>ULRG01019348.1_pt1 | contig 13246 bp, 9 predicted proteins | sample 1955211 | NCBI WGS metagenome assembly ULRG01 (sample SAMEA4835676, study PRJEB28245) | human gut metagenome | biome: gut microbiome; material: fecal sample | place: Denmark | collected 2008
CGCACTACGTTCGGGACGTAGGGGTCGGGCGTTCGAGTCGCCTAATCCCGACTTTTATGAGAAGTATATTTTATCTTCAACGCAACGATCGAAACGCAATTATCGTCATATTGATGATAATAGCTATCATTTGCTCACTTATTATCTTCATCGGAGGCGAGGACGACGGTTCCCGACAGGGAGTTGCCGACTCTACCCTCACCCAGCACCCGGAACGCGTAGACAAGGAACATCCTTTATATTATAAGGTAGACGAAGAGATACACGAAGTTTTCGCCTTCGATCCCAATACAGCCGACAGCACCGACCTGCTCAGGCTGGGGTTGCAGGAATGGCAGGTGAGAAACATCTACCGTTACCGTGCCAAGGGTGGTATCTACAGACGACCCGAAGACTTTGCCCGTCTTTATGGTCTCACCAAGAAACAATACGAGACCTTACGCCCCTATATAATAATAGGTGAAGACTACCGACCGGCATCCGACTACTACGGACAGCAAAAAGACTACGCTTACAACCGACAAGCGAGAGAAGAAGGGAAAACGGAGAAAGGCCAAGCCACTGGCGAGAAGGCCGAAGAGAAGATTTACAGTTATCCACAGAAGTTGAAAGCCGGCGAGCATGTCAGCCTGAACTCTGCCGACACCACCGAGCTGAAGAAGATTCCAGGTATCGGAAGCGCATACTCGCGTGCCATCGTGAGATACCGGGAGCGCTTGGGTGGATACGTCAATGCCAACCAACTGATGGAGATAGAAGGTTTCCCTGAAGAGGCGCTGTCATTCATGCAAGTAGAGAAAGACAAGATAACGAAACTGAAGATTAACAAGCTCTCGATGAGTCAGCTTCGCCGACATCCCTATCTCAACTTCTACCAGGCACGCGATATCTGCGACTATCGCCGACTGCATGGCCCCATTAAGAGTCTGCAGCAATTATCGCTCCTCAAGACTTTTCCACCTGCACAGATAGAACGTCTGGAACCTTACGTGTCGTACGAATAAGATGCGGATTTGGTTCACGTAAAATGCGAAGATTGACGAATGACAGACGAAGTGTTAAAGTACGCCCAACTGATGCAGGAAAATAATGAGGATGCAAAGAGGGCAGACGAAACGAACCATGAAAAGATAAACGCCAAAGAACCTGCCACGAAGGGTTGACCAATTGGTAAACTCGTCATGCACTACCTTCTTAGGAATATACCATCCCACAAAGATACAGGTGAAGAAAGAAGCCATCGGCATGAGCCATTGTGCCGTAAAATTGTCGCAACAGTTGAGAAACGACTTGCCAAAGAAGGTGAGTTCTGGAACCGCACCACAAGACAAGGCACAGAAGATACCTATCACACAACAAGCCACCGTCTCTATCCAGGCTCCGCCACGGCGGGAGATATGCATCTCCTCATAGAAGAAAGCCGTACCTATCTCGTGCATGGAGATGGTAGAGGTAAGCGCAGCCAACACAAGCAGGGCATAGAAAAGCACCGAGATGACATAACCCACCACAGGCACGGAAGCAAAAGCCTCATTGAACACATTGGGCAGGGTGATGAAGATAAGCGACGGACCGCTGTCGGGCTGCACGCCCACGGAGAAGGCTGCAGGAAAAATCATCAGTCCTGCCAGGATGGCTATTAGCGTATCGAGGAAAGCTATCTGTGTGGCTGTCTTGAGAAGATTGGTCTGACGGCTGAAGTAGGAGGCATAGGTACAAAGGCAGGCCGTGCCAAGACTCAGCGAGAAAAAAGCCTGTCCCAAAGCCTCTATCATCACATTCGGGTCTACCTTAGAGAAATCGGGCTTCAGCAAGAACTCCACACCCTTCCAGGCTCCCTGCAAAGAGCAGGAAGCAACTACCAGCACCACCAACAGCACAAAGAGCAGCGGCATCAGTATCTTGGAAGCACGCTCTATACCATTGCGCACACCCTTGACCACGACCACATGAGTCAGCAGGATGAAGGCGATGGTCCACAAAGTGGGCCGCACCGCATCCGAAGAGAAAGAGGCAAAGTACTCCTTTACGAAATTGGCATCGCCCTGCACCTCGGCCATGATGCTGGCATAGAGATACTGTAGGCACCAGCCAGCCACCACCGCATAGAAGCCCAGGATAATCATTGAAGTAAAGACACCCATGTAGCCGACAACGCCCCAGGGCTTGCCGTTGGAAAGATTCTTGTACGACCGCGCAGCATTGGCAGCAGAATGACGACCGATGATAAACTCAGCCACCATGCCGGGAATGCCCAACATAAAGATACACACCAGATAGATAAGAATGAAGGCTGCGCCACCATTCTGCCCTGTCATATAGGGAAAGCGCCATATATTGCCCAAGCCCACTGCCGATCCTGCCGTAGCAAGGATCACGCCCAACTTGCTGCCAAAGCTGCCTCTGCTGTTTTCCATTTTTTCTTTTTTTATACGGTTGATATGATTGATTTACCCCCTTACAGAATGCCTTCGAGAAGTCCCAACTGATTGAGGAATACCAAAAGGATGAGTACTGGGCACACGAAACGCACCAAGAACAGATAGACGAAGAAGAGATTTCCCTTCAATGTTCCCCAGTTGGTAAACTCGTCCCTGACCAGCTTCTTGGGCACATACCAACCTATGAACAGACAGGTAAGGAAGCCTGCTACAGGCAGGAACACCTGCCCCGTGAAAAAGTCGAACCAGTCGAACAACGACTTGCCGGCAAACGTGAGCGCATCTGTTGCCCCTAAAGACAGCGAGCAGAAAGCACCTATCACCGCACAAGACACGGTGACAATCAAAGCGCCACTCTTGCGGCCTATCTTCAACTCCTCATAGAAGAAAGAGGTGTTGACCTCATGGAGTGACATGAGCGATGTAAGAGCCGCCAAGGACAAAAGAACATAAAACAACAGCGAGATAGTCCAGCCCAAGACAGGTACTGCGGCAAAAGCCTCATTAAACACATTGGGCAGGGTGATGAAGATGAGCGACGGGCCACTGTCGGGCGAAACTCCCACAGAGAAAGCCGCAGGGAAGATCATCAGTCCGGCAAGTATAGCCACCATGAAGTCGATGACCGATATCTGCAGAGCTGTCTTGAACAGATTGGTCTGTCGGCTGAAATAGGAAGCATAGGTACAGATACAACCCATACCGATGCTGAGCGAATAGAACGACTGTCCCAAGGCACCCAAGAAAACGCCGTTGTCCACCTTGGAGAAGTCGGGCTTCAGCAAGAACTCAACGCCCTTTCCGGCATTAGGCAACAGGCAGGCTGCCACCACGATGATAAGCAGGAGGATGAACAAGACGGGCATCATAATCTTTGACGCCTTCTCAATACCTCCACGAACACCATGGATAATCACAAAATGACAAATCAGAAAGATGACTACCGTCCACATGACAGGCCGTATAGGATCGGCTGAGAACTCCTTGAAGTACTCTGCTACAAAGGTTGGATCGCCATGCAGCTCGCCCATGATGCTGGCATACACATACTGTAGGCACCAGCCCGATACGACGGCATAATAGCCCGTAATAAGGAAACCGGTAAGCACCTCCAAGTAGCCCACCCACTTCCAGGCCTTTCCTTTCGACAGCTTGGTATAGGCACGGGCTGTATTCGAAGCACCATGTCGGCCTATGATAAACTCGGAAATCATACAGGGAATGCCCAAAAGGAGCACACACCCTATATAAACCAAGATGAAGGCAGCACCACCTTCCTGGCCTGCCATATAAGGAAAGCGCCATACATTGCCTAAACCTACAGCACCACCTGCAGTAGCAAGAATCAATCCTATCTTGCTACCAAAACTACCTCTATCTAATTCTGTCATTTTTATCCTTTCTCTATAATACGACTGCAAAATTATAAAATATTTTGCATATAAACGTATAAATTGAAAGTAAAAATGCAAATTAACTGCAAAAAGGCAACTTGATACTAATAGAGCAAGGTTACTTAATCAGTAAAAAACTATTCTTCCGGCAGACTGTCACGCCACTTGCAGAAGGGATTGACAAGCAAATGAGAATTGTAAAAACGTTTGTCGCCCGTCACCTCACGACCTATGAAGTCGGGCTTCTCGTAGGCCTCATCCTCACTGCCCAGTTCCACCTCTGCCATGACCAGTCCCTGGTTGTCGCCATAGAACTCGTCGACCTCAAAGACATGATTGCCACTCTTTACCAGATAGCGGCGCTTGTCGATGACGCCACCCTGGCACAACTGCAGCAGATGCTGTGCCTCGTCGAGCGTGATTTCTTTTTCAAACTCATAACGCGTCATGCCACCATTCACCGACTTACCCTTAATGGTAAGGTAAGCCTTGTCGTCGCGTGTGCGCACTCTCACCGTAGCTCCCTGCGCAGGGATATAACCCTGCTGAATATGACTATCAGAAAAGGCGGCGCTCTTGTATGCGTCGCCTTTCTTGACAAGGAACTTTCTCTCTATTTCCAGTCCACTCATTTTTATTTCTGTTATGTCAGGATATAATCCGTTACACGATAGTAGCCGAATAGATGGCAAAACAAATGGCCAATGCTATCAGCACGAAAAATATCCACTTGATGATTCTCTCACCCTTTTCAGCCTGCTTCTTCTCGTAAGCAGCATGCTTTGACTTTCTTAATTCTTTATTACTACTCATAGTCGTTCTATATTATTAGGTTATTACTATTCTTCATTCTCAGAGGGGAACTCCATCAGGTAAGCCTTGATGAATCCGTCTATCTTGCCATCCATCACGCCATCGACATCGGATGTCTGATAGTTGGTGCGATGGTCTTTGACACGACGGTCATCGAACACATAACTGCGAATCTGGCTTCCCCACTCTATCTTCTTCTTGCCAGCCTCTATCTTCGCCTTCGCCTCAAGGCGCTTCTTCATGGCGCGGTCGTAGAGTTGACTTTTCAAGAGAAGCAGAGCCTTGGCACGGTTCTTAGGCTGGTCGCGCGTCTCGGTATTCTCGATGAGGATTTCCTCTTCCTCGCCTGTGTCGGGATCAGTATACCAATAACGCAGACGCACACCCGACTCCACCTTGTTGACATTCTGACCTCCGGCACCACTGGAGCGGAAGGTATCCCATGACAACTTGGCTGGGTCTACATATACCTCAATAGTCTCGTCGACCAACGGCGTAACGAAGACACTTGCGAAACTGGTCATACGCTTGCCCTGAGCATTGAAAGGCGACACACGCACCAGACGATGCACACCATTCTCGCTCTTCAGATAACCATAGGCATACTCGTTGCCTTCTATCGTCATGGTAACACTCTTGATACCTGCCTCATCGCCTTCCTGTATATCGGTAATGGTCACTTTGTAGCCATGAGCCTCAGCCCAGCGCATATACATACGCATCAGCATGGAAGCCCAATCCTGGCTCTCGGTACCACCGGCACCTGAGTTGATCTTCAGCACACAGTCCATCGGGTCTTCCTTCTGGCGCAGCATGTTCTTCAACTCCAAGTCCTCTATGGCCTTGATGGCCTTATCGTAGTCGGCGTCTACCTCTTCCTCGGTCACCATTTCGTCTTTGTAGAAGTCGAAAGCCAACTGCAGTTCGTCTGCATACTGGCGCACGGTCTTGTAGCCGTCTATCCACTTCTGTATACCCTTCACTTTCTTCATCTGTTCCTGGGCATACTTTGGGTCCTCCCAGAAATCGGGAGCCTGTGTGCGGAGTTGTTCTTCCTCGAACTCCACCTGTTTCTGGTCTATATTGAGATAGCGATGCAGGGCGTCAGCACGCTCCATCACATTCTTCAATTGGTCAGCTGTTATCATTAATTTATTATAAATTATTGAAGTTATAGCAGTCAAATCCGTTACCGCTTCTTTCTTCAGTCTCAAAGGAGTTTTTAGCCAATAGCCTTATGCTGCATATTACTCCTCATACATTTTGTCAATCTCTGCCTGATAGTTCTTATTGATAATAGGGCGGCGGATCTTCAGCGTATTGGTCAACTCGCCCGACTCCATAGAGAAGTGATGAGGCAAGAGTGTGATACGCTTGATCTGCTCGTAATAGGCCAACTGTTGTTGCAAGGTATTGATGCGCTCCTGCAGCATTTTCTTCACCTGTTCGTTGGCACAAAGATCCTCACGACTGCTAAAGGCGATATGATGCTCGCGTGCCCAGTCCTCAACAAGTCGGAACTCCGGTACGATGAGTGCAGACACAAACTTGCGCTGGTCAGCAATGACAGCCACCTGGTCGATAAACTTATCAACAAGCAACAGCGACTCCACCTGCTGGGGAGCGATATACTTGCCATTGGAAGTCTTGAACAAGTCCTTGATGCGCTCGGTGAGGAACAGCTCGCCATCCTTCATATATCCAGCATCGCCAGTACGGAAGTAGCCTTCCTCATCGAACACCTTGGCATTGGTGGTGTCGCGATGATAATACCCCTTTGTAATGGTTGGACCCTTGAGCAATATCTCGTTGTCCTCGCCTATCTTAATCTGGATGCTGGAGATAGGGCGACCAACAGAACCGATGGTAAACTTCTTGCCGAGATGCACGCACGATACCGTGGCAAGACTCTCGGTCAAGCCATAGCCTACGACCATGCCGATACCGACAGAGAGAATAAACTCCTCGACTTCCGGACTCACATAGGCACCTGCTGTGGGGAATATATTAGGATGTTCCAAGCCCAACTGCTTACGCACCATGCTCAGGATGGTCTTGTTGATAATCTTATATTCCAACTCGAGTGTCAAAGGAGGACGCTTGCCATTGGCAATATACTCTATATTGCGCTTGCGACCTACGGCAAGAGCATGATAGAAAAGTTTCTTCTGTACAGAACCAGCCTCATCCATCTTGGCCTTTACGGCAATATACACCTTCTCCCAGAAGCGGGGCACGCTGCACATACAAGTAGGATGTACCTGGCGCATGCTCTCCTGAATCTCGTGCGGATAAGTGTTGATAAACAACTGTGCTCCCTCGCTCAAACAGAGGTAAGCCCATCCACGCTCAAAGATATGGGTAAATGGCAGGAAATTGATGACACGGTCTTTCTCGGAAACAGGCACTACCTCGTCGTTGGCTCTCAGGGCAGCATCATACTGTCCATAGGTCAGCATGACTCCCTTGCTGTCACCGGTAGTACCACTGGTATAAAGGATGTTAGCCATATCATCCATGCTTGCCGACTGATACAAAGCCTCCACCTCAGTCTGTCGAGGCAGGTTCTCGCCCAACTTGATGAAGTCCTTGAAGTAAAGGGCAGCCGGGTCGTGAGTACTGATGCGCACGCTGGAGTCGAAGATGATGATACGCTCCAACGAAGGACAGAGAGCAAAGACACGATGTGCCTTGTCGTACTGATCCTGCTCGCCTACAAAGAGGAAGCGCACCTGTCCGTCGGTAATCATATATTGTATCTGCTGCTCGCTGCTGGTAGCATAAAAGGGAATCGAGCACACCTTGATGCCATAAGCACCAAAGTCGGTATAGAGATAATGCACGCAATTCTGGGAGAAAACAGCAATCTTGTCATGCGGCTTTGCACCAATGTTCAGCAAAGCATTGCTCACCTGTTTCACTCTCAGCGAAAACTGATTCCATGACACAGACTGCCACTTGTCGCTGCCAAACTTCTTGAACGTAAGTGCAGTTTTATCGCCGTATTTATTGGCCAAATCGTGAATCAGTACCGAAAGATGACTTTTGACTTGCATAAGCATAATGTTTAATTATTGGATGCAAAGATAATAGAAAACATTAAGAAAACAAAATAAATCGGAATTTTATTTTGTCCTTATCCCGTTTTAGTTTAACTTTGCATCACAAATAAGACTAAGAGAGACAGATATGATGACACAAGAGGAATATGTAAGAGACGCCATCGGGTTGCTCAGCCAGCTGATTGCTACCCCTTCGACAAGTCGCAACGAGAAGGATGCCGCCGACATCATGGAAAAAGCCCTTCGCAACTATGGTTTCACGCCACATCGTGAAGCCAACAATGTATGGGTGATTGACCCACACTTCGACGAGCAGAAGCCCACTTTGCTACTCAATGCCCATATAGACACCGTGAAGCCTGTCGATTCATGGAGGCGCGATCCCTTTGCTCCTACAATAGAGGGCGACACGCTTTATGGTCTGGGCAGCAACGACTGTGGAGGCGGTCTGTGCTCACTACTGCAGACATTCCGGATGCTGACAGAGAAAACACAGAACTACAACCTTATCTATTTAGCATCGGCCGAAGAGGAAGTGTCTGGCAAAGACGGCATCAGCCGAGCCTTGCCTCTCTTGCCAAAAATCGACCTGGCTATTGTGGGTGAGCCTACGGGCATGCAGCCTGCCGTGGCAGAGAAGGGACTGATGGTATTAGACGTGATAGCGCACGGAAAAAGCGGACATGCAGCCCGAAACGAAGGCGTGAATGCCATCTACGAGGCATTGGACGACATGCGCTGGATTCGTGATTACAACTTTGAGAAGGTGAGTCCTTTCTTAGGTCCTACCAAGATGACACTTACCGTAGTCAACGCAGGAACCCAGCACAATGTGATTCCCGACAAGTGTACGATGCTGGTAGATATCCGCACCAATGAATTTTATGACAATGAGGAAGTCTATCACTTTATCTGCCAGCACTTGAAGAGCGAAGTAAAGGCTCATAGTTTCCGTCTAAAATCATCCCGTATCGACCCCGAGCATCCTCTTATTAAGAAATGTGTAGCCATGGGGATGAAGCCTTTCGGTAGTCCTACCCTTAGCGACCAGTCGCTGATGCACTTCCCTTCGTTCAAGTTAGGTCCGGGCGAATCCTCCCGTTCCCATTCCGCAGATGAGTTTATCAGAATAAGCGAAATAGCTGATGCTATTGCCAAATACAAAGAGCTCTTAGATGGCGCTGCCATCTAAGAGCTCTGCTCTATTCATCTATTATATTATTTATTATACCTTATCTATATAACATTACAAGGACTTGCCAATATAAGCGAAAGGAACGGTGATATTGTCGTCATCTTCCTTCTCTTTTGTAGTAGAAGGATCTCTTGAATAAGACTGATCGGCATTATCGCTCATACTTGTGTCGTAAGGCAGACAGTCCATACCACTTGTACCAAAGGTAGCTACTAACATCACACCCAATCCCTTGCTTGCCACATCGGCAGCTGTAACACCAAGCTTAGCTAAAGGAATCGAGATTTCGTAATGGAAATCGTATTTGGAAGACTCGTGTCCTAAGGTATTGAAATCGACATAAGTAGATGTACCCTTTGTCATATCACCTACAAGACGGCCCTGTGACTCTCCATAACATTCTTTAATACCCTTTATCGTTTTGCTGAGAATACCCATACCATACTTCACAACAACACCTGTCTCTTTATAGGCAACCTCTTCCAAAGCATTCAGTCCTGCGCTGCTTCCACCATAAATGAATGGACCATTGGTGTTATTGGTTGAGAATACCACTACCTTGTTGACTGGGCTTTCGCAAGTAATGCCACTATCCCATAGAGTTCCACCTGCTGTTGTCTTACAATGATTGCCTATTCTTGTAGAGGCATTATTGGTGTTGATGCCGATAAAGAATGGCATATTGTAATTTTTGAACAGCAGACCATTACTGAGTGGAAAATCAGCTTCTGGAGCTACCACATCTTGAACGTTGGTCATCTCCCACATCAGATAGAGGTTATTATCGTCATAGCAACCATAAAGTGCATAGAGATCGACAGGATTCTCGTGCATGGCAGCATCCATATATACACGTGGGTCGTCATTGGCAGCACCCTGTGCTATAATCATACTCTCATCCCAATCGCTGATATCACCATCTACAGTAATGGTTTTCTTAACACCTGCACCATTTGGATTGGTCTGATACTGAGCATCCAGATTCTGTGGATCAGGGGTAGGTGTTGGAGTTGGCTCAGGCTCTGGTTCTGGTGTTGGAGTTGGCTCAGGCTCTGGAGTTGGAGTTGGCTCTGCTGGCTCTGGGTTTGGGTTTGGAGTTGGTGCCACTACAGCACCTTCGTTTACTACCTTTTCAGCAGAAGCATTTGCGCCATTGATAGCAGTACCAGGAGTACCATCGTTGATAAAGAACTTAGCATTGAGGTATGCTGTAGGAATCGTTGCCTTATACCATCCTGTCTTACCATTATGAGAAGCAGAAGCATCGTAAGTCATCTTTACACCTGGCCATGCAGAAGAAGATGTTTTGCCATTATAGAAGTAGCAATAAACATTCTCCCAGTTGGAAGCATTATCGAAGTAAACATACTCTGGATCAACGATCTCATCTTCATGCACCTTGGTCACAGTAGTGCTGTATGTTCCGTCAACATAGTAGCCGTGGTTGACAAAGTCCACGTTATTAGTTAACTTATTTCCATTACCATCCAAGAAAATGATATGAGTAGGAGCAGTTGTCTCGGTGCCATCATAAGTCCACTTGAAGACATTCTTTCCAGAAACACTCTTACCTACAAGAGGCAACTTTTTATTGATAGCCTCATTCCATGCACCAGCATACTTAATTACAGGACTAACCTTGTTATTCCATACATATACGGCTGCTGCCGCATTAGATGTCTCCAAGAAACAGGAGATTTCATCAGCCTTGCCCAATTCAGGAACATAAGCCTTCACCTTCTTGTAAGTGACCGAACCTGTTTCTGTCTTGCCTTCCTTGTCGGTTGCACCCCAAGTGATAGTGACATTCTTACCATAGGCAACATCAGCACCTACAGTAAACTGCTTGGCAGCAGTAAAAGTCTGCTTAGCACCACCATTCACCTGAATCCAGGCAGAAACAGCATTCAAAGGAGTAGCAGTCACAGTGAGAGACTCATCTGAGAAGGCTGTACCGTCAGCAGGATTGAAAATCACCTCAGGAGTCAGCACGATAGGACCAGCATTATAGATGACAGCAATACCTGACTCGCCAACATGACCAGAGATTGTTGAAGCATTGACGGTGAAAGCACCACCGCCTACCATATCCTTATAAGTACCAGACTTGAGCCACTTGCCGTCGCCAGCACCATTGGCTACAGTCACGTCACGGTCAGAACCACTTCCCAATACGATAATAGCGCCACTCTTACGAACCTGAGCACAAACGCCATTACCTTTTACATAATAGTTTGGCTCGCCAGCACAAACGTTGTGCATGTGGTTTACCTGAGCTACTTCAGCATCTTTGAAGTGAACGCTTCCCTTATCACCAAATTTGATATCATTCTTTGCCTTCTGGAAAGGACGGGAGAAATAAAGAGCTGTAGCACCATTATTACCAGCTACGACTGCATACGCACGGTCGATAACATTCTGGCTTTTATTCTTTGACTCACCACCATCGTTGGCATAAGTATCATGGCTTTCACCCCAATAAACCAACTTTTCTGTCTTTGCCTTTCTCTGATTGAAATTACCTACTGACTCGTTGATAGAACCACCGGCAAAGGAATTGGCAAATCCGTTACCATAACCATTATCAGTAATGCTCATGTAGGTCTGATACTCTGGGAAAAGGACATTATCATCACCACCAGTACTGTCAAGGATCTCACCATAGTTGTACATCTCCTGATCCACCACATTCTGCATAAAAGAGTCACCCTCGGAAGGCAAACCAATGTGCTTGATAGCATCCCAACGGATACCATCCACACCACAGGCCTTCAAATCCTGGATGTATTGTTTGATGATGGCTTGCACGGTAGGATTGTTGGTATCGAGGTCCCACATACCAATCATGCCAAATGTCACCTGATGACGGTCGTGCCAGTTACCCACACCAAATCGTTCATGATAAAGACTCTCGTCCTTCAAGCGTTCAGCCACGTTAGGATGGTCGGTATGGTTGGCAACAACATCCACAATCACCTTAACACCATACTCATGAGCCTTAGCACAGAGAGCCTTCAGGTCAGCTTCAGTACCAAGTCCATTACCTATTTTAAAATCGTATGGACGATAAACATCATACCAGACGGATCCTTTACCTGCTCTTTCGTGAACAGGAGATGTCTGAACGGCAGTAAAACCTGCCTTGGCGATATTAGGAATTTCTTCCTGGATATCTGCCAACGTCCAGTCGAAACAATGAAGGATGACACCATCCTGAATATTGTCTTTAAGACCGTATTTGTTGTCTGCAAAGATGTTGGATGCCATGCCGAACAGCATCACCAACATCAGGAGACCATAATTGATTGTCTTTTTCATAATCTGCTATTATTTTCTGATGATTACTTTCTTACCATTGTGAATATAGAGACCTGGCTGAGCAGGCTTGCCGATACGCATACCTGTCAAGGTGTACCAAGCATTGTCCTCTGCCTTCTGCACCTCCTGAAGAACGGTGTTTTCGATAGACGAAGCCTGTCCGTTTACGTAAACTGTCTCGCCTGTGAGAACAGAGCCATTCTGTCCGTTGTTGATTACAAAATAGCCTGTGACAAAAGCAGCAGGGACTTCTACTGTATAATAGCCCTTCTTGCCATTGTACTCAGTCTCGTTGTCAAGACTCATCTTCAATCCAGGCCATTCCTGAGCCGCCTTTGTACCGTCGTAGATATAGCAATATACATCTGCGAGGTTGGCTGTGGAATTATCGAAGAAGACCATTACCTTGCCTTCAGGGCCAGGGGTAATTGTCTTTTCATATTTACCTTCTACATAGTAGCCGTGGTTAACGTAATCCTGATCACCGCCATTCAGCTTCTGCCCACCATCATGAGTAAAAATCACACCAGTAGGAATTTCAGTACCAGCTGTATATGTCCATTTAAAGACATTCTTGCCATCTTTAGTTCCCATCAAGGTCATGGCATCTCCAGGCCAAGCAGCAGTAGTAAACTGTTTTACCTTGTCATTCCATGCCCAAATCTTGGCATTGTCATAACTTGTCTCCAAGAACACAGAGACCTCATCTTCAGTAACCGTTGGCGTATAGTCATCGGCAGTAACAGCAGCGAGAGCATTTCCCGGAGCCATCATCATGCCGAAAAGCATTGCCAAAGCACAAAGCATCGTAGAAAATTTTTGCATAAAATAATATGTTAAGTTGATAAGTTATTAGTTCAAACGTTGGCAAAAATAGAAATAAGTTTTGATAGACCACTTAGTTTATCAGGAAAAAATGCTTATTCCATGAGCAATCGTTTGCACGATTTCAAGGAAATCCACCATATTATTGATGCAATACAATCGAGTAGGAGGTAAACACTAATCATAGGTGTTTATCTC
>ULRG01005273.1_pt1 | contig 13244 bp, 7 predicted proteins | sample 1955211 | NCBI WGS metagenome assembly ULRG01 (sample SAMEA4835676, study PRJEB28245) | human gut metagenome | biome: gut microbiome; material: fecal sample | place: Denmark | collected 2008
TATTTATCTCTACGGATTTCCATATTTCTATTCGTTTATTTTGTGTAGATACACATTATTAACGACCACAAAGTTAACCTTATTCCTTTATACACGCAAATTTCAAGGAAAGAAAATGAGTCAATGGTCACATTTTTAACTTTTACAAGGCAGTTCTTCCTTCATACAACGCCGATAGACATTATCAATAGTTGGGGCATCTCAAAGATGTATGCCACCCAAATAGTCAAGAATGTCAATGGCGAAGACTTCACTATGGCGGCTCTTGTCATGCAAGTGAATGGCTTCCAATTTCGGTATTTTGGTGCAAAGTTAGTGTTAAACACGAGGAATTTATCTTTATTCTAATTGTTTTATACTAACTTTTTTATTATAATCCTGGCGTGCCCTTCAAAAAGAGATTCAGGCTTTGCTCTTGCAATAGAGCTGGATGATAAGGGAAAAGGATTGGTGGATTGGAAGGAAGTGTGAAAAAACAAAGGGTTAGACTCCAAATCTGGAATCCAGCCCTTTGACGCTTTTCATTATCTGTTTCTATAGCAGACGATGGTGTCAGTCATCGCCCCACTCACCGCTGTTCGATTCTCCCCACAAGTCTTTGTATTTAGTATCAGTCTTGGTTGCATCCTCGTTGACCACATCAAATTTGCTGATACATTCTCCCGTGAGATCTGCTCTATGTACGGTGGCGTTATTCATGCCTCCGCCACAGAGAGCCTCGAGCTGTATCACATTAATTTCTGGAGTTATATAGTTCTTCTTCATTTTGCGTAACTGTTATTTTGGGATTATCTGATTATTATCTTCTTTCCGTTCACTACATACATTCCCTTTGACAATCCCTCCAGACTGCAACTGCGGCGCACCATCTGTCCGTTCATGTTGAACACGCCATCTATGCCGCGCTTGTAGGATGTGCAGTCGGTGCTGCCGTGTACGTCGGCGATACCTGTGGTGCTGTCTTCCACTCCGTCGATGAGCAGCGAAACCTGGCTCGGTTTTCCTCCAGCAGACGCATTGTCCGCCAGCTCAAACCAGCAACGGAACGCCTTCAGTCCGTATGAATACTGCTCGTCGCTGTTTTCTTTATTGCCGTGTGGCACCTGTATCAGCTTTCCCTTATACATGAAGTAGTCGCCGTTGAGGTTGTCTCTGCCCGAGATAATCTTGTTCTTGCCACTTTCGTCCTTGTCGTATGTCTTCGCCATTGTGCCTTTGCAGACCATAGTGCCATGGCCACCGCCGGTGGTAGAGAAGGTTGTTGTTGACTCCCAATTGTTGTTTAACTTCTTCAGATTCTCCCTGTTGAGCGACACCATCGTGATGTCGTAGTGGTCGGCATCAATGGTCTTCGTCAGTCGGTTGTTTTCGTCCTTAGATATCTCGTAGTTGGTGCCCAGCCAGCTGCTGTTGTCCTCGCCCTCTGATATGTAGAAGCGTTCTGCGGTGTAGGCTGGCGACTTTTTCTGTGTGTATGGCGGGAAGACGATATATGGCTCGAATGCTGTTACCATCACGTCATCGTCGTTCTTTGGCTCCACGGTGACGAACTGCACGCTGTTTTCCGTCAGCGCCGCAAGCTTTGCCACCTTCACGGCATCTCCGAACGTGCGCTTCATCTGTCCCCATGTCAGGTCTACAGGCAGAATGAGCGAGTTCCACATATTGTCGTTCAGTTTGCGGTTCAGATGAAGCACGCTGTTCTTGTATTCGTCTGCCGCCTTGGTCAGATAGCGCAGGTCGGTAGACTCCTCATCGAGAATCAGCTCCGTGCTGCGTCGCGGTCCGGCATAAAGCAGTTTGAAGTTGTCTACGGCGGTCAGCTCGTTGGCGTTAACCTCCGACTTGTCTGTAGGGTCTACATAGAAGCCTATGCGGAGCGTAACGGGATTGTCGCTTGTTATTTCTTTCCCATTCGGGTCTTTGTCGAGACCTACCTGCACCTGGTTTTCATACTTTCCCTCGAAGAAGGCATGTCCGATACCGGCTCCTTCGTATGTATTGCCAAGCGCCTCGGCATCAGCCTGACTGATACCGTTGAGGGCTGCTGTTGAGTATTTATCGTTAATCGAATTGCTGTTGGTATTAAGCACCGTAATGAACAGGTTTGCAAGCGGTTTGCCGTTCTGCTTGATGTTCTCCGAGCTGTTCGCTGTGCTGAATCCGTTGCATCGCAGCAGGTACCATCCAGCCTTGTGTACCTTCACGTCCTGATAGAATGTGAAGCCGCGCAAGCCTTTGGTGTAGCAGTAGAAATACTGGCCGTAGTAGGCTTGATGGGGTTCAGTTCTACCTGTCCAACTCTCATCTTTGGTGTTGCTAATTAAGTTATACGTCTTGTGCATCTTTTTGTCTCCAAAGTATACGTGGCTATTTACGTCATTAGGTAAATTTTCACCTCCGATTATCCATTTTGCAGCATCTGTATCATTTATCCTGAAATCAGGACAAGTAATAAGGAAAGAGGCATCGACAACCGATTTCATATTTGCAGGGGCTGTTTTGAAGAGTTCGTAATACTCATTCTTTGTTATTATCTTCCATAGCTGATTGTCGTATTCTTTGGTTCCAGGTGTGGCTTCGCCCATATAATTACAGTTTTTATTTTCGTCATCAGGATATGCCGTGAGATAACCTTGGCCAGCGATATTGACGAGATATACCTTGCTCGTTTTTGAATAGCCTTCGCCTTTTTTAAAGGTGACTTTAGATCCTCCTCTGTCCATAAACAACATATTTTTTTTAAAGAATTTATCCCAGATGATACCCATATATGTGCCAGTTGAAGAACCTTTCACCTTGCTTTCCAGAAAATATGTTTTTGAATAACTATTCCAATACATATAAATAGGATGTGGTGAAACATTCAGTGCGGCTTGTGTGCCCCATAAACCACCAATGCTCAGAAACTTTTTCGCACCGACGTTATACAGACACACAATCTTGTTTCCGTCGGTTACATTTGTTCCATTTGCACAATAATCTGACGAAGGATCAATGCCAGGAAGGTCATCAACCCCTCCTATGACCGTTTTTTCTGTTCCGTTGCTTTCCGTCGCTTTATTTTGTGCCGAGGCTACAGTAGCGTTTGCAACCATCAGCACTGCGGCAAAAGCAACAGCCGCAATGTTTCCTTTTGCCTTGGCAAAAGAAAGCAGATAACTTTTACTCATCATAATTTATTAATCTCTATTGTAGATTTTTTTCTAAAAATACTTATTCATTCAAATGTGTCAATTGTGACAGCTATGCTGTTGTCCTGATACGAAAAGAACTGCAAAGATATGAAAAAAACATTTACGACAATTCCCCCCCCTGCCACTATTATTATTTATGATTTATTAATATTAGTATCCAATTTTTATTGGACACTAATGATATTTTTTTACCAATAATTGGTTCAAGATGAGCCGATATTATAACAGAATAGCGGATGCAAACTACCGTTCAAAGTGTTCATTCTGTTGGCAAAAAACTATAAAAAAGCGTTCACATTTCGGACTTTTGGTGCACCAAGGGTTCACCGTTTTACGCCATTTGTGATGTTTTTGTGAATACCTGTGAAGGGTGGGTTCGCGCCCTGAATCCCCTCTGTTTATCGGGCTTCCGACGCTGATGTGAAGGGTGAACCCTCGTTTCTTGCTTTCACACGCATACGCGAAAGAAAATAAATAAAGAAAGAAAACAGCTGTATGGGTAATGCCTTAAAAACATAAAAAAGAATATATATATATTATAATAGACGTTCACAACTTCACAAAATGGTCTCAAGCCCGATAAGTTATTCAGGCCTGCCAATGACTTACAGAGATTTCCCAGTAAGTCATTGAGACATCTCAGTGACTTACCGGGACATGCTAACTATTAAACTGAGGTTTCGTCCCTTCAGCCCGTACTTAAACCACTTGCGAAACTTGAGTAACTTCTATACTTGCGAAACTTGAGTAACTTCTATACTTGCGAAACTTCAATAACCAATAAATAGGCGTATAAATACCTGAAAGCATGACAATAAGAAAAAAAGGCATATCGCAAGAACCAAAAGTAAATCACACGCAAACGATTACGTAGAAAATCTAATTTTAGACAAAAAGGATTCATTCCTTTTTAACATATTTTTTGTATCTTTGCAGCCGAAAAGAAAGTGCTATCGATTGCACGAAAAATTTCATCGTATAAGTTCTCGACTGCGACCGCTATACTGGGATGTTTAAAACAGACTACCATCAAAAATAACTAAAGAAAACAATCAGCAGCGCATGGACTTACAGTAGAAGTATGAGTAATATAAAACAGCTAAATAAGCACAAAAACAATAAAAATAAAAGTGAAATGAAACACAAAACACTTACATTCCGCTTCCTCGACATGAGCCGAGGTGGTTTCGCTCGCCTGTTTCTTCTCCTTTTACTCCCATGCCTCAGCGTCATTGGAGTGAAAGCGGCAGATAGCAATGGGGGGGTAAGATTCAATTCTGCTGTCCGCTATTCGCAGTGGGCGATTAATTCAAGACTTTATGATTTCCGAGGTAATCAAAAAGCATATGGCTTTGCGAAATGGAATTCAGGAACAGAGTCATTAGGAGGGTATGCCAACAACATGAAATTGGATTATGTTGCAGGTCTTGTTGGCAAAGCCACTCTTGAAGCTTCTGATTACTATGTAGATTTCGATTGGGCAAAACCTTGGTTTAAATCCGCACAGGCCTATGCTACAGACTATCCCTATTCCGCACAAGATCAAACCAAGATGACCCTTGACAATATGAATGCTGCAAAAATGGCATTTCATATTATCAATAATAACAAATGGGGCGAGGATGCAGCAAAAACTACTGCAAAGAATGCTATAGAAGCTATTATCACCGATTTAAAATATTATAACGAGAACTATGTTATCGGTGATGTTACTAATTCTAATGTCAAAGGAACTACAGCCAACGATGTTCAAAAGAAAATGTTGGGTGGTTGGTTCCACAAATACAATTATGTAGACCAAGTATGGTGTGATGGAATGTATATGGGACCTGCCCTTCTTGCACAATTGATAAATTATAAAAACGCAACCAATAATGTTTCAAACGATGATTGGAGTCTATTGACAAAACAGTTTTCTATCACATGGGAACAGTTGCGCGATTCCAAGACAGGTCTTTTATATCATGGAATGACAGCAACACCTACTATCACAGATTGGTCTAAAGCTACAGATGCTACTTCATATCATTCTGGAGCATTTTGGGGTAGAGCCAATGCTTGGTATATGCTTGCTTTAGTCGATGTCCTTGAGCTTATGCCTGCAAGCAATACTAATTATTCTACTCTGAAAGGCTATCTTGAAAAACTTGCAACAAGCATAGCATCTTACCAAAACGAAGATGGAACATGGTATCAAGTCTTAGACCAAAAAGACAATGCACTTGATGGAAACTACGAAGAGTCATCATGTTCTGCACTTTTCACTGCTGCATACTTGAAAGCCTTACGCTTGAAATTACTTGAAAGCAACCAATATGAGACTATGGCAAAGAAAGCATACGTTGCCTTAGTAAATAAATTTATGGCGTATGACAAGGACGACAACAACAAAATCCAAATTTTGGGAAGTTGTTGCTCGGCTGGATTAGGAGCTAACAATAAAAAATTACGTGATGGCTCACGCAGTTATTACATTAACGGTGATGACGCAAAAGCTGTAACTGGTGAAAATACTGGTTATTATTATACCGAGGGCAAGGTTCTCGGTGGCTTCATCATGGCTGCTACTGAGTACGAGCGTGCTTACCAGAACCAAGACAGCAAGCAGATTCTCTTTGCTCGCGACTTGGCTCCACGTTATGACTTCACTACTACTGAAGGAACCCTCGATGCAACTGCTTATGGTGATGGTAACGTTACTTATCAGTGGTATAAGAATAAGGCAAAAATTGCAGATGCCACATCTGCTACTTATACTCCAAAAGAAAGTGGAATTTATTACTGCGAAGCTACTGCTAATGGTAACACCACTATTAAGACAAGCGAAACAACTGTAACTGCCAAAAGTAACTCCAATACTGATAATGGTAGCACAGATAATAATGGTGGTAGTGATAATGGAACGGCAACAGTAAACATTTTCTCCTATACTTTCAAGACATCAGAGAATACTGCTAATACTTCATATACCGCAGAAGGTGGAACTGTAACATTAGGAGCAGCTAAAGTTGAAGCCAATGGTTTCAAAAGTGATGGCGATTTAGGATCAACCAAATATATATTAGTAAGTTTGAATAACAACACACTCCAAGAAGGTGATGTTATAAAAATATCTGCATACTCATCAACAAAAGGAAAAGGAGGTTTGGTAGCATATACTGGTACAACCACAGGCTCATCTTCGGTAAGTCTTGGCAACATGACTCAAAAGAGTGAAGATATTAGTTATACTGTCAAAGCAAGCGATATTCTGAATGGTTTGAGTACATTCTATATTTATAGAAAAACTAGCGAGACAACTTACGTTAAGTCGATTAGTATCACTCGTGCCAACACACAGGTAGCTCTTACTGCATCCTTCTCTCCTGCAACAATGTCTGCAACAGAAGGCGATGTTGCAAAAGAACTTTCTACTCTTACAGTCAAGGCAGGCGAGACCACTTTGACAGCAAACGACTATACAGTAACCTATGCTTCTGACAATAATTCAGTAGCAAAGGTAGAGAATGGTAAGGTAAGCTTTGTTGGTGAAGGTGAAACAAACATCGTTGCCACCATCAAGCCTACAGATACAAACAAGTATAAAGAGACTTCTGCTACATTTGCCGTTAAGGTAGAGAAAAAGCAAACTCCAGTTACCCCTACAGAAGGCGAGGTCATCTACAACTTCACAGGCTCTGCTGGTACAACTAATTATGGAACAAGCTGTACAATTGCTAATAATGTCATAACGTTTAGCAGCAACTTCAGTGCAAAGGACGGAAAGTACATCACTATCAAACCAACGACCGGTGGCTTCAAAGCAGGTGATGTGATTACGCTGGAAGGCTATTGCGATAGCAATAATCTTTCTGGTGTGATTATTTATTCTGATGTAAATGGTAGCAGTATCTTTAAGTCAAATGTCTTGGCAAAATCTGCTGATGGTGGTTCAAAATTTACTTATACCATTGAAAAAGATTGCGATGCACTCTATTTGGGTCGCTACGGCGGTGGTACTACTCGCTTGACAAGTCTCAAGGTAGAGCGTTCTGCTTCATCTTCTAATAAAACTCGACTGACAGCTTCTTTCGAGCGCAATGCTGATGTGGTGGTCAACACTACAAAAACTGTGACTTTGCCAACTCTTACTGTTCAGGCAGGAGAGAACATTCTTGCTGCAAATCAATATGATGTAGTTTACAAGTCGAATGCAGAGAATGTAGCTACTCTGAGTGGTAATACCATTACAATTAATAGCTTAGGTATCGCAACCATCACTGCAACTGTTACTCCAAAAGATGCAAACACTTATGAAGGAACTACAGCCACTTATCAGTTGAGCGTAAAGGCTCCTTCTCCACTCAACGTTTCCGTAATGGATGTTACTATCAACACCACAGATGCGGAAGAGGAGCAGCCTGTCATCAAGGTTTATGGAGATAATGACAAACTCTTGAAGTTGGGTCAAGACTACACCTTGTCTTATACTGTTAGTGGAGACAACAATGTGACTGTTGATGAGACTGGAAAATTCTCAGTTAAGAAAAATGCTGAAAAAACAGCATTTATTAAGGGAACATCTCTCATTACCGTTACTGCGACTCCAACAGAATTACTTGGAAGCAATTATATTGCAGGCACTCTTCAGTTCTCTTACTCGGTATCAGAAGGTAAGATCAAGCCTGTTTTCTCAGATTCATTCACAGATATCACCATCAATCTGCACCAAGATAGTAAAAACAGAACTATCACAGTTCCTCTGATTTACAATGGTGAAGATGTAAGCAGTTATTTCAAATACACTTATAAAGTCACTGCGAAAGCTAATGGACAAATTCAGGAATTCACCGAAAATACACTTAACTATACACCAAGTACAGCAGGTACATATACTGTTACAGTAAGTGCAACACCTGGACAGAATGGTGAAGACAACTATGGTGACGTTTATGATAGTCCAGATCCTATTTCATTCTATTTGGATATAAAGAGCACGTATCAAGTTATCACCGTTACACCAGATCCAACAAGCATTAAAATGTATGCAGGAACTACACGAGTAGCACCAGACTTGACGGTGGTTACAAATGAAAATGCTACTCTTGCCGATACAGAATACAACACCTCGTGGTTCTCTACTTCTCCTGGTGTTGTAAAGGTAGATGCAACAACAGGAAAGATAGAAGCAGTCAGCGAAGGTACAGCTAACATCCGTGTTGTTGTCACTGGTAAAAACTTAGAAAGCACCACAGCTTTAATTACAATAGATGTTGACGACCCAGCAGTGTATCGAGTTCATGCAAATGAGGAATATAAGAGCCAGAAAACCATGTGGAATCAAGAGAAGAATTTGTCTGTTACTCTTGGTGGATGGTTATTCCCAGGTACAGTGGGTGGTCTTTGGACTACAAAAGAGTCTTTGTCAAGTACTGTAGAGTGGAATTATGATAGCTCGCAGGACAATTATAAATCAAGAAAAGCTCCATGGAAGATTACCGGCTTTGATTATATGGTAAAGGCTGGTGACTATCAGAATAATGCCCGCCAGGAGATGGGTTCCAACTGTATGCCAGAAACAACATTGATAAGCAATGCGGATTATACTAAGAAAGAATATATAGTAGATCCAATGTTCAATGTGCCATGTTCTGGTTCCTTCCTGACATTCCAGCCTAAGACAAATGGTACTGTCGTAGCACATATATATCAAAATGGTGTATTCGATTCAAAGAAGAAGAATAAGAACTCTATAGAATACCAGTACAGACCACAGCGTCGTGTTTTCATCATGGATGAAGCTGGTAATTTTGTAAGTTCAGATGCTCACATCGAATCAACCACAGGTAAGCCGAATGGCAAGAATTATAATTTGAGTGATTATAAATGGGATATGGGTGACAAGCAGTCGCCAACTGTAGAAACAGTGAAGAAGCACTTTGGTCTCGAAAGTTTTGAAATGTCAGAAACAGGTTTTAAGAACAATGTTTATGAAAACCAACTTGACCAAGAAATAGCTCCTAATGAAGCTGCAAAGAAATATCCCGATTTGAAAGGCTCACGTGGATGGTCAGTTCTCGCTGATGCACCTGTTACCTATACCTTTAAGGTAAAGGCTGGTAAGACTTACTATCTCTATAACTTCGGTTCGAAGATTGGCTTCTATGGCTTCTCATTCGATGAGGATGAAACAAAGCCTGTTGAAGATGTGGTATCTTACGATGACAATACCACCAATACTATTAAGACAACAGAGGCTGGTCATGTGGCAAAGGTAACAGTCAACCGCAAAATGACAGCAGGAGTATGGACAACTTGTGTTCTTCCTTTCAGTCTCAACAAGCATCAGGTAGATGCCATCTTTGGTAATACATACAGCATCGGCAATGAGAATGGTACCCAGATCCTCTACTTCGACCGTGTAGAAGGCAATAAGGTTTTCTTTGTGCGTCATGCTTACAATACCATCGTGGCCAACAAACCATTCCTTATCAAGCCAAGCAAGAAAGTAGAGAGCATCAGCACCGCTGCTGTAGATGAATATCCTTACGTAACTATCGAGGCAACCAAAAACGAAATTGGTAAACCTGCAAACTGGTGTACTGGCAATGGCTATACATGGGCTTCAAGCTACAGCAACAATATGACCGTACAGGTAGGCGATGGCTTTATCAGTAATCAGGATGGTACATTCAAGAACTTCGTAGGTGCGAGTGGAACACTGAAAGGTTTCCGTGGTTATCTGAAACGTATAAACAACAGTGCTGGTGCTAAGCCTATCATGCTGCAGGTGGTAAACAGCAGCAACGTAGATGGCGACAATGGCGGAACTACTGGTATCGAAGACTTGATCATTGATGCTGACGGACAACTGATGCCAGCCAACGGAAAGGTTTACAACATCAACGGACAGTTGGTTAGCGAGGATGCCAACAGCTTCCAGTCACTGCCAAGTGGTATCTATATTATTTATGGTAAGAAGTATATCAAATAAAAACATTTGAAGCAATGAATAAAAAAGTATATATACAGCCACAGATATTTTACATTCCGTTACAAACAGAAAGTTTGCTGCAAACCTTTTCAAAGACAGGAAATACAGATAATACAGGCGGTAACGCTGGCGGAGGTGTTACAACTGATCCTAATAATCCTAATGGCGGTGCTGGACTATTATCTAAGGAGCACTTTAACGACTTTGATTCCTGGGATTCCTGGGATTAAGAACTACCAATAATAGAAACAAGAACAACGAGGGAGCAACCTAACAGGGTTCGCTCCCTTGTTTTTTGCAGTTGAAATTTGGGTAACATTCAAAAAATTCGTAACTTTGCCGCCTGAAAAATAAGAACAACATGATATATCCAGATAATTTTGAACAAAAGATAGGATTCAACGAGATTCGAAACCTGTTGCGTGAGCGATGCCTCTCCACCCTGGGCAAGGAACAGGTGGAGAAGATGCACTTCAGCTCTGATGCCGACGAGGTGAACGAATGGCTGTTGCAGACCCGAGAGTTTCGCAGACTCATGGAGGAAGTGGAAGACTTCCCCCTGCAATACTTCTACGATGTGAGAGAGTCGATAGTACGCATCCGCGTGGAGAACACCCACTTAGAGGAAGACGAACTCTTTGACCTTCGCCGTTCGCTGAACACCATCGACGGTATCGTAAAGATACTCAACCACAGCGATGACGACGAGGCCGAACAAGAAGACGGTTGGCGCAGAGAGAAGAAATATCCCTACCCTGCACTGCATCGCCTGTCGGCTGATGTCATGTCTTTCCCACAACTGGTACAACGCATCGACCAGATACTCGACAAGTTTGGCAAGATACGCGACAACGCTACCCCCGAGTTGCTGCAGATACGCCGTGAGTTAGCAAAGACCGAGGGCAGCATCTCTCGCACGCTGTACGGCATACTGCGTGCAGCACAGAGCGAGGGAGTGGTAGAGAAAGATGTCACCCCTACCCTGCGCGACGGACGACTCGTCATCCCCGTTATCCCTACCCTGAAACGTAAGATAAAAGGTATCGTGCACGACGAGAGTGCCACGGGAAGAACGGTATTCATTGAGCCTACCGAGGTGGTGGAAGCCAACAACCGCGTGAGAGAACTCGAGGGCGAGGAACGCAAGGAGATCATACGCATCCTCACCGACTTCACCAACAAGGTGCGACCCTTCTCGCGCGAGATATTGGACAGCTACCGTTTCCTTGCCATCATCGACCTGATACAGGCCAAGGCGAAGCTTGCAGAGACCCAGCAATCCATAGAGCCTGAGGTGGAAGCCCACCCACACGTAGACTGGACCAGAGCCATTCACCCCCTGCTCAGACTCTCGTTGGAGAAGAAAGGCGAGAAGGTGGTGCCACTCGACATCATGCTGACACAAGAGAAGCGCATCCTCATCATCTCAGGTCCTAACGCCGGAGGAAAGTCGGTCTGTCTGAAGACCGTGGGACTGCTGCAATACATGCTGCAGTGCGGACTGAGCATCCCAGTGAGCGAGCGTTCGAAGACGGGCGTGTTCCAAAACATCATGATCGACATAGGCGACGAACAGAGTCTGGAGAACGACCTGAGTACCTACTCCTCGCATCTGCTCAACATGAAGAATATGATGAAGGCTGCCAACAGCGACACCATTATTCTCATCGATGAGTTTGGTACAGGCACCGAACCTGGCATCGGCGGAGCTATCGCCGAGGCTGTGCTCGACCGCTTCTGCCAACAAGGTGCCTATGGAGTCATCACCACACACTATCAGAACCTGAAGCATTTTGCCGACAGTCATGAGGGTGTGGCTAATGGTGCTATGCTCTACGACCGCCACGAGATGAAAGCTCTCTTCCAGTTGGCTATAGGCAGACCTGGTTCTTCCTTCGCCATCGAGATAGCCCGCAAGATAGGACTCCCCGAGGAGGTGATCAAGGAGGCCAGCGACATCGTAGGCTCCGAATACATACAGAGCGACAGGTATCTGCAGGACATCGTTCGCGATAAGCGCTACTGGGAGAACAAGCGACAGAGCATACACCAGCGCGAGAAAGACATGGAAAAGACCATCTCGCGATACGAGAGCGACATAGAGGACATAGAACGAAGCCGCAAACAGATACTCGCCAAAGCCAAACAACAGGCAGAGGAACTGCTGAAGGAGAGCAACAAAAAGATAGAGAACGCCATACGCGAAATACGCGAAAAGCAGGCTGAGAAGGAGGAGACCAAGCGCATACGTCAGGAGCTGGACGCCTTCAAGGAAGAGATGCAGGACATCGACACCAAGGAGAACGACGACAAGATAGCCCGCAAGATAGCACAGATACAGCAACGCAAGGAACGACATGCCAAGCGTAAAGCCGAAAAAACTCAGAACCAAGAGAAGGCTGCGGCAGCCCTGCGCAGTGCTGTCAACAAGACGCAGCAGGAAAACCGTCCTCTATCAGTAGGCGACACCGTACGCATCAAGGGGCTCTCCACCATAGGAACCATAGAGAGCATAGCGGGCGATATGGCTACTGCTGTCTTTGGAGGTATGCGTACCAAGATGCGCCTCAACCGTCTGGAACATGCTGTCGCCACCACCGAGACCGACAAGACCGAACAACGCAAGGAGAACTTAGGCTCGTATGGCATCAGTACCGAGACACGCAACACGATAGACAAGCACAAGACCAATTTCCACCAAGACCTCGACATCAGAGGTATGCGTGGCGATGAGGCGCTCAATGCCGTGCAGTATTTCATCGACGATGCCATCCTTGTGGGAATGCCCCGTGTGCGCATCCTCCACGGTAAGGGCAACGGCATCTTGAGACAGCTCATCCGTCAGTATCTGAGCAGTGTGCCCAATGTCACCCACTTTGCCGATGAGCATGTGCAGTTTGGCGGAGCAGGAATCACGGTCGTGGACTTTTAAAGGAATTTTTTCTTAACAGAAGTTAATAAAAGGAATATTTCTCGGGAAATATTTGGCAGGTTCAAAGGAAAGCAGTACTTTTGCACCCGCTTAAACGCAGAGACGGACAAGTCTCATACGACCAGCTCCCTCGGAATCCCCC
>ULRG01022427.1_pt1 | contig 13224 bp, 10 predicted proteins | sample 1955211 | NCBI WGS metagenome assembly ULRG01 (sample SAMEA4835676, study PRJEB28245) | human gut metagenome | biome: gut microbiome; material: fecal sample | place: Denmark | collected 2008
GCCACTGCCCCATCCACCCCATCCGGAAGATAAACTGGCGGCACAGCGGCCCCACCGACTACTGCGCCGATATGAGCGTGGCTCTCCACTACTACAACGCCGCCGATAAATGGAACGACGACCACAGCCTACTGGGCCTCGGCTTCGAAAAGCTGCTGGACTCCCCTGCTCAGACCGCCGCACAGCGCTGGCCCCGACAGTGCAATGCCATCCGCACCTGCCTCGACCGGCTGGCTCAGCTGGAAGCCGAGGGCAGCGAAGACCTCGACACTGTGTCGGGCTGCTTCGGCGAGCTGATGGCCGAGCTGTTCGACTATAAGCAGGACCACTGGTCGCCGGAGCTGCGGAGCATCGGCTTCCATCTGGGCAAATTCATCTACCTGCTGGACGCCTACGATGACCTGGCACGGGACGAGAAAAAGGGCTCATACAATCCGCTGCGCTCCCTCAGCCGTCAGCCCGGCTATGAGGAAGAGATGCGGGACATCTTCGAGCTGCTGTTGGCCCGGTGCGCCAGAAGCTTCGAGCGTCTGCCCTGCGTGGAGGACGCGGACCTTCTGCGGAACATCCTGTATTCCGGCGTGTGGCTCAAATACAACTGCAAACAGGCCAAAGAGGCCCCAAAAAAGTAACCAATTCCGCCCAAAAGGCGGATTTTGTCTTGATTTTGCAGGCACTGTCCTGTAGACTGTAATATTGTATGGAACGAAAAGGCCGCGCATGGCCTGAGAGACGTGAGGAAGTAGACCCATGAGAGATCCCTATGAGGTGCTGGGCATCCAGCGCGGCGCAACCGACGACGAGATAAAGAAAGCCTACCGTGCCAAGTGCAAGCGCTGGCACCCCGACCTGAACCCCAACGACCCCACCGCCGAAGAGCACTTCAAAGAGGTGCAGGCAGCTTACGACGCCATCACCAAGGGCGACACCGGCCCCCAGATGGGCGGACAGCCCGGCGGCGGTTACGGCTACGGCCAGCAGGGTTATTATCAGGGCGGCTACCAGCAGGGATACGACCAGGGCTACAGCCAGAACGGCTGGCAGCAGGGCGATTTCGGCTTCGGGTTCGACCCGTTTGGTTTCGGATTCGGTTTTGGCGGCTACCAGCAGCAGAGCGGGGCCAGCTACTCCGGCTCTGACAGCCCCGAGATGCAGGCGGCCCGCAACTTTGTGGCCAATGGCCGCTATGCGGAGGCCCGCCGGGTGCTGGACGGCATGAACAACCGCTCGGCACGGTGGTACTACCTCTCCTCGCTGGCCAATCAGGGCCTCGGCAACAGCATCGACGCGCTGCAGGACGCCCGCCGCGCCGTTCAGCTGGACCCCAATAACACCGAGTACCAGATGCACCTGCGCCGGATGCAGAATCCCGGCCAGACCTACCGCACCCAGACCACCTACGCTCAGCCCGGCGGGCTGATGCGCTGGTGCTGGAGCATGATCTTGCTCAATCTGCTCTGCAACTGCTGCTGTGGCGGCGGCTGGGGCTGGCGGTTCCGGATGTAAATAAGACAGAAAAAAACCTCCCGTGCTGACGCACGGGAGGTTTTTTCTTTTGATGTTAATTGATCACGATGGTCCGTGTGATCTTCTCGCAGGAATAGTTGCCGGAGACTGTTGCCGTCTGGGTGTAGATCCCCGGCTGCGTCGGGAACTCCGTGGACTTGCTGCTGAACAGGCCCTTCTTTTTATAAGTACAGGTGACCTTGGCATTATCGACCACCACGCCGTCCGACTCCAGCAGAGCGCCGACATTGTGTGTCTCAGCCTCGGCCAGCGTCATCCCGGCGGGCAGGTCTTCGGCCCAGTAGAGGCGGACGCCCTCGGTCTTGGGCTTTATCTTGAACATGGCCACACCGGCGGTGTTCAAATCGCCGGATTCCAGCGCCACGGCACCCGCGATATAGCTGCCCGAATCCACGGGCTGCTCATCCAGATAGATACGGCTGAACGCACCCTCGGGAAGGTAGCGGCGGATGAGCTCGAGAGAGAGCTTCAGGCCCATGGACATATCTTTCAGGGTGGGGATATAGAATTTCAGGGTATCCATCACCTTGACGACCTCATCGGCCACGCCCAGCAGCACACTGACGTCGTTGCCGTCGATGAGCTGTTTGACATAGGCGTAGACATTGAACTCTTCTACCTGATCAGGGGTCTTGGACATCTTGCGGGGCAGGGGTATCATCTTGAGCAGGGTGCGGAGCTTATCGGAGAGCACGAGGGTGACGTAGCCCTTGGCTTCGCCCTTGACGCCCAGCACCACGCCGATATACTGCGCGTCCGCCGGGCGGGTGACCACCGACAGCTCGAACGGGGAGCCATAGACCAGCTTTCCGGCAGCCTGCAGACGAATGGAGACGACTTCATTCGTCTCTTCCAGCCGGGTCTGAGAGGCGCGGGGCAATTCGGTCTCTGCCGAGGCGGCCAGCACCGGGGTCACCATGCTCAGCATGAGGGCTGCTGTGAGAAGCAGCGAAAGCAATCTTTTGGCCTTCATATGGACAAACCTCCTGTATTCATCATCTTCAGCCGGGCGGGCCGCGCAGGCTGACACTCCGGCTGATATGATTTTACCGCAAATCCCTGCTGTGGTCAATGACGGGATTCAAGCGCATCCGCTTACGAAAAGGCCGCCGCCCCGGCAGGGCAGCGGCCTCAGAAAATTTTATCGCAGCATCACAGGATGCGCACCCGGACGACGGCGGGGATGGCCGAGAGCTTTGCGGCCAGTGCATCATTCACGGCACCGGTGGCGTCCAGCATGGTGTAGGCCATGTTCTTCTTGCTCTTGTTCACCATGTTCTCGATGTTCAGGCCCGCCTCCGTGGTCAGGGCAGTGATCTGGCTGATCATGCCCGGCTCGTTCTTGTGGATGATGCAGATGCGCTTGCCGCCGGCGCGGGGCTGATGCACCTCGGGCATGTTCACCGAGTGGGTGATGTTGCCGTTCTTGAGGTAGTCGCTGATCTCCTGCGCGGCCATGACCGCGCAGTTGTCCTCGGCCTCCGGGGTGGAAGCGCCCAGATGAGGCGTGCAGATGACACCCGGACGGCCCAGCAGAGCTTCCGTGGGGAAATCGGTCATGTAGCCGGACACTTTGCCGGTGTCAAGGGCTTCCAGCAGGGCCTCGGTGTTCACCAGCTCACCGCGGGCGTAGTTCAGCAGCTTGACACCGTCCTTGCAGAGGGCCAGCGTCTGGGCATTGATGGTGTCCTTGGTGGTGGGCAGATACGGCACATGGATGGTGATGTAGTCGCAGAGGGGCAGCATATCATTCAGGTTGACGCAGTGACGGACCTGACTACTCAGGTTCCACGCAGCATCAATGGAGATATAGGGGTCATAGCCGTAGACCTCCATCCCCAGCTCGATGGCGCAGTTGGCGACGCGGGAACCGATGGCGCCCAGGCCGATGACGCCGAGGGTCTTGCCCTTGATCTCGTTGCCCACGAACTGCTTTTTGCCCTTCTCCACGCTCTTTGCCATGGCGGGGTCGCCGGCAAGACTCTGAGTCCACTGGGCGGCAGCAGCCACATTGCGGCTGCCCGCGATGAGCATACCGATGACCAGTTCCGCCACAGCGTTGGCGTTGGCACCGGGCGTGTTGAACACCACGATGCCCTGCTCACTGCACCGGTCGAGAGGAATATTGTTGACACCGGCACCGGCGCGGGCAATGGCCAGCAGGTTGTCATTGAAGGTGGTGTTCAGCAGGTCGGCGCTGCGGACAAGGATGCCGTCGGGGGCGTCGGCGTCCACCGAGACGTCGAACAGGTTTTTGTTCAGCTTTGCCAGACCTACCGGGCTGATGGCGTTGAGTGTTTTTATCGTATACATAGGTGTGATCTCCTTTTGGAACGGGCTTGCCCTCTCCGTCTTTGCTTCGCAAATCCACCTCTCCCAAAGGGAGAGGCAAAAGCCTGACGGTCAGGTTCAGGCTCTCCCTTTGGGAGAGCTGTCACCGAAGGTGACTGAGAGGGCAAGGACGGTATAAATCATGCATTCTCTTTGCGGAACTTCTCCATGAAGTCCACCAGCTTGTCGATGCCCTCGGCCGGCATTGCGTTGTAGATGGAGGCGCGCATACCGCCCACGAGGCGGTGGCCCTTCAGGTTGACGAAACCGGCGTCTGCGGCCTCGGCGCAGAACTTCTTGTCGAGGTCGGGGTCAGGGCTGGTGAAGGTGACGTTCATGGTGCTGCGGTAGCGGTGCTCCACGGGATTGTTGAAGAAGTCCTGACCATCGAGGTAGTCGTACAGGACCTTAGCCTTGGCCTCGTTGATCTTCTGCATATTGGCAAGGCCGCCGATGTCGTTTTCCAGATACTTGAGCACCAGACCGGTCATGTAGATGCACCAGCAGGGCGGCGTATTGTACATGCTGTCCTTGGCCAGCAGGGTGGTGTAGTTCATCATGGTGGGTACATTGTCGGCGGCGTGACCCAGCAGGTCGTCCCGGACGATGGCGATGGCCATGCCGGCGGGGGCGACATTCTTCTGGACGCCGAAGTAGATGCAGCCGTACTTGGTGACGTCCACGGGCTTGGAGAGGATCATGGAGCTCATATCCGCTACCAGCGGCACACCCTCCACCTGAGGCACCTCGACATACTGGGTGCCGAAGATGGTGTTGTTCTGGCAGATGTGGATGTAGCTTGCATCCTTGTCGTAGTTGATGGCGTTCACGTCCGGAATGTAGGTGAAATTCTTATCCTTGCTGGACGCGACGATCCTGGCCTCGCCGAACTTTGCAGCTTCCTTTGCGGCCAGATTGGAGAAGTTGCCGGTGACGATGTAGTCGGCCTTGCCGGTGGTCATGAAGTTCAGCGGCACCATGGCGAACTGCTGGGTCGCGCCGCCCTGGAAGAAGCCGACCTTATAACGATCGGGAATGTTCATCACCCGGCGCAGGGTGGCTTCGGTGTCGGTGATGATGGCGTCGAACCACTTGCTGCGGTGGCTCATCTCCATCACGCTCTGGCCGCTGCCGCCGTATTCGAGCAGCTCTGCCTGAGCCTGCTTGAGCACCTTTTCGGGCAACATGCTGGGACCTGCGCTGAAATTATAAACTCGTGCCATGACGTGTTCTCTCCTTTTCCTCTATCTGACGGCCCGTTCGGGCGTTGTGCTCTGGATTTGTCCGTAGTATAATGGTTTTTGGGGGTGCAAAACAAGAGCATCTTTGCACAAAGTTGAGCCGTCAAAGCCCGGGCGGGCGCACGAAGCGCACAAATGTCCTCGTGCAGGGGACATTTTCAAAGACATTTGTAAAACAGATAGTGGAGAGCCGCATGGCTGCTGGGTTTTCTGCTCTTGTCCTTTTTCCTGATTTTTGGTACAATGTCAGTATCTAAGACAAATGTAAAACTAAGTTTTTTACTCAAAAAGGAGAGATGGCCCCCATGTATGGCATTCCGGACAGGCTGAAAGCCCTTTCGGCGGCGGAGGAACAGGTGCTTCTGGCCCTGTGGGACTGCAAACCGCCCGTGTCGCGGCGGGACATCGGTGCGCGTCTGGCCGAAAAAGGCTGGGCCGCCGCCACCGTGCTGAACTTTTTATACCGGCTGGAAGAGAAGGGCTGGGTCACCTGCACCAAAGAGCAGAACCACAACCTCTACGCCCCCACTGTCACCCGCCGGGCCTACGGCGTCTACACCATGCGCCAGCGGCTGGACACCGTCTTTGGCGGCGACCTCGCGCAGGCCGTGCGGGCGCTGGTGAGCGAGAGCGGCTGCTCTCAGAGCGAGCTGGAACAGGCCATCGCTGTACTGAACGAAAAGCACGCAGAAGCGGAAGAATATGACCTGTATGACCCGTACGGCTGAGCATCCGCCTTTATAACACAAAAAGCTCCCTATTACGGGAGCTTTCGCGTTGCATTCTGTTAAATATTATGATAAGATAGCAGATGAAAAGGCGCTGCACATACGGCAGGCGGTTGGCTCCACTTCCGAAAGGAGGTGAGAGATATGCCCATTACTTTGACGCTCCATATTTTTGGACTGGTCTTTACCATCAGAGTGAAAAGCGAAAACCGCCACCCTGGCCGGTGACGGTTTTCTAGTAACATAGAATCCTAGCCCAAAGGGTCAACCGCTTGTCGCAGTGCCTTTTCTATTTGTAGTATAGTGATTTTTTACTGCTTTGTCAAGCATTCGGAGGATATAGGTATGGATTGCAAACTTCGCGCCAAAAACTGCGGCGGCTGCCCGATGCTGGCCACCGAATACGCCGCACAGCTCAAAAAGAAAGAGGCCGACGTCCGCGCCCTGCTGGGCAAATACGGCCCTGTCGCCCCCATCCGGGGGATGGAAACGCCCTACCACTACCGCAATAAAGTGATTTCCACCTTTGCCCCCGCTGCCGGTGGAAAACTCACCTCCGGCATCTACGCGGCCCGCACCCACAAGGTGCTGCCGGTGGAGAGCTGCCTTTTGCAGGACGAGGTACTGGACAAGGTGATGCTGGCCGTCCGCGCCGCCGCCAACGCCTGCCGCTACCAGCCCTTCAACGAGGACAAAGGCACCGGCCTGCTCCGCCACTGCCTGCTCCGCCGGGGCGTCGCCACCGGTCAGGTGATGGTGGTGCTGGTCACGGCCCAGCCCGTGCTGCCCGGCGCGAAGAACTTCGTGAAAGCCCTGCTGGCCGAGGCCGAAAAGCGGAGCGTCCCCGTCACCACCGTCGTACAAAACTACAATCCCCGCCGCACCAGCGTCGTTCTGGGCGAGGACGAAAAAGTCCTCTACGGCAAGGGCTTCATCCTCGACACCCTCTGCGGCAAGACCTACGCCCTCAGCCCCCGCAGCTTCTATCAGGTGAACCCCGTCCAGACCGCCGTGCTCTACGGGCTGGCCGTCGATGCCGCCCACCTCACCGGCAAAGAAGTCGTCCTCGACGCCTACTGCGGCATCGGCACCATCGGCCTGACGGCCTCCGATAAGGCCCGGCAGGTGGTGGGCGTGGAAGTGAACCGGGACGCCGTCCGGGACGCCATCGGCAACGCAAAGCACAACGGCGTAAAAAACGCCCGCTTCTTTGCCGCTGACGCCACCGCATGGATACGGGAAGCCGCCGACGCGGGCCAGAAGGCCGACGTCGTCTTCATGGACCCGCCCCGGGAGGGCTCGACGCCCGCCTTCATCGAGAGCGTGGCCCGCATGGCCCCGAAGCGCATCGTCTACGTCAGCTGCAACCCCGAGACGATGGCCCGCGACCTCGCGCTCCTGACCCAGAAAGGCTACCGCGCCGAGGGCTTCACGCCGGTGGATATGTTCCCCCACAGCGCACATTGCGAAGTGGTCGGGTCGCTGGTTCGTGTAAAATAAAAGAGGAAAAAGATATGGCATCGTTTTCTGGCATCAAGAACACCCTGCTGGCCGAGCAGGCGGACGAAGAAATTGCCCCCGCCCATGACCCAAACCCAAGAAACAGCAAGGCCCCGGAGCGATATGCTCTGGGGCCTTGCTGTCATTTTTTATGGAAAAAAATCATGCTTTCCGGGCGCTGCGGCGCTTATTTTTTAATCTCTGCGGTGACTACGATGAAGCGCACCGTTGTCGGCTTTCCGTTAAGGGTCAAAGTACCAAGTGCAGTGCCTATGTAGCGGATGTCTGCGGGCTTTTTGTCTTTCAGGTTATCTGCATTCGCAGCGTCTTTGCCCAGGAACTCATTCATCGCATGATAAGCCTGTCCGGTTGCTCCGATCTCATCGGCAATAACTGCTCCGCACCAGACAAAGCGGCTTGTTTTATTTGCGCCGCCCTCATCGAGCCTAAGAATCTTCATGACTGGCCCAGAAAATTTATTGTTCCCACCCCCCGCCGTTATGTTCCAATCCTTCTCGGGCAACGCAGCGATAGCTTTTGCCATCGCTTGTTCATCCGTCCCGGGCTTAAAGGTATAATTCTCGTGCTTTCCGACTGCAACTGAACTCTTGACAATGTCATTCAGAGCATCCACAATGTCCTTGTCCCTCACAGCTTTGCTGCCGCAGGCGGTGAGAAGGGTCAGGGCCATTGCACCGGTCAGCACAACGGCCAGCAGTTTTTTCAACATCTTCATCGGTTGGTTCCTCCATAAAGTAAACGGTGTTTTCCCTGCCTTGACAGGCAGCTGGATTTGTTTCATTGTACCCCCCCCCCCTATATATTTGTCAAGGGGACGTTTATTTTTTTGTAAACTGCCACAAATAATCAACCGCTGTTTTGAGTATGCTGCACAAACAAAGCCCCCGACCGGGAGCGTTCTGGGCTCCGAGGCCGGGGGCGGGAGATACGATTTTGTCGGTTCAGAGCCCGAACAGGGCCAGCAGGCGGTGCCACAGGCGGAGGAAGAAGCTGCCCTCCGAGGCAGTGTCTGCCGCCGTCTCCACCGGAGCCGTTTCGGCGGGCGTCTCGGCGGTCTTGTAGAGGAACTTCACCCGGCTGGACGCGCCCTCGGGCGCACCGGCAAAGCTGGTGTAGTCGGCGAGACGGCCGGTCATCTCCTCCACCACAGTCTGCAGGGCGTGGAGCTGGTCGGCATCCAGCGCACCGGTGAGCTGAGAAATGCCCTCGTCGTTGAACTGCACGAGGCCGCCGCTGAGCTGGTCGGTGCCGTTCTGGAGCTGGAGCACACCGTCATACAGGGCGGATGCGCCGCCGGCCAGCTGAGCGCTTCCGTCCTTGGCGGCGTGTGCGCCGTCGGCGGCCGCAGCCACGCCGTCGGCGTACCGGCCGACGCTGGACACGAAGAGCTGTATCTGACCCAGATTCTCTTTCAGGGCGCGGACGCTGGCCATATCCTCGCTGTTGGCGGTCTGATAGACCAGCTCGTCGTGGATCTTCTGCTGGGCGTCGCTGTCGGTGAGCTTTTTCAGCCAGCCCATGATGAAATCGGGCGAGAAGCTCTGCATCAGGCGCAGAGCGGCCTCAAGGTCGTGGTCGGTCCGGGTGGCCGCGAGGTAGAGCGCGATGTCCAGCTGGCTGGCCTTGAACTGCGGAGCCTGCTCCCAGATGGTGCGCACCATCTTTCTGCGGCCCGCCGCCAGCGTCTTGTCGCCCAGCGAGAGGATGTCGTCAATGACGGCTTCATAGGTATCCCACGTCATGGGGGTGTCGATGAGGCCGTTCTCCATGAGGGTCTGGCTGGCGGAGTCCAGCACGCCGTCGGCCACCTGCTGTGCGCCGGAAGTCAGGGCGGCGTTGTTGGACGTCAGGGTGTCCAGCCCTTCCGTCAGCTGGCCGAGGCCGCTGTCCAGCCGGTTGGCTCCATCCAGCAGAGCCAGCGAACCGGTGGCAAGCTGTGCCGCGCCTGCTTTCAGCTGCGACGCACCGTCCAGCAGCCGGTTCATGGCATCATTCAGCGCCGCGATGCCGTCGGTCAAATCGTTGAGGCTGTCGAGGTCGAAGACCTCATCCCCCTGCCCCAGTGCCTCGGCGCTCGCCGCGCAGGCCAGCAGGATCTGAGGCGCCGTCAGCGACTCCACGTCGGCCTCCACGGTCACACTGTCCTGTAAGTACTCGGCCACGCCGTTCACCTGCTCGGGAAGCAGGCCGTCGAGGGAATCCTTCACGCCCGGCAGGGTGACGAAGGCCGCCACGCTGCTCTTGGCCGCACTTTCCAGCAGGCCGTTCACAGCGTTGACGTTGCCGGCATCCTCGCCCAGCACGACGCCCACCGCCGTGACCAGCGGGGTGACGATGGTGCGCTCTTTGCCGTTCACGGTCACTTTGCCGGTCTCATGGTTGGTCAGGTCGATGGTGAGCACGAGGTGGCCGCTCCGGCCCAGAAGCTCGCTGAGCGGGGCGGTCCTGCCGTCCAGCGTGTAGGTCACTTTAGCCGAAATGGGCAGCTGACGGTCCGTGTCGCCCTTATAGTAGACATCGGTGTCGTCGGTGTTCCAGACGAGGGTATCGCCGTTCCGGGTGTACTCGGCAAAGCTCTCGGTGTTCACGATGTTTTTCAGGGTGGACCTGTCCTCCACACCGGCGAGGCCGTCAGCATTGTAAAGATGCTCGCTGACGGTGGTCTTGGTGACAGAGCCGTCCGCTGCCATGACGGCATACACCGTCTCATCCTTCGAGAAGGGGGCCTTGGTCGCCGCAAAGGCGGGCTGACAGAGGCTGACCGTCAGGGTCAGGGCAAGCGCCGCAGAGCCAGCGCGGCGCAGAAAATTTTGAGTTTTTCTCATAGCATTCACTCCTTTGCAGCGTTGGGGGCGTTGAGCCAGTGGTAGGTGGTGCGGCAGATGAGGCCGTCCAGCAGCATCAGGCCGGCGGGCAGCACCAGCAGGATGACCACCATACTGATGAGCGCACCCCGGGAGATGAGCATACAGATGCTTTTCAGCAGCTCCACCTTGCTGATGACCGCGACGCCGAAGGTGGCCGCGAAGAAGGTGAGGCCGCTTGTCAGGATGCTCTGGCTGCAGTGCTCGAGGGCCTGCTGTGCCGACGCCTTGGGCGAGCGGAGGGCCAGCCGCTCTTCGCGGTAGCGGGTGGTCATGAGGATGGAGTAGTCCACCGTCGCGCCCAGCTGGATGGTGCCGATGACGATGCTGGCGATGAAGGGCAGCGAGTCGTCGATAAAGTACGGGATGCCCATGTTGATGGCAATGGCCGCTTCGATGCTGGCCACCAGCAGCACCGGCACCGACAGGCTGCGGAAGGACAGCGCGATGATGACCAGCACCGCCGCGATGGACCAGATGTTGACATTTTTGAAGTCCTCGTCGGCGATCTCCACGAGGTCTTTCACCATGGCACCCTCGCCGGTGACGAGGCCCTCGGGGTCTGCCTCCTTGACGAGGCGGACCAGCTCGTCCACCTGCACGTTCATCGCGTCGCTGCCCGACTTATAACGGCCATTGGCAAGGATGAGCTTGTAACCGCCGTTCTGGACGATGTTCATCAGCTCGTCGGGCAGAAGTTCCGTCTCAAAGCCTGGGCCGGTGATGGAGTCGAGGCTCACCACCTGGGTGATGCCGTCCACCTCCTTTATCTCATCGCAGAGGGTGGACACCTGAGAGGCAGTCAGCTCCTCCCGCACGAGGATGAAGTGGTTGGTCATCATGCCGAAGTCTTCGCCCAGCTTGTTCGTACCCACGATGCCGGGCATATCCTGCGGAAGAGCGGCAAAAATGTTGTAGTAAATATCGGTCTTGCTCTGGGCCAGCCCGAAGGGGATCATCAGCAGGACGAACACCACCACGACGGGCATCGGGTGTTTGGAGACAAAATGGCTCAGGTGGGTGAGCTTGGGCATAAAGGTGCGGTGGCGGTATTTTTCCACCCACTTATCGAAGAAGAGAATGAGCGAGGGCAGGATGACGATGGTGCAGATGACGCCCAGCGCCACGCCCTTTGCCATGACGATGCCGAGGTCTGCGCCCAGCGTCAGCTGCATGGCGCAGAGGGCCAGAAAGCCCGCAATGGTCGTCAGGCTGGACGCCGTGATGGAGCTCATGGTCTTACAGATGGCGTTCTCCATGGCCTCTTCGTTGGAGGCACAGAGCTCCTTTTCCTCGTCGTAGCGGTGGAGCAGGAAGATGGAGAAATCCATCGTCACGCCCAGCTGCAAGACCGCCGCCAGCGACGCGGTGATAAAGCAGACCTGACCGAGGAAAATATTCGTACCAAAGTTATAGACCAGCGGGAAGAGCAGCCCCAGCATGAACAAAAACGGCGTGAGCCAGCTTTCCAGCGAGAGGAACAGCACCAGCAGACAGCCGCCCACGGCGCAGAGCACATACCAGGGCATCTCGCCCATGACCAGCTCTTTGGTGTCGCTCAGGATGACGCTGATGCCGCCGAAGAAGCAATTCTTTCGGAGTATCTTCTTGATTTGGGCCACGGCCTGCATCGTCTCCTCGCTGACGCTGGAACCGCCCAGCTGGACGATGAGGATGGTGGAGTCGTTCTTGCCGAACATAAACTGCTGGACATCCGCCGGCAGCATCTCCGTCGGCACTGCCGGGTCCAGCACGTCGCTGAGCCAGAAGGTGTTCAGCACGTCCGGCACCTCGTCGATCTCGGCCTTCATGGCCAGCAGCTCGTTGGTGGGCATCCCCTCCACGGTTATCATGTTGGTGGACGCCAGATGGTAATCCGTTTCCAGCAGCAGCTGGCCCACGCGGGAGTCCAGCTCCTGAGGCAGGTAAGAAAGGATGTCATAGTTGATGGGCGTGGCGATGGCTCCCACTGCCGCCGGGATGAGCAGCAGGACCGCCGCGATGAGGATGAGCCTGCGCATCTTCACGATGGCCCTCGCTAATTTTTTCATTCATTTCCTCCCATTTTATCGTTCCGAAGAAAAACAACTTTTCTCGTTTTTCCGACACACCTTATTATAGTACACTCACCCGGGGTGTCAAGAGACAGCTCTGCCGACGTTCTGCCTCTCCCTTTGCAATACAAAAAGCGGGGCACACAGGTGGTCAAGTCTGTGTGTCCCGCATTTTGTTCTTTTTTTGCACAGAGCGCCGTACCAGAGCGCCCCGCGCTGCGCGCAGGGAAAGCGGAGCAAACCATAAGCCGCTTTCGCCGAAGTTGTTTTTATAGCCAGAGTGTGCCGGATGGACGAGTATTTTTGTCAGCAGGCAAGGCGCTTTTCCGCAGCAATCCTGATGGATTGCAAGGAGAAGCAACGCAGGATGCGGGCAAAAAGGCCGCCCAGACGGTATGCAATGGTTATGAAAGCAACTTCAAAAATAGGAGAATGGAATGGAGGAACCGAATCGCCTCAAAGAGAGTTGCAGGCATCCCTTTGCAGTGAATCGGAAAAGCTTCGGTTAGATTTAACTAACCTCGCCGTGACAACAGGATACCATAGTTTGTCATGACTGTCAAGCCCGTTTTTCAAATTTTCAAAAAATTTTTCTCCGGCGGCCTCCATGAGCATTTTTCATAACAAAAAACGCCATCTCTTGTAGAAAATCCACAGGTTCCCTCTTGCTTTTTCTGAGAATCACTGTTATTATATTGTCAGGCTGTTGCAGTCGGACTCGATTGCCTGTCTGCAGCGGCTCATAAACAGCGCAGGGGTTGCCATCCAAATACCTCTGCGCCCTGTACCACCCTGTCTTTCAGAAACCGCAATCGGCGGCTTTTTTAAGACGGAACAGTTAGACTGCTCTAACTAATTATTGCAAAGCAGATTGGTCGGAGCGTCAGGAACGGAGCAAGGAGGTTCCAATGATCGATTTTGAACAGTGGGAAGGCTTTGAGGGCCGCATCTGGAAAGA
>ULRG01002625.1_pt1 | contig 13208 bp, 9 predicted proteins | sample 1955211 | NCBI WGS metagenome assembly ULRG01 (sample SAMEA4835676, study PRJEB28245) | human gut metagenome | biome: gut microbiome; material: fecal sample | place: Denmark | collected 2008
CATGAACGATGGTCAATTTTACTTGCCCATCTCCATGTTGTTGTTTACATTTACAGCCTTGGCAATCATAGCTGCCACAACTGTAAGAATCATTACTGTCGTCATCATAATTTGTTTCCTTTCTTTCTTTGTGGAGCCTCCATGTGAGGTCTCCTGTTTTACATTATCCTTATTACAATCTCACTGTTTTCTGGTGCAAAGGTAATGCCTTTTTCTTGAATATCTGTCACAAAGACATGACAAAATGATGAAAAAGGGGCTTTTTTTGATACACGTCAACTAAACAGCAATGGCGGCTTGATATACGTCAAGCCGCCATGCTGTCATATTGAGAAATGTGTCATATTTCTTATGTTTCTTCGGATTTCTGATGCTAGATCAGTTCCAGAATCTTGTCGAGAATCTTTTCTACGGTTGAAGAATCGGTTGCTTCATCGAGTTTTTGGTTGATTTTCTCTTCCAGTTTCTTGCTTACCTTGTCGGCAGCCTGATCCATGGCCTGGTTTGCCTTGTCTTCCAGTTTTTTCTGAACAGAAGCGCCCAGTCCGTCTTCTTCTGAACCATCGCTGTTATTATCGCTTACCGAAGGGGATTCATCGGTTGATGAGCTGGTGGTTTCTTCTATCTGCAGATTGTCGGCACCTTCCAGCGCCTTCACCATATCATCAGCATTCATCGTGTAAACGCTGCCAAGGATTCCGAAGCTTACGGTGTGCTGCTTGCCATTAAACTCAACGGTTCCCTTAGAGCATACGATATAGTTGTGGTATTCGAAGAGCTGGTTCATCACTTCATCGATAGCGCTTCCTGCCATCATCTTGGCAATGGAACGGATGCTTTGGGTGAAGAAGTTGTTATCACTGGTTTCTGTAGCCTTGTCGATAGCCTTGGCTGCCTCAGTCTTTACCTTTTCTTTGTGGGCATCAGGTTCTGGATTGGTTATTGCGAAAACCAGGAAGAGAAGTACGATAAGCCCTAAGATGATTTTCCAGAGGGTCTTGCTTGATTTTTTCTTTTCCGGTTCCTGTCTGTAGCCCTGGTTCATGGCAGCGCCGTGCTGAAAGCCTTGCTGGTAAGCTTCCTGCTGTGCCTGCTGGTTTGCAGCCTGAAAGTTTGCTGCTTCTGTCCCGTTGTTGCCGGCTGCATCTGCTGATGTTCCTTCTGCATTTTCTTTGTTGGCTGTATTAGCTTTGATTGCTTCTACAGTTTCAAGAACAGTCTTCAGTTCTGCTATTTTCCAAGCTGGAGTCCAGTCTTTCATGCCTTGTGCCCAAACAAGGGTCTCGGGTGTGATAGCCTTCTGGACGAGTTGCTCCAGGCTGAATGGACCCGCTTGCTGTCCGTTATTCTCAATGATAAAATATTCCATCATGTATTCTTTTATATAATATTTTTCTTAAAAGCCAATAAGGAGTTTCTTACACTCTCAATTGCTTATTAGTGTGTAGCTTTCCACCATGCTGTTTTCTCTCTGCCCTTGATAGCTACGCTGTGCTGGCTAGGGTCGGAGATAGAAAGACCGCAATAATTTTTCACTTTAAAGGTTGTACCTCTATAACTCATTAACCCTGTATAAGCCTGTTCGGTATGAGCAGCAGCTTTGATAGTGAGTTTCATCTGTGAAGTATATTTGTCTTTCAGATAGCCGCTCGGAACAAGACTGTCTATGTATACACTCATATCGTAGAAGAGGTTGGGAGAGAAACCATCCAAAGGCTGTATGGAATCGAGCGGAACGGATGATGAGAGGGTATATTTGCTGTTGATTTCCTTCATCACTTGGGCTAGATTGTCCATCTGTCTGCAGTCGATGGCCGCCATGTTGCAGAATGGATCGCTACTATTCTTGTAGAAATTGACAACTCCGTTGACAAATCCTGAGTAGTTGGGTGCAGAACTGTTGAGGTAACTCCATATGGTTTTGTATGGAACGCCGGCTCCCATTACTTCGCTACTTGAACTGATCATGAAATTAGTGACGTCTTTCAGTTCGTATGCAGTCTCTACATTGCCCATATAGCATGCATCGAAGAGAATGTATTGCATCTTGGTGCCGCTGAGTTTGATTCCTTCGGCAAGGGTAGGAACGTCGAGAGCGTTTTCTTCTAAACTTACGCTTCCGAAGAAACGGGTGATAGGTTTGTTGGGATCGGGACCATACTGTATTCCGCTGAAATTGCCGGTAGCGGTAGGGTAGCTGGTGCTTCCTTTCTGAGCAAAACCGGCATTAGGTCTTGCCATATAAGGATAGTTTACCCAATCGCTTTTGTAGGTCCATCCGCAGCCATGAGCTCCGATGATGAGCGAATAATTCAGGGCTTCAGCACGGCGTTTCACCTCATTCAGAATCTCTGCAAATCCTTCTGCTGTAGTATATGTAGCTTCATCGTATGTTTTCAAAGTGTCGCGAATTACGGTTTTCGTATTGCCGTCATATTGAAGATCTATAAGATAGCTCTTCCTGTAATTCTGGCTCATGAAGACCATTACACGCGAATTATTCAAGCCTTTCTTGGCAACAATACCTTCGCAGATACTGTCAACGTTGTTTTCCAAAAAACTTGTGAGACCGGAAGTGTTGGTTCCACCCGTCCAAGGATAGAAGACGAAGATAGTCTGCTTATTGACGCTTTCTACATCAATAGCTTCATCGCCACAACTGGTGAAAGTTGCTGCTAGAGATAGCGTACATATAAATAAGGTGAAAAGCTTCTTGATCATGTTTCTCTTGAAAATATGAAATGTTAAGTGTGAAATGCTAAGTTCTTACACTTAACATTCCGCACTTAACATGATAAATATTAAACTATTATTTCTTCTTGAGTTCCTCGATGGTTGCCTTGAGGGCAGCAATCTTCTCAACAGAGTCGCTTTCCTTCTTGCGCTCCAGGGCTACTACCTTCTCAGGTGCGTGAGCTACGAAGTTCTCGTTGCTGAGCTTCTTGCGTACGCCCATCAGGAAGCCTTCCAAGTGCTTGAGCTGAGCCTCTGCCTTCTCAATCTCGGCAGCTACGTCGATCAGGTCGCCCAATGGTACGGCAAACTCGTCGGTACCTACCATGAAGCTTGACGCATCGGCACTCTTCTCTGCGATGACCTCAATCTTATCAAGGTTCGCCATCTTCAGCGTTACGTCGTTGTAAGCCTCGAAATCGTTCTTGCCTACTACCTGGAGAGACAACTGTTCCTTCTGGGCAATGTTCTTCTGGTTGCGAACGGTACGAACACCGGCGATAATCTGCTTCACAGCCTCAATGTCGGCTGCCAACTTCTGCTCCTCGGTTGTAGGTGCAGGAATATCCAGCTTCTCGCGCATGATGCTCTCGCCATCCTTGCGGTCGTAGATGTGCTGCCACAATTCCTCGGTGATGAATGGCATGAATGGATGCAACATCTTCAGGAGGGCATCGAAGAAGCGGAGGGTAGCGTCGTAGCTCTTCTGGTCGATAGGCTGGCCGTAAGCTGGCTTCACCATCTCCAGGTACCAGGATGAGAACTCATCCCAGAACAGCTTATATACAGTCATCAATGCCTCAGAGATACGGTAGTCCTTAAACTGCTTCTGCATCTCCTCGTTCACCTCCTTGAGCTTGGCATCAAACCACTTCACGGCGATTTCTGCACTCTTAGGCTGCTCGATATCTGCCGTTTCCCAACCCTTCACGAGGCGGAAGGCATTCCAGATCTTATTGTTGAAGTTACGTCCCTGCTCGCAGAGGCTCTCGTCGAAGAGAATGTCGTTGCCTGCTGGAGCACTGAGCATCATACCCATACGAACACCATCGGCACCAAACTTGTCAATCAGAACCAGTGGGTCTGGTGAGTTACCGAGACTCTTGCTCATCTTGCGGCCGAGCTTATCGCGAACGATACCTGTGAAATATACGTGCTTGAATGGCATCTTGCCACGATACTCGTAGCCAGCCATGATCATACGTGCTACCCAGAAGAAGATGATATCCGGACCAGTTACGAGGTCGGAAGTAGGGTAGTAGTAGTTGATCTCCTCATTGTCAGGATGCTCGATACCATCAAACAGAGAGATAGGCCACAACCATGAAGAGAACCAGGTGTCGAGGCAGTCGCTCTCCTGCTCAAGATCCTCAGCCTTGATGTTGGCATTCTTCTCCTGAGCGAGTTTCAGAGCCTCCTCTGCAGTCTCAGCTACCACGAAATCCTTCTTGCCGGCATTGTCGAAGTAGTAAGCTGGGATGCGGTGACCCCACCAGAGCTGGCGGCTGATACACCAGTCCTTGATGTTCTCCAACCAGTGGCGATAGGTGTTCTTATACTTCTTAGGATAGAACTCGATATCATCGTCCATTACTGGAGGAAGGGCGATGTCGGCAAAGTGCTGCATCTTGAGGAACCACTGTGTAGAGAGCTTTGGCTCGATAGGCACATTGGTACGCTCAGAGAAGCCCACCTTATTATTATAGTCCTCAATCTTCTCCATCAGACCGGCGTTCTGAAGGTCGATGGAAATCTGCTTGCGCACATCCATGCGGTCCATACCTACATAGAGACCTGCTGCCTCGCTGATGGTACCATTGTCGTTGAAGATATCGATGGTTTCCAAACCGTGCTTCAAACCGAGGGCGTGGTCATTGATATCGTGAGCTGGAGTTACCTTCAAGCAACCAGTACCGAACTCGATATCTACATATGTATCCTCGATGACAGGAATCTCGCGGTTTACGAGAGGCACGATAACGTGCTTACCCTTCAGCCAGGTATTCTTCTTATCCTCTGGGTTGATACACATGGCAGAGTCACCCATGATGGTTTCAGGACGGGTGGTTGCTACTACTGCATAGTATCCCTTCTCATCCTTGTGCATCACGTTCTCCTCATCCACCTGCTGGCAGTCCTGTTCTACTACATAATACTTCAAGTGGTAGAGCTTAGAGTGCTCGTCCTTGTAGATAACCTCCTCGTCAGAGAGTGCAGTCTGAGCCTTAGGGTCCCAGTTAACCATGCGCACGCCACGATAGATGAGTCCCTTCTGGTAAAGGTCGCAGAATACGTGGATGACGGCACGAGAGCGGGTCTCGTCCATGGTGAATGCTGTGCGGTCCCAATCGCAGCTGGCACCGAGTTTGCGGAGCTGTTTGAGGATGATGCCACCATGCTCGTGAGTCCAGTCCCAAGCGTGCTTGAGGAACTCCTCGCGGGTAAGGTCGGTCTTCTTGATGCCCTGCTGAGCGAGGCGGTTTACAACCTTTGCCTCGGTAGCGATACTGGCATGGTCGGTACCTGGTACCCAACATGCGTTCTTGCCCTCCATGCGAGCACGGCGAACGAGAATATCCTGGATAGTATTGTTGAGCATGTGTCCCATGTGGAGCACACCCGTTACGTTTGGTGGTGGGATAACCACTGTATAAGGTTCACGACCATCTGGCTTAGAACTGAAAAGCTTGTTGTCGAGCCAGTACTGATACCATTTACTTTCCACTGCTTGTGGATCGTATTTACTTGCTAATTCCATTGTTTATATCTAATTTTTATTCTTTTTCTTTCTTTTTCTTTAAAAAACGGTGCAAAGATACTAATTTTTGGGCGAAAAATACTATCTTTGCATCAAAATTATTAATTTTTGCACAAAACGATGGTTAGTAATACAGGAAAAGGACATACGAAAGAAGAAAAACTGGCGGCGTTCAGCCGCTTGCTGGATGTGCAGGACCGTTTGCGCCTGCAGTGTCCATGGGATAAAAAGCAGACATTCGAGAGTCTTCGTCCGAATACGATCGAGGAGACTTTCGAGCTTTGTGACGCCTTGATGAAGCGCGATTACAAGGATATCAAGAAGGAGTTGGGCGATGTGTTGGAGCACGTGATGTTCTATAGCATCATCGGCAGAGAAGACGGCGAGTTCGATATTTGCGATGTTTGCAATCAGGAGGCAGATAAATTGATGTTCCGCCATCCTTTCATTAACTGGAAGGAAGAGGGAAATTGGACGGTTTCGAATCCTGATATGTATATCAACGATGAAGGACAGGTTGTCTATAAGAAGTCAGATGCAGGGAATGGAGAAGCAGGAACTGCCAGTTCGGAAGAAACCTTAGCTCTTGGCGCCAGCAAGCCGAAAACTGCTACTTCTGTTGAGAAAACCTGGGAACTGATCAAGCAGCAGGAGAAGGATGGAAATGAGCGGGTGTTGAGCGGTGTCCCTAATTCTCTTCCGTCTCTTATCAAGGCTTATCGCATTCAGGACAAGGCTAGAAATGTAGGCTTCGACTGGAAAGAAAAAGAAGATGTGTGGGACAAAGTGCAGGAGGAACTGGAAGAACTCAAGGTGGAACTGGCTAAAGGCGACAAAGAGAATTCTACCCGGGAATTGGGCGATTTCATCTTCTCAGTAATCAATGCAGCACGTCTCTATAAACTCAATCCGGATAATGCGCTGGAGAAAACCAACCAGAAATTTATCCGCCGTTTCAACTACGTAGAAGATCATAGCTTAAAGCAAGGTAAAAACTTGAAAGATATGAGCTTAGAAGAAATGGATAAACTATGGGATGAAGCAAAACTTCAGGAGAAAAAGGATGATAAATAACGGTGAATCAGATAATCTTATCAACTCATCAATATAATAATAAAAACTAAAGTGTTATGAAAAAATTAGTTTATGTAACAATAGCTTTGGTGGCGCTTTTCGCAGCCAACAGTTGTAAGAACAAAAATAATGTTCCTGTTATCAGTGCAGCAGATTCGGTAGAGGTAGAGGATGCAATGAACGATTCTACCATCTATGGTGTATGCGGTGAGGGAACCTCTATGCATAGCCTGGAGCTGATTTCTGATGAAGGTGACACCCTTTCGGTGTTTATTGACGATGAGAATCCTGATGTTGTTCAGGGAGGATTGCTGGCTGGCGACCGTATTGCTCTTATCGGTTATAAGGCAGAGGATGGAGAGATGATGGCCCAGAAGATTATCAACCTGACATCCCTCTTGGGTAAATGGACTTCTCTGGATAAGAATTTTGATATCTTGGAAGGTGGAGAGGTGAAGAACAATGTGAAGGCTGAAACTAATCCTTGGACTAGCTGGAAGATACTCAATGGTAAACTTTTGCTGAATAAGGATACTTTTGCCATTGACAAATTGGGTTCTGACAGTCTTATGTTGGAGAATACTCAGGGTATCTTTGTTTTCAAGCGCCAAGAGTAAGGTCATCATGTTGAACCTGTAAATTATGATTTAGTTTTGGAACCATTTAAAGTACATATATTGGGGTGTGGCAGTGCTTTGCCCACCCTTCAGCATAGTGCCTCGGCCCAGATTATTGAGATGCGTGGCAAATGCTTTATGATGGATTGTGGCGAGGGTGCCCAGATGCAGTTCCGTCGCACTCATGTTCACTTTGCTAAGATAAATGCTATCTTTATTTCGCATCTTCATGGTGATCATTGCTTTGGCTTGCTGGGACTTCTTTCTACCTTAGGTATGCTGGGCAGAACGGCTAAGTTAAAAGTTTATGCACCAGAAAGTTACGGAGATTTGTTTAAGCGTCAGATCGATTTCTTCATGCAGGGAATGGAATATCAAATCGAATTTGTTCCTGTAGATACCGAGAAGTCGCAAGTAGTATATGAAGATCATTCTGTAACCGTAGAAACCGTTCCTCTGCAGCATCGTGTGCCTTGTTGTGGGTACATCTTCAGAGAGAAACCGACATTGCCTCATATCCGTCGTGATATGATAGATTATTACGAGATTCCTGTAAGCCAGATTAACAACATCAAGAATGGAGCTGACTGGACAACGAAGGAGGGGGATGTAATACCTAATGCCAGATTGGTAATGCCTGCCGCTACTCCCCGCAGTTATGCTTATTGCAGTGATACCCGGTTTGTTCCGGGGTTGGCAGAAAAGGTAAAGGGGGTTACGGTGCTTTATCATGAGAGCACCTATACTTCGGAGAATGAGGACAGGGCTAAACTCTATTATCACAGTACGGCTCGACAGGCTGCAACTATAGCCAGAAATGCGGGTGTAGGCAAACTTCTTCTGGGACATTATAGTGCAAGATATAATAATGAAGAGGTATTGTTGAATGAAGCTAAAGAGGTGTTTACGGAAAGTTATCTTACTCAGGAAGGTAAAGTGTTCTCTATAGAATAATATAGAAACAGGGCTTGAATGTACCGGGAAACAAGGTGCAGAATAGCCTTTGATCTATATAAAAATATAAAAAAAAAGTGCCTTGCGCCAAAAAAAGTTCATTTTTGATGCAAGGTTTTCTCTTTATATCGTTTAATCTTTAAAAAGGATTTGAAATTGGAATCGGAAAAGGATCTCTTAGACGACATCAATAGCGGCAGTCGGGCAGCCATGCACAGATTGTACGAACGCTATGTGGGGTATGCCATGGCCGTAGCGCTGAGGTATATCCCTATGCGCGATGATGCTGAAGATGTAGTGCAAGATAGTTTTATAAAAGTCTTTTCCGGCATTTCAAAGTTTGAATATCGGGGTGAGGGCGCTCTTCAGGCTTGGCTCTTGCGGATAGTGACAAATGAAGCTGTCAACTTTGTAAGGCAGCAAAAGCGCTTCACTATCGTGGACGAAGTTCCCGATGATATTGAGGATGAAGAGTCTGAAGTAGAAAGAGTTCCGCCTGCAGAACTGACAAGAATGATAGGAGAATTGCCTGATGGGTACAGACTGGTTCTTAACATGTTTGTTTTTGAACAGAAAAGCCATAAAGAAATTGCACAGCTGTTAGGCATCAAAGAAAGCAGTTCTGCTTCACAATATTTGCGGGCGAAAAAGCTGTTGGGCAAAAAGGTGAAAGATTATCTGAGCCAGGCAGATTGTAGTGATAATAAAGAGTTGAATCATATAAATGAGAAAAGTAATGAGTAACGATTGGACAAATAAACTTCGAGATCAGTTGGCTGACTACCAAGAGCCTGTCAGCCACGACTTGTGGGCTGAGATAGAACAATCGCTTGCTCAGTCTAAAAAGGTTGGTGATGAGGAAACTGATGTAAAGAAGAGACCACAGACTCGTTATGTTGTCTTGAAAAGATGGTCAGTAGCTGCAGCGATTGCTTTATTGGGAGTAGGAGGCAGTTATGTTTATCTGCATGATGATGAATCGGGACAGGCTAACTTAGCTGTTCAGAGTTCTTTCTCTACAGCATCAGGTTCAAGCAGGACTTCTTCTGCTGTCCGTGCAGAAGCACAATCGGCAGGAAGTGAAAATGCTATCTTGCTTGCTGAAAACAATGCATCTGCACATCAGGTGAATCGCCATTCATCGGGGCGTCAATTGAACCATAGTAAATCTTCTGTCTCTTTCCAGGAGAGGACTGTTGCTGCTGATAATGAAGTAATGTTTGCAGCAGAGGTAGAAATGCCAGAACAGTCTGTTAATGCAGAGGTAAATGGTCGGGAATTATCTGTTTTGCAAAAGCAAAATGAGGATTCTGAAAGACAGATGGCCGTTTCTTCTAATCATGCAACCAAGCCGTTGGAAGCAGATGGTGGGCAGAAGCTTTATGCAGGCAGGGCGCAGGATGGTCATTTTGAACGCAGTTATAAGGACAAGTATGAACAGAACTGGACCATGAACCTGTATGCAGAGAATGTAAGTCTGGGCTCTGGCAGTGATGGAATGTCAAACGGCATGTATGCGTCTTCAGATCTTCTTGCTGGTGGTGGCTTTGCTGATCATGGCGTTTTCCTGGCTGCTGCTTCTCTTTTAAGATATGCAATACCGAAATATGTTGAAGCGAAACATCATGCTCCTTTGGCTATAGGTGCTCAGGTTGGTATCGGACTTGCGCCTCGTTTGTCTTTGAGTACCGGTGTCGTATATACGCGTGTTGCTTCTGATTTCAAATCTTATGGTGTTTCAGAATTTGATACACATCAGGTTTTGCATTATGTGGGTGTTCCACTTGGTTTAAACTATGAGGTTTGGAGCACGGGAGGTTTTCATGCGTACGTAATGGCGGGTGGAGAAGCCGATTTCAACGTAAAGAATGATACAAAGGTTTCTGGTCATAAAGAGGACGTGAAACGTGATGGCGTTCAGTTCTCGGGTAAGGCTTCGCTTGGTGCACAGTATGATGTTACACCACAAGTGGGCTTCTATATTGAGCCAGGTGCAAAATATTATTTTGATAATGGCAGCGAAATAGAAAATACGTTTAAAGATAAGAAGTGGAATTTTAATCTCCAGTTCGGACTCCGTATTAATCTGAAATAGTGTTTGAGTCCAATTATTAATAAACATATGTACGAACTACATTTCATTTTATAACATTACATACGAGAAAAGGAAAGGGCAGTCTGCGTGATGCATGGCTGCCCTTTATTGTTTCCTGTTTTCTTATTTCTTATTCAATAATTTTTCGCTCATATTGAGAGCGGCCTTTCTGCCGTCTCCCATGGCAAGGATTACTGTGGCTCCTCCTCGTACGATATCGCCGCCAGCGTAGATTTTTTCGATGGAACTCTGCATCTGGTCGTTTACGGCAATGGTGTTCTTCCGACCGAGTTCCAAGCCTTCGATACTCTGTGGAACGAGTGGATTAGGACTTACTCCTACGGCAACAATTACCTGGTCGCACTCCAGCGTGATGGTCTCTCCTGTAGCTTCTGGACGACGACGGCCGCTGGCATCAGGTTCGCCAAGCTTCATCACATCGAGGACTACAGCCTTTACTGCGCCCTTATCGTCTGCCTCATATTCTTTAGGATTGTGCAATGTAAAGAAGTTGATTCCTTCTTCCTTGGCATGCTTCACCTCTTCGAGTCGGGCAGGCATTTCTGCCTCCGAACGGCGATATACCAAGGTTACGTCTGCTCCGAGTCGTTTTGCAGTACGGCAACTGTCCATAGCTGTATTTCCGCCGCCTACAACAACCACCTTCTTACCCAAGTTGATAGGGGTGTCGCTATGAGGATTGGCTGCATCCATCAGGTTTACACGGGTAAGATATTCGTTAGAAGACATGATGTTCAAGGCATTCTCTCCAGGAATATTCATGAAGTTGGGCAGACCCGCACCTGAGCCAACGAAGATTCCCTTGAATCCTTGTTCTTCCAGATCTTTTACGGAAATGGTCTTGCCAACGATGCAGTCTGTAATGAACTTTACGCCCATCTTCTGAAGATTCTTAATCTCTACATCTACGATAGCATTAGGCAAACGGAATTCAGGAATACCATATTTCAATACACCGCCAATCTCGTGTAATGCTTCAAAGACGGTAACGTCGAATCCCTTCTTTGCCATATCGCCTGCAAAACTCAATCCGGAAGGTCCTGAACCAACTACGGCTATCTTGATGCCATTAGGTTCATCGCACTTTGGTACAGAGATGTTTCCACTCTGGCGTTCGTAATCGGCAGCAAAACGCTCCAGGTATCCGATAGCTACAGCAGGCTCGTTCATCTTGAGATGTACACACTTGCTTTCACATTGCTTTTCCTGTGGACAAACTCGTCCGCAAACGGCAGGTAGGGCAGAGGTGTTCTTTAAAACCTTGGCTGCGGCAAGGAACTGGCCCCGCTCAATGTTCTTGATGAAGGAAGGAATGTTGATGCTTACCGGACAACCTTCCATACAGGTAGGCTTAGGACAGTCGAGACAGCGCTTGGCTTCGGTCAAAGCCATTTCCTTGGTTAAACCGATATTTACCTCTTCCGTACGGGTTGTGGCACGATAAAGAGGGTCAAGTTCTGGCATCTTTACGCGCTCTATAGCTGTACGTTCTTTTGCTTTCATCGAAGCGCGTAACTCCTTGCGCCACTCAGCGTTACGGTCGGTCAACTCTTCGATGCTCGCATCTGTAGGTTCTACGTCCATGATTACATCCGTAGTTTCTTTCTTCTTTTCTGCGTCTACAGTTGCAAGGTGCTCTTCGAAGTGTTCCATCTCTTCGCGTTCAACATCCTTGAAAGTGCCCATGCGCTTGAACATCTCGTCCCAATCTACCAGAGCGCCGTCAAACTCAGGACCGTCGATGCAGACAAACTTGGTCTTGCCACCGATGGTCAGGCGGCAGGCACCGCACATACCGGTTCCATCCACCATGATGGTATTGAGCGAAACGTCTGTGGAAAGATTATATTTCTGGGTCAGGAGACAGCAGAACTTCATCATGATAGGAGGACCGATGGCGAAAACCTTATCGATATGCTCCTGATTGATAAACTTCTCGATTCCTACGGTTACAACACCCTTCTCGCCGTAACTTCCGTCATCGGTCATGATGATGAGTTCATCGCTAGATGCACGCACTTCATCTTCCATAATCACGAGGTCTTTGTTCCTACCCGCAATTACGGAAAGGACTCTGTTTCCTGCGGCTTTCAGTGCCTTGATGATAGGGAGCATAGGAGCTACGCCTACACCACCTCCGGCACAAATGACTGTTCCGAAGTTCTCGATATGTGTAGGATTTCCAAGTGGTCCCACCACATCGTGAATCTCATCGCCTTCATTCAATGCACAGAGTTTGGTAGATGAAAGACCTACCTTCTGCACAACCAGTGTGATGGTTCCTTTCTCAATGTCAGCATCAGCGATGGTCAGCGGCATGCGCTCGCTGTTGTTGTCTACACGGATGATAACAAAGTTACCTGCCTTTCGGCTCTTGGCTATAAGCGGTGCTTCTACATCGAAGCGGAATACTTTCTCTGAGTATTGTACTTTCTTGATAATCTTGTTCATGGGCTATTAAATTTCTTAATGCTGATATATTAATTTTTCTGGTTAGCTGTTTAGAGTTTGCTTCATGGTACATAAAAATGCAAAAGGATAACATCGGCTACCTTTGTGGCAGTCGAAGTTATCCTCGTACAATATATGTTATTTTTGTTTTTCGAATGTTTTGTATAATCGAGAAAAACTGAAAGTCTTACCGATACTTCAAATTAATCGAAATTTTTGTCATCAAGCATCTCGAAACCACAGTATGGAACCAATACCTTAGGTACGCGGATTCCTTCTGGGGTCTGATTGTTCTCCAAGATGGTTGCTACGATACGTGGCAAAGCAAGAGCTGAACCATTCAATGTGTGGCAAAGTTCTATCTTCTTGTCATCTGTATGGCGATAGCGGCAGTGGAGACGGTTAGCCTGATAGCTCTCGAAGTTAGATACTGATGAAACTTCCAACCAGCGACCCTGTGCAGCACTCCATGTCTCGAAGTCGTAGCAGATAGAAGAGGTGAAGC
>ULRG01031221.1_pt1 | contig 13021 bp, 9 predicted proteins | sample 1955211 | NCBI WGS metagenome assembly ULRG01 (sample SAMEA4835676, study PRJEB28245) | human gut metagenome | biome: gut microbiome; material: fecal sample | place: Denmark | collected 2008
GATTTGGCAATATTTTTATACTGTGAATATAAATATTATATTTCCTCTAAAAAACTGTTCCTTTCTTATTGGACGGGCGTAAAAATCGCAGATTTTTATGTAAGTTTGCACTGCTGATTAGAATGAGTCATGGACAAGGAGATATCACTGCTGGAGAATCTTTGCGCCATACATCTATATAGACGTTATGAGGACGGCCTTTATTTTTGGAATAAAAATGTCGAGGTGGATTTTTACATTCCGGGCATCAATACCGGCGTACAAGTCTGTTATTCCACAACAAAGGATCTGAATACCTTTGAGCGGGAGGTGTCTGCATTGGAGAGTCTAGACAGGACTCACCCTCTGGAAAAGATGATGGTCATCACATTTGACGAGGAAAGGGCCATCACTCTGCGCTCAGGAAAGGCTGTGGAACTGATTCCGGCTTGGAAATGGCTTCTGACGAACAGCCCGACAATCTTAGGATAAGCCCAAGATGTGGGATGACTAAGGAATGGGGTGAATATTAAACTCACATCAAATAAATTGTTATTATCCATAATATTTTAGATATTTACAAATTAATTGACAATTAATACTCAACACTGGTAAAATATGAAAATAAAATGAATTTCGGCCATAATGTTGGCCTGCATGATGCAAGTATGCTTTATCGCTGATGCCGCGGCACTCAATCACTAAACCGACTCTGCAACACCAATCATGACAGTTTCCACTACTGACACGGAAGTTGATTTGATGACATCCATCAGAATTTTAGTCGCGGATAAACTAAACCTCAGTTTCAATGTAGTGCAGCCAGAATCTGTTTTCAGGTATGATTTAGGTGCAGACTCTCTTGATATGTTCGAGATCTTCGATGAATGTGAAGAGGTTTATGATATTAAGTTAAATGAAACAGATCGCGACGCTGTAATTACTGTATCGGACTTACATGATTTGGTACGGAAAAAGATTCGTGAATAAAAACGCTGCTGTTTAATGAACAGAGTTGTCTTCTTTCTTGTTATTTTTGTTATGGTCGCAGTTCCTGTCCATGCGGAGACGGTGGTCAGGGGACGCGTGTTTGATGATAAGGGGAAGAAGACTGTGGAGTTCGCGAATGTGGGGATTTACAGACCGGACAGCAAACTGGTCGGAGCCTGTGCGAGTGACGGTGACGGAAACTTTGAGATCAAGGTTCATAAAAATGGTGACTACCAAATAACGGTCTCGTTTCTCGGATGCGGAAGCTGGGTCAAGAAAATTCACTGTGCAGGAGGTGAGTTGGATCTTGGAAAGATACGTCTCAAGGAAGACAATGAGGAGTTGGATGCCGCAGGGATTTTCGCGAAGACACTGATAAAGAAGGAATCGGACAGGATCGTCTATGACGTGTCAGCGGATCCGGACGCGGCAAGGATGAATATGTCGGCGTTCATGTCGAAGGTCCCCGGACTGAAGATGTCCGTCAGGAACGGAGATCTGGAATACGGCCACATTCCATTGGAAAAGATCCTCATTGATGACAAAGAGAACGACATGATAAGCAAATCCCGACAGTACCCGATGACTTTCATCAAGGCGGACTACATGTCAAAAATCGAATTGATCCTCCCGAATTCTCCCGAGTACAACAACGCCGCGCCAATGTTGGTGATCACGCTGGACAAACCGCTTCCATTCGGAGCCGCAGCCCAACTGACGGGATATTCTTCATCACATAACAGCCATGACTTCACTCCGGACGCGGTCGTGAACACCCCCTTGATCGGAATCGGACTGAGATATTCCTTCAACTATGAGGACAAGCCATCTCTGACAAATGAATATTCAAGGACTTCATACAGTGCCGATGGTTCCGCCCCAAGCTCGTTCGAAGGGAACAGCACATCGGATAGTGACTCCAAAGGACAGAACCTGAACATGAATCTGTTCAGGACTTTCATGAAAGATAAGCTGAGGTTTAACGCGAGCATCGGGACAAACAGGCAGGACAGTCATGAACGATTGGAAACCGAATCCTCCATCATGAGGCCGGGACAGAACGAAGAGACTACCGTAACCGCCTCTACGAAGGCAATAACCTCGCCTTTCAGGCTGAACGCCGGATTCCGTGCCAATTACGATTGGAGACGGGGCTGCGGTGTCACCGTGAAATACACTATGAGAAATTCCGAAAGTTCCTCCTATGAGAACCTCTTTCGTGAATCTTCGGGCGATCCGCTTTACAACCACTCCGCCAACTCCGACTTGCAGCATAACATCTCCGCAAACCTTAAGTTCAGGGACAAAAACAGAAAATGGGGAGCGAAAATTGAGACAGGGTATATGTTCAGGGAGTATAATGACGTGACCGAATATTGGAGCGGGAGCATAGGTGGCATGGACTATAATCAAGGAGTGGCATACACCGACGCAATGGTTCTCGGGAATCTTTTCAAGAGGAAAATGGGCTTCAGCATAGGTGTGAAAACTGAATATGTTGACAACAAAGGAGTGGACTTGACTTCATCGAAGTCCCTTGACTACAACGAGTTCAATCTGGTCCCCATGGTCGGGATCTCTTGGATCTTCCTGAAGGACTACAAGCTCTCCTCATCTTACATATGCCGGAGCAAGCGACCGCGTCAGGAACAACTGAATCCATATTCAGACACCTCTGACCCTTATAACATCAAAACGGGTAATCCTGACCTCAAAGGTGAGGTCAGCCACTCGGTATCATGTGGATTACAGCGAAATTTCAAAGTCAAATGGCTCAACCAGCTCACTGTCAACGCCAGTTACGATGTTACTCCGAACGCCATTCAAAGGATATCCACCGTGAATGAGGACAATGTCAGGACAACCTCCTACGCAAACATAGGCAGGCATTCATCATCAAGCGTCTCACTGGCCGGCAAATTCCGGCCGACAGACAAGATCGATTTGAACGTGCAGGTGAGCCATAGACGTTCACGCTACGAGTTATACGGTGAGAAAACCAACACCTTCAACTCATTCAGCCTTTCGGAAAACGCATCCTTCGACCTTGGCTTCGCACAAGTAGGACAGAGCCTGCTGATGCTTCCTACCGGTGTCACGGCGCAATCAAAAGACCTGCGGGTTGAGCCGCTTATGGATCTTACCGTCTCCAAATACTGGGAAAAGGCTAATTTCGGGGGCACGATCGGAATTGAAGATGCGCTTCACGGACGTTCATATATGAAATCCACAATATTCTCATCCGGATTCGTTCAAGAAACATGGACGCGGCGGCGTGGACGCATGATTTATATTTCACTCTACTGGAGGATCGGCAAGTTCCGGCAGACCGAGAGAGTGACACATTCATCGTACGATTTGAATTAAATTTGAATATTCGGAAAATATTTTGATTATCTGAAAATTATGCCTATCTTTGCACGCTTTTCCGCAGGGTGCGGGGAAGAAGACGTTATTAATCATCAACAAAATTTTTTGCGAAAATGGCAGAGTATTTACAAGCCGACAAGAAGCAAGAGATTTTCGCTAAGTACGGAAAGTCTAATACAGACACCGGCTCACCAGAGAGTCAAGTTGCTTTATTTTCCTACCGTATCAATCACCTCACAGAGCATGTGAAGAAGAACAAGAAGGATGTTGTCACCCGTCGTTCCCTTCTCCGTCTCGTAGGCAAGAGGCGTCAGCTTCTGGACTACCTCCAGAAGATCGACATCGAGAGATACAGAAAGATCGTCAAGGAGCTCGGTCTCCGTCGATAAATTCACGATAGGAACAGAAAAGGGATTGGCCGCGCTTTATGACGCAGCCGTCCCTTTTTTATTAAATGGAATCGAAGATATTCCACGATTTAGAAAGACGCTGAAGTTTTCAGATATATTTTGTTGAGGACACGCGGTAAAAACAGTAAAATGAACATCATCACAAAGAAGATCGAATTATCCGACGGTCGGGTGATCGAGATCGAAACCGGCAAAGTTGCCAAGCAGGCAGACGGTTCGGCGGTGGTCAAGATGGGAGGCACGATGCTCCTGGCCACTGTTACCTGCGCTAAAGAAGCAGCAGAAGACACAGACTTCCTTCCACTTCAGGTGGACTACAAGGAAAAATTCTATTCCGCGGGACGTTTCCCGGGCGGATTCATGAAGAGAGAGGGCAAGGCCTCCGACTACGAGATTTTGATTTCACGCCTCGTTGACAGGGCTCTAAGGCCTCTGTTCCCTGAGGATTTCCACCTTGCCGTGTTCGTCAACATCTGGCTGATCTCAGCCGAGAAGGACATCCAGCCTGACGCACTCGCAGGTCTCGCCGCTTCAGCCGCTCTGGCTGCCAGCGACATTCCGTTCCTCGGGCCTATCTCTGAGGTACGTGTGGCAAGAATCGACGGAGAGTTCAAGATCAACCCTAACTTCAGCGAGATGGAAAAGGCCGACCTTGAGCTTATGGTCGCCGCCACCGAGGAGAACATCATGATGGTCGAGGGTGAGATGAAGGAGGTTTCCGAGGATGTTATGCTTGAGTCCATCAAGTTCGCCCACGAGGAGATCAAGAAGCACTGCCGCATCCAGAAAGAGCTCAACAAGGAGCTCGGCAAGGATGTCAAGAGAGACTATCCTCACGACGAGGAGGACGAGGATCTCAAGAAGAAGATCCACGATTTCGCCTACGACAAGTGCTACGCTCTCGCCAAGTCCGCGAGGCCTAAGCACGAGAGAGAGGACGGTTTCGAGGCCATCAAGAAGGAGTGCGTCGAGTCTCTTGGTCTGACCGAAGAGGAGCAGGATGCCAAGAAGATGATGATCAACAGATATTTCGGTCACGAACAGAGAGAGGCTCTGAGGAATCTTGTCCTCGACGAGGGCCTTCGTGTGGACGGTCGTCAGACCACACAGGTACGTCCTATCTGGTGCGAGGTTGACTGTCTGCCTTGCGCTCACGGCTCGGCTATATTCACCCGTGGTGAGACACAGGCCCTTGCCTCCGTCACCCTCGGAACAAAGATGGACATGAAGGAGATGGACGAGGTTCTCGTACAGGAGACCCAGCAGTTTGTCCTCCACTATAACTTCCCTCCGTTCGCCACCGGAGAGGCCAAGGCCCAGAGAGGTGTTGGCCGTCGTGAGGTAGGTCACGGAAACCTGGCATTCAGAGCTCTCAAGGCCGTTATGCCTAAGGCTCCGGAGTTCCCTTACGCTGTACGCGTTGTCTCTGATATTCTTGAGTCAAACGGATCTTCATCACAGGCTTCGATCTGCGGTGGCTGTCTCGCTCTTATGGACGCCGGTGTTCAGATCAGCAAGCCGGTTGCCGGTGTGGCTATGGGACTTATCACCGACGAGAAGAACCCTAATGGCCGCTACGCCATCCTTACCGACATTCTCGGCGACGAGGATCACCTCGGTGATATGGACTTCAAGGTAGCCGGCACGAAGGACGGTATTACCGCCACCCAGATGGACATCAAGGTTGACGGTCTTTCCTATGAGGTTCTCGCGAAGGCTCTCCAGCAGGCCCACGAAGGCAGAATGCACATTATGGGCGAGATGATGAAGTGCATCGACAAACCTCGCGAGGACTACAAGCCGTTCGTTCCGAGAATCAAGTCCTTCGAGATCGACAAGGAATTCATCGGTGCTGTCATCGGCAAGGGTGGTGAGACCATCCAGAAGATCCAGGCCGAGACCGGCGCTGTCATCTCCATCGACGAGGTTGACGGAAAGGGCATTGTGGACATCGCGACCAACGACGCCGAGGCCATGCAGAAGGCTTACGACTGGATCCAGAGCATCTGCGCTGTTCCGGAGGTCGGCCAGACCTACCACGGAAAGGTTGTCTCAATCCTTGAGTTCGGCGCGTTCGTCGAGATCCTCCCTGGCAAGGAAGGCCTTCTCCACGTGTCAGAGATCGCTTGGAACAAGACAGAGAATGTAGAGGATGTCCTTACAGTTGGTCAGGAAGTTGACGTGAAACTCCTTGAGATCGATGCCAAGACAGGCAAGATGAGACTCTCTATGCGCGCCCTCACTCCGAAGCCGGAAGGCTACGTAGAGCCGGAGCGTCGTCCACGCGGAGGCAACGACCGTGGCGGAGACCGCAGGAACGGCTTTGACCGCAGGAATGGCGGAGACGACCGTCGCAACGGTGACCGCAGGAACGGAGGCTTCGACCGCAGAAACGGCGATGACCGCCGCGGCTACGACCGTGGTGGAGACCGCAGGAACGGCGACGACCGCAGGAACGGCGGCCACAGGAACTTCGGCCCGAAGAACGACTTCAACGCCAACACCGAAGACCACTCCGACAACCTCGACAAGAACACTGAGGAATTCTTTTAATGAATATCCCACCTCAGTCTCTTGAGGTGACAGCTGAATATGATGATGGTGACTAAAAAGACAATTTTAGTCACCATCATCTTTCATTATCAAGGAAGAACTCGTATATTTATAGTCCAAGACAATCTTGCCAAGAAACAACATAAATATTCATGAATCATAACCGTTCCTTTGTGGTGATTGCCACCACCATCATTCTGGCCATTGTACTCGCGTCCTGCGGCGCGGGCAGGAGAAGTGTCGCCACCGATGCGAAAACCAATGACACGACGGTACTGGACTACCCTGTCGTTGACCTATACAGTCCTGGGCGAACCCTGGACGTAAGACGCATAGTGTTGACGGACTCTTCCACTACAATTCATTTCAGCGCGAAGTTTCGTCCTAAATATTGGATCAGGATCGACACATCATCCTACATCGTTGCCAAGGACGGGGAAAAACTGCGGATGACAGGTTATTCCGGCTGCCTCACTCCCGGGAAGAAGCACTTCATGCCGGAGAATGGAAGGGACTCATTCGCGCTTGTGTTTCCGCCGGTACCAAAGGGGACAAAGTCAATCGATTTCATTGAATCCGAAGCAAAAGATGGATTCAAACTATTCGGAATAGATCTGACAGGCAGGCAAACCGTTAGACAGTTCAAGGAGTTGCCCGATGAACTAAAGACTTTCCCTGACAGAAACACTCCACTTCCCGACCCACAGTTCACAGCAGGAAAGACGACCGTAGTGTTTCATTATCCCGCCGGAAGCGAGAGACTTGTCAAAAGTGTGAATCTGGTCGTGGATCGATTGTTGCAGCAACGTTTGGACATGGAACAGGAAATTGACACCCTGACCCACACCGCCACATTCACATTCGACATCTGCGGACCTTCGAGCGCGTTCACCTTCACAACTAAAGTGGAGACTCTTCTGCTGCTCACTCCTGGAGAGACCGTCAATGTCTATGTGAACCCTTTCAGCGATGCCGTGAGAGTCAGGAACACACATTTCCCGAATCACAAACTGCAGACGGTGTCAAAAATCCACGCCGACGGCTATTATGCTGCGTTCAACAACTACGCGAACAACGAGAGACTGCGCAATCCGCCAAGCATGGACGTCTGGTACAGCGACCTGACGGACTACAAAGCGAGCGATGAGGAATATGTCAGGAAAATCAAGGAAAAATATCGCAAAATCATGAGCGACCTGGAGTCCAAAGATATTCCATTGAGTGTCAAAGAGTATTACGAGTACCAAATCAAGAACGAGACAGTAATGGCTTTCGGGAATGCTTACCATCTCAGAAAACGTAACTACAGAACTGTCCACAAGGTCAAGGACGGGGATATTCCGTTCAAGTTCACCAATCTTCCTCCTGCTCTGTTGTCTGAAATCGACTCTTTGTTCGACATGACTGATCCAAGGCTGCTTGAAGGAGGCAATGCGGAATATCTCATCTACGGCGTGAATGACTCAGACTCAGACTGGGAGTCCGTGCTTGGAGACCGCGGGAAACTACTCTACGACCTTAAGGATGCCGACCTGGTGTATATTCCAAGAATCAAGGCGGGAAGCATGACGGAAGAGGAACTAAAAGGAATCACATCAAATTGCCATCCTTTGGCCGCAGCGATTCTGGGAAGCATGTATTCCGAATTGGCGGAAGCCAGAAAGATCGACAGCCACAAATTCGGATTCAAGGACACTCCTGAGTGTCCGGGAGACAAGCTGTTTGACGAAATCATCGCCCCATACAAAGGGAAGATCGTCCTCGTGGACTTCTGGAACACATGGTGCGGCCCGTGCGCGATGGCAATGAACGCCATCGAGCCTTACAAGTCCAAAGAACTGAACAGCGACGAGATTGTCTGGCTCTACATCGCCAACACGACATCTCCGTACGCCGAGTATCAGAAAAGGATCCAGGACATCAAGGGCGTGCATTACCGCCTGAGCAAAGAGCAGTGGGATGAAATCGCCCACAATAAATTCAAGATCTACGGCATCCCCGCCTACGTCCTTGTCCACAAGGACGGCACCTACGAATTCCGCGAAGACTTCCTCTTTCACGGCAATCTGATCTCGACATTGAAGTCCATGCTGTAGCCGGATCATCCATGAATATTCCTCCTTTAGGCGATCAAAAGGTGGAATACGCCTCCTATAAATGATAAACAATTGCCAATAAAGTTTCCGGATCAATCCATGGTCCGGAATATTTTGATCTATAAGAAGAAATTTGTGTATATTTATAGTCTGAACCAACATTCGGACAAATGACTGACACAGAACTTAAGAATCTGAAAGATAACCTTTGGCATTCCGCCGACATTCTCCGTGCCGGAGCACACTTGGCTGCCAACAAATATGGTCAACCAATCCTCGGTCTAATCTTCCTCCGCTATGCCGACGTGCTCTTCAAGCAGCATAAGGCCGAGATAGATGATGAATACAACAGCCACAAAGGCACCCGGATGGAGCGTGAATATAAGGACATCGCCGTGGAGAAATGTGGTTTCTTCCTGCCCGAATGTGCTTACTTCGATTATATCAATGACGCGCCCGATGATGCCCGCAAGGCGGTGCTCGTGAAAGAGGCGATGGAGGCTATCGAACGAGAGAACCCACGTATGGCAGGAGTGCTCCCGAAGGAAGTGTATGGGCAGCTGGTGCCAGAGGAAGAGCCAGAGCTGTTGAGCCGCATCGTGCGGGTATTCAAGGATATTCCAGAGAACATCAGCATCGACATATTCGGTCAGATCTATGAATATTTCCTTGGCAATTTCGCCTTGGCTGAAGGTCAGGGTGGTGGAGCATTCTATACTCCTGCTTCTGTCGTGCAATATATGGTAGAGGTGCTTCGCCCTGTCACCGGTGACAAGAAGTTTCTCGACCCGGCTTGCGGTTCGGGCGGTATGTTCGTGCAGGCGGCGCGATATATGCACCGCCACAATGCCACCAACCAAGATATGATGAGTTTCCGCTGCTACGGAGTGGAGAAAGAGCCGGACACCGTGAAACTGGCGAAGATGAACCTCCTGCTCAACAACGTGCGTGGTGAGATAACGGAGGCAAACTCCTTCTATAGTGACCCTTACAACGCCTTTGGCCGTTTCGACTATGTGATGGCGAATCCTCCTTTCAATGTCGATGAGGTGGTGTTCGACAAGGTTTGCGACGATGCCCGGTTCAATACCTACGGAGTGCCTCGCAACAAGACGAAATCCGCCAAGAAGGCGAGCGACAAGAAAGAGACGGTTCCTAATGCCAACTATCTGTGGATAGGTTACTTCGCCACGGCTCTAAACGAGAATGGCAAGGCTGCCCTCGTTATGGCGAACTCCGCGAGCGATGCGGGCGGAAGCGAGTTGGAGATTCGCAAGAAGATGATACAGGACGGCATCATCTCCCAGATGGTGACACTTCCAAGCAATATGTTCTCTACTGTCACTCTCCCTGCCACCCTTTGGTTCTTCAACAAGCAGCGCACCCAAAAAGATGAAATCCTCTTCATAGATGCCCGCAATATCTTTACGCAAGTGGATCGTGCCCACCGCAAGTTCTCGGACGAACAAATCAAGAACCTCGGCGTCATCACTCGTCTCTACGAGGGAGACAGAGATGCTTTCTGGACATTAGTCAATGAATATAAATCCTCCGGCAAACAGGAAGAGGTGGATTGGTTGCTCGAAAGATGGCCGGATGGCAAATATCGTGACGTCATCGGCTTGTGCAAAGTTGCTAAGATAACCGGAGAGGACGGCATAGAGGACAATGACTGGAGCCTGAATGCCGGCCGCTATGTAGGTGTGGTCATCGAGGATGATGGAATGACTTCCGAGGAGTTCCGTGCTGAAATGCTGTCGATGAATGGCGAGTTCTCAAAGCTGAGCGCTGAGGCAGCAGACTTGCAGAAAGAGATAGAGAAGAATATGATGGATTTATTTTGGGAGGAATAAGGTATGGAAAGTGAAAAGGGACATTTGGCAACCGCGCATTCCGCATTGATAAACGATTTGCGACAGATTATTGATTCCGCACGGCAACGTGTGGCGGTGACCGTTAATGCTGAGTTGACTATGATGTACTGGCATATCGGTGAACGAATCAATCGTGAAGTACTTGGTAATCAGAGAGCGGAATATGGAAAACAAATTGTGTCGACGGTGGCGACACAATTGCAAAGCCTGTATGGAACGAAAGGATTTGAACTAAGAAATATAAGGCGGATGATGCAATTCGCTCAAAAAATATCAAGTGAGCAGATTGTGTCGCAACTTGCGACACAATTGACGTGGTCGCATATAATAGAGGTTCTTCCGATTAAAGATCCTTTGGCAGTAGAATTTTATCTGACAATGTCATCTTCTAATAGATGGGGAAGAAATCGCCTCCGTAAGGAAATTGACGGTATGCTCTTCGAGCGTACAGCCATCGCCCAGAAACCGGACGAACTTATAAAGCAAGAGCTTGCCGAACTGCGGGATGACAACAAGATGTCGCCAGACCTCGTGTTCAAGAGTCCTTACTTCTTGGAGTTTACAGGATTGAAAGGTTGTTATAGCGAAAAGAGTTTGGAGGATAGCCTTGTTGTCCATTTGGAGCAATTCATCTTGGAATTGGGAAATGGCTTTACCTTTGTGGAACGCCAGAAACGAATGATAATAGACGGTGAGGATTTCTATCTTGACTTACTCTTTTTCCATAGAAAACTGCACCGTTTAATAGCGATTGACCTGAAACTTGGTCGCTTTAAGGCGCAGTATAAAGGGCAGATGGAACTCTATCTCCGTTGGCTCGAAGCTCACGAAATGGAGCCTGGCGAGGAGTCCCCTTTAGGCTTGCTGCTGTGTACGGAAGGAGGCGAGGAGCAGATTGAACTCCTTCAACTCGATAAGTCTGGCATCAAGGTAGCCAAGTATATGACTGAGTTGCCGCCGCGTGAGGTGCTGATTCAGCAAATCAAGAGGTCTCTGGAAGTGTCAAGTGAGTTGATTATGGAGAAGAAAAATGAGGAGGAGGAATAGGGTATGGAAAAGGCGCCATGTCAGAATAGTGGCAGTCTCTTGAAAGATGCCCGAAGCATCATCGAACAGGCACGGCAAGAAGCCTATCGTTCGGTGAATATCGCGATGATTCAGCGCAACTGGCTGCTGGGCAAGCGTGTCAGCGAGGAGATTCTGCTGGGAGAAAATCGTGCAGAATACGGTGGAGAGGTGATAAAGAATCTTTCCATGGAACTTACTAGCATTTACGGTAAGGGATTCACCAAGAGTTATTTGTACAACTTTATGAGGTTTTATAAAACCTTCCCTGATATTTTCCAATCACCGATTGGAAAATCCGAATTACTCACTTGGACGCATTATTACCTGCTCTTGGATGTGGATGATGAGGCCGCTCGTAATTGGTATGCCCACGAGGCTTTCATTGAGACTTGGAGCGTGCGGACACTTCGCCGCAATATTGCCTCACAATATTACTATCGTTTTTTGCAGTCACAGAACAAATCAGCTGTGGAGAATGAAATGTTTGTGGAGGAATAGGTGATGGAATGGAAGAAATATAGGCTTGGTTGTTTGTCTCATTCTATACAGACAGGACCTTTTGGCTCTCAGTTGCATCAGTCTGATTATTCAGAGGAAGGAACTCCTGTGATAATGCCAAAGGACATAGTTGAAGGAAGAGTAGTAGAAGATAATATTGCACGTGTGTCTGATATTCATATTCAAAGATTGAAAAGACATAAGGTTAAATGTGGTGATGTTGTATATTCACGTAGGGGGGATGTTGGTCGTTGTGCCTTGGTCGGGGAAAAAGAGGACGGTTGGCTTTGTGGTACAGGATGTCTAAAGGTTGAATTGAACAAAGAGAAAGTATTACCCCCTTTTTTGTTTTATATTCTTCAGAGACAGGATTCTGTTGGATGGGTAGAAAGCCATGCTGTAGGTTCTACAATGCCGAATTTGAATACTGGCATTTTGGCAAAGCTACCTGTATTTCTGCCAACTCTTAATCTTCAGCACAGAATTGCTTCCATCCTTTCCACATATGATACTTTGATAGAGAACAATACCAAGCGCATCCATCTTTTGGAGAAAATGGCGGAGAACCTGTATAAGGAATGGTTCGTCCGCTTCCGCTTCCCTGGGTATGAGAAGGTGGAAATGGAGAATGGCCTGCCGAAGGGATGGAAAATTGCAAGAATTAAGGACTATGGGCGAATTGAAACAGGTAAAACTCCTTCGACGAAGGTCTCTGCAAATTATGTCGGAAAATATATGTTCATAAAAACACCAGACATGCATGATGGAATCTTTGTGAATCATACGGAAGAGACTCTTTCGGATATTGGTAATAATAGTCAACCCAAGAAATTATTGCCACCTAACTCGATAATGGTCTCTTGTATTGGCACTGGAGGAGTTGTAGCTATCAATACACTTCCTGCTCATACAAACCAACAGATAAATTCTATAGTTTTATCAGATAATAGTAATTTGGAATGGCTATATTATGTTTGTAAAGGGCTGAAACCTACGATAGAATTGTTTGGAGCGACAGGGGCAACTATGACTAATTTGAGTAAAGGAAAATTTGAAAAAATGAAACTCATTGAACCTCCGAAAGATATTCGTGTGGAATTTCATAATAAGATAATGGGAGTCTTTGAATTAATAAATAAGTTGACTAACCAGAACACCCTCCTCGTTCGCCAGCGGGACCTCC
>ULRG01030666.1_pt1 | contig 13014 bp, 10 predicted proteins | sample 1955211 | NCBI WGS metagenome assembly ULRG01 (sample SAMEA4835676, study PRJEB28245) | human gut metagenome | biome: gut microbiome; material: fecal sample | place: Denmark | collected 2008
GCTTCTTCAAGTCGGCTGGCGACTTTATTTTCTCAATATACATTTTCTTATAGTTTTAATTATGATTTCTGGGTGCAAAGATACGAAGAATCTTGAAAACACGCATTACCCAAACTACAGAAAAAATGAATAATTCTCCCTATTCCTTCACATCCAGCATTTCCGGATGCTCCATCCGCTCCTTTTTCTTGAGTTTCTTCACCACTTCGGAATAACTGTGGCGAATCAGGGCCTGGATGAAATCATCTTCCAGCGTGCCATAAAGGTTTACCTGATTCCAGTATTTCTTATTCCAATGCCATGCGCCTTCTATTTCGGGATGCACTTCCCGGAGTTCGAGGGCGTAATCGGCATTACATTTCATCGTAACCCACTCGGGGCGCTCCAGGTCAACACAGGCAAAGATCTTGCCCAAAATGCGAAACACCAAGGTCTGCTCATCAAAAGGAAAAGCCTCGGCTACGAGGGGAAGCGAGAGGCAATACTCTCTAACTGATTCTATATTCATCATTTCTTCTGATTATTTCTGATTAAAATGTTTCTATGTTTTAGGGGACAAAGATAATAAATTCTGATGAAACGGCAAGCCTTATTCCATAAAAAAAAGAAAAACTTTAAAATAACTCCCTTATGGGATACCTGAAAGCAATCTTTTTGTAACTTTTTCAAGAAAATATTTGGTAGTTACATAATTTTATTGTAGATTTGCAGCAGATTTTTTAAAGAAGGAGTACTTATGCAGAAGAAAAAGGATAAAAACCTGATGAAAACGGATGTAAAACCGATGAAACAAGGACTGCTGTCCCGGATTTTCCATCTCTATTACGATGGTTTCAGGACGATGACGCTGGGCAAGACGCTCTGGGCTGTCATTCTCATCAAGCTTGCCATCATCTTCCTGGTGCTCAAGCTCTTTTTCTTTCCAGATTTTATCAATACGAATGCCAAGAACGGAGACAAGGCTGGCTTCGTTTCCAAGGAAATTCTGAACAGATAAGACTCTGAATCCCCGCAACCTTCACATCGAAAGAAATACAAAAACATTATATAATAACAATTCTAAAACCATTCAACTATGATGACAAATCTATTGTTAGACATTACATCAGCGACCATCGACTGGTCGAGGGCGCAATTCGCACTCACGGCCATCTACCATTGGCTGTTCGTGCCGCTCACCCTGGGACTGGCAGTAATCATGGGCATCTCCGAAACATGCTACTACCGCACCAACAAGCCGTTCTGGAAGCACGTAACCCGTTTCTGGCAAAAACTCTTTGGCGTCAACTTCGCCATGGGCGTTGCCACAGGCATCATCCTGGAATTTGAATTCGGCACCAACTGGAGCAACTACTCCTGGTTCGTGGGCGACGTATTCGGCGCTCCCCTAGCCATCGAAGGCATCCTGGCATTCTTCATGGAGAGCACCTTCGTGGCCGTGATGTTCTTCGGCTGGGATAAGGTGAGCCGGGGCTTCCACCTTGCCTCCACCTGGCTCACGGGACTTGGCGCCACCATTTCTGCCTGGTGGATTCTCGTAGCCAACGCCTGGATGCAGTATCCGGTGGGACAGGAATTTAATCCCGATACCATGCGCTTCGAGATGACTTCGTTTATGGATGTGGCACTCTCGCCATTCGCCATCAACAAGTTCACCCATACCGTTACTTCCTCCTGGATCATCGGCGCCACCTTCGTAGTAGCCGTAAGCTGCTGGTATCTCCTGAAGAAGAGAGAAACCCAACTGGCGAAGGCGAGCATCAAGATGGGTGCCGGAGTAGGACTCATCGCCACCCTGCTGGCTGCGATGACCGGCGACAACTCTGCCTACCAGGTGGCACAGGTGCAGCCGATGAAACTGGCTGCGATGGAAGCATTATATAATGGTGGAAACGGCGAAAGCCTCACGGCGATAGCAGCCGTTCATCCCTTCCGGCAGCCCGATTACGAAAACGAGCAGGAGCCAGCCATGCGCATCGCCATCCCCAACATGCTCTCGTTCTTAGCCACCCGCACAGCCGATGGCTACGTGCCTGGCGTAAACGATATTATCAAGGGTTACACTAAAGAGGATGGCACCCGGGAACCATCCGTGCAGGAAAAGATAGCCCGGGGCAAGAAGGCGATAGTTGCCCTGAAAACCTATCGCGAAACGAAGGCGAAAGACCAGCTCCCTATCCTCAGGGAGAATATGAAATACTTCGGATATGGTTACATCAAGGACGCCAAAGAACTGGTACCGAGCATCCCGATCTGCTTCTACGCCTTCCGCCTGATGGTGGGAGTAGGCTGCCTGCTCATTCTCTTCTTCGCCCTCAGCCTATTCCTGGTCTATAAGAAGGAAATCGCCCAATACCGATGGTTCCTCATTTCCGCCATCATCATGATTCCGCTGGCTTACATCGCCTCAGAATCGGGCTGGATAGTAGCAGAAATCGGTCGCCAGCCTTGGACCATCCAAGACCTGCTGCCAGTAAGTGCCGCCATCTCCGACATCGAGGCAGGCAGCGTGGCCACCACCTTCTTCATCTTCCTGGCACTCTTCACCACCATGCTTGCCGTAGAAATCAGCATCCTGGTGAAGCAGATTAAGAAAGGACCGGAATATGAATAAAAACTTAAGATGATAAACTTAAGATTATGAATTAACTTTATGACATTAGTATTATGACATACGAATTTTTGCAATCATACTGGTGGTTCCTCGTATCATTATTAGGAGCCCTACTGGTGTTTCTCATGTTTGTACAGGGAGCCAACACCTTGATATTCTGTTTGGGAAAAACGGAAGAAGAGCGTCGCCTCATCATCAACTCTACGGGACGAAAATGGGAGTTCACCTTCACCACGCTCGTCACCTTCGGCGGAGCCTTCTTCGCCTCGTTTCCATTGTTCTACAGCACCAGTTTCGGCGGAGCCTACTGGCTGTGGATGATTATCCTGTTCTCGTTTGTGATTCAAGCCGTGAGCTATGAATTCCAGAACAAGATAGGTAATTTTCTTGGACCGAAGACCTTTCAGATCTGCCTCATTATCAACGGCATCGTGGGTCCGCTGCTTCTTGGCGGAGCCGTAGCCACCTTCTTCAACGGCAGCAATTTCCTGATAGACAAGGGCAATATTACCAACAGTCTGCAACCCGTCATCAGCCGCTGGGCAAATGCCAGCCATGGTCTTGATGCCCTGCTCGACCCATGGAACGTAGTGCTGGGACTTGCCGTACTGATGCTAGTCCGTATTCTGGGCATGCTCTACATCAAGAACAACATCGAGCACCAGCAGATTCAGGAGCGCTGCACCCGCCAGTTGCCATGGAATGCCCTCCTCTTCCTATTGTTCTTCCTGCCATTCCTCATCAGATTGCTGGTAAAAGATGGATTCAGCACTTCTTCTTCCGGCATTACGATTGAGAGTATGAAGTATCTTCACAATCTCCTGGAGATGCCAATCTTGCTTGTAATATTATTAATAGGTGTAGTACTCGTTCTTTTCGGCATTTTCAAGTCATCGAGGAGCGTGCAGTATAGAAAGGGAATCTGGTTTACGGGCATCGGAACCGTGCTTACCGTGCTGGTTCTGCTGCTGATAGCCGGCTGGAACAATACCGCCTACTATCCATCTAACATCGACCTTCAGAGTTCGCTCACTCTCGCCAACAGTTGCAGCAGCGAGTTCACGCTCCGCACCATGGCGATAGTTTCCCTCCTCATCCCGTTCGTGCTCGCCTACATCGTCTTTGCCTGGCGCGCTATCGACCGCAAGCGCATTACGCAGGAAGAAATAGAGCAGGGAGAAGCGTATTAAAAAAGGCAGTGAAAGCCTATTAAATATGCTCCACACGCCCTGATCAGGGCGTGTGGAGAAGACGTCCCATCAAACAAAAATCTGTAACCAATCTTTTGTCTTTCTAAATAAAAGCAGTATCTTTGCAGACATGAAACAGAAAATCATAGATAAAATCAACCGATTGGCAAGCCAGAAAGAGCCTTTTCTCTTTGTCATCAACTACCAGGCAGACGAGGCCTTCATCCGCAAGCTATCAGATATAAATCCCGAAGAATGCCTCTTCGATTTCGAAGGAAGAGGTAACTGGAGAGAAAACCATTCGAAAGAAATGGGGGATTCTAAAAGAATTTACGAGGAGATTTCAAGGGAGATTCCAAAGGAGATTTCGGAGAAAAAGTTTTTCAAAGAAACTCCTTTGGACTCTCCTATTTCTTGGCAGATAACCCCGCCCCTTTATAACGATTATGAGCGAAGCTTCAACATCGTGAAGAGCAACATTATGGCGGGCAACAGCTATCTTACGAATCTCACCAACCGGGTTCCCGTAAGCTGCAATCTTTCATTAGAAGAAATTTTCCATCGTGCAAAAGGGAAGTATAAACTGCTGCTCAGAAGAAAGAGAACTCAAGCAGAAGATAAAGCTCATCTGAAAGAAGAGAACATAGAAGAGAATCTCACCCCCTTCGTCTGCTTTTCGCCCGAAACCTTCGTCAGAATCAAGGGCGGAAGAATCTACTCCTATCCCATGAAGGGAACCCTGGATGCATCCCTCCCCAATGCCGAAAAGCTGCTGATGGAAGACCGGAAAGAGGCGGCAGAACACGCCACCATCGTAGATCTGATAAGAAACGACCTGAGCCGGGTGGCAGAAGATGTAAGGGTAGATAAATACCGTTACGTCGACGTGCTGCACACCAACAAGGGCGACATCCTGCAAACCAGTTCAGAAATCAGCGGTCGCCTGCCCGAAGATTACCCGCACCATCTGGGCGAAATCCTCGATGCCCAGCTCCCAGCCGGTTCCATCACGGGTGCCCCGAAAGATAAAACCATGCAGATTATCCAAGAGGCAGAAGGCTACGACCGCGGCTTCTACACGGGCATCATGGGAATCTACGACCAGGGCGAACTCAACTCTGCCGTCATGATAAGATTCATAGAAGAAGAAACTTCGCCGGTTGATTTTGAAGCCGACGGAGAAAAGAATTTCAAGGCAAACGAAGGAAAGAAGCCGAAGAAAAGCCGAAAATTGTATTTCAAGGCAGGCGGCGGCATCACTTCGAAGAGCGATTGCCGGAGGGAATACGAGGAAGTGATTCAGAAAATCTATCTTCCGTTTTAAATCCACCTTTCATCTTAGAAAAAATAAAAGAGATTATGAAACAGCAATTTATAGAAACAATAAAGATCAAAAACGGCAAGGCTCTAGCCCTACCCTATCATCAGGCAAGAATGGAGAGAACCATCCGCAGGTTCTTTCCAACCCTCGCATCTGAAGAAATAAAACTCTCATCCCTCATTTCCCCAAAAGAGGAAATGAATCTTTACAAGGCACGAGTGGTTTATGGCACCCAGGGCGTGGAAGCCATCGAGTACGCCCCCTACAAGATGAAGGAGATTCATTCCCTCAAGGTGGTAGAGGATAATAATATCGACTACACCTATAAGAGCACAGACCGAAGTGCGCTCAACGCCCTGGTAGCCCAGAAGGACGATTGCGATGAAATCATCATTGTAAAGAACGGGCTCATTACCGATACCTCCTTCACCAATCTCGCCCTTTTTGATGGCAACAGATGGCTCACCCCCAAGCATCCCCTGCTCCAGGGAACCAAACGTGCCCAGCTCCTGGAAGCCGGCATCATCCTGGAAGCCGACCTCACACTAGAAAACCTCAGAAAGGCGGAAAAAGTGAGTCTCTTCAACGCCATGATAGATTTCGGAGAGCGGGAAGTAACCAAGATTTTCCTACCGGATCAAAACTGATTAAACCCACAATTATAAAGAAAGAAATTCTACAGCTCTATCACCTCCAAATCATCCGGAACGAAGATTCTACCCTTGAAGTTCTCGGCAGCTTCACGAGTATAATTTTCTTTACGATTAGCGAGTGTTTTCTCCTCCGTATGATACAGGATAAGATTCTTCACGCCCAGTTCCTCCGCCAGTTTTCCGGCATCAAGCGCCGTACTGTGGCATTTCTCATAAGGCTTGAACGTATCGCGGTCGGCATAGAGACAAAACGCCTCACACATCATCCAGTCAGCCCCCACTATGTAGCGTCGGTTCTGCTCGTTATAAGGTTCATCACCCAGGCACGCCAAGACCAAAGGCTTATCCGATTCATCAGAAGAAGGCAACTCTGCTCGGAATCCGAACTGTTTTTCCTTAGTAGACTGAATATCAAAGCATTCCAACTTCATATCCCCCACTTCGAAGCAATCGCCATCTTCCAACTGATGGAACACCACCCTTTCAGCCACCTTAGCCAGTTGCTTCTTGGCAAGAATCATGTCGATGATGGTCTTGATCACCTTTATCACCTTATCGTTTCCATACACATGCAGCAATCCCTCATATCCCTTACATTGTGCCACCATTCGGATTACCCAGATTCCCCCCAGCACATGGTCGGTATGCGCATGGGTAACGAAGAGGTGATGAATGTCAGAAATCTGAACATTTATCTTCTTCAGCTGCGCCAGTATTCCGTTTCCTCCGCCCGCATCCACCAGCATCAGGGTGCTGGGAGTTTGGAGCACAAAACAGGTATTATAAATCTGGGAAACCGTAGCATTTCCCGTTCCGAGCATCGTAATTTGAGTCGTTGTCTTATCCATTGTCTTATTCGTTATCTATTTGATTCACGCCCACAAAACTACTCATTTTCTGATAAACCACCAAGAAAAAGCCCCGAAAACTTTGCTTATTCCAAATAATAATCTTAACTTTGCGGCATAAAAACAAAAAGCAGGTTTCGATTATGGCAAAAATAGAAAGACAAAAGCGAATCTATCGCAAGCGCATCCCTTACGGAATGCAGAACTTTGAGGATGTAATGGAAAGAGATTGTTACTATGTTGACAAGACCCCATTCATAGAGAAAATAGAAGAATCTAACATGTATTTCTTCTTCATTCGCCCTCGCCGTTTCGGCAAGAGCCTTACCCTCTCCATGCTCGAAAACTATTACGACATCAATAAGAAGGATAAGTTTGAAAGCCTCTTCGGCAAGCTTTACATCGGAGAGAATCCTACCCCTGAACGCAACAGCTATCTCATCCTTCACCTGAATTTTGCCATGATTTCAGCAGGATTGGATAATTATAAAAAAGGACTTGATGCCCATTGCAACAACAAGTTCAATTCCTTCTGCAGCAGATACGCCCACCTTTTGCCACCGGACATAAAGGAAGAGATGAACCAAAAGGAAGATGCCGTTGCCCAATTGGGATTTCTATGCGACAAATGTGCTGAAGCAGGCTTGAAGATTTATCTCTTCATCGACGAATACGACCACTTTACCAATCAGATTCTTGCCCACAAGGAGCATGAAAAACGATACCGCGAGCAGACTCACGGTGAGGGATATCTACGACATTTCTTCGACACAATCAAGGGAGCCGCAGGAGATTCACTGGGCAGAGTTTTCGTTACAGGAGTAAGTCCCGTAACAATGGACGATCTGACCAGCGGTTTCAACATCGGTACCAACTATTCCCTGTCTCCGGAGTTCAACGAAATGGTGGGATTCACCGAGGAGGAAGTGCGCCAGATGCTGGCTTATTACGCCAGCGTGCTGCCATTCCGCCATAGCGTGGATGAGCTGATAGAAGTGATGAAGCCATGGTACGACAATTATTGCTTCTCAGAAGAAAAGTACGGCAACACAACCATGTACAACTCCGTGATGGTGCTCTACTTTGTAGATAATTACATCCGCAACGATTATGATATTCCGAAGAAACTGGTGGAAACCAACATCCGCATCGACTACGACAAGATTCGCATGCTCATCCGCCATGACAAGGAGTTTGCCCACGATGCCAGCATCATACAGGATATCGTGACCAGGGGATTCACCACGGGAACCCTGATGGAGAATTTCCCTGCCGAGCGCATCAACGACCCAGATAATTTCCTGAGTCTGCTCTTCTATTTCGGCATGGTAACGATAGACGGCACCTACCAGGGCAATACCCGCTTTGTGGTTCCCAACGAGGTGGTGCGCGACCAGATGTACACCTATCTGCTGGATACTTACAAAGAGGACGACCTCACCTTTGAGCAATACGACAAGACCCAGCTGGAGAGCAAGTTGGCTTACGAAGGCGCATTCAAGCCCTACTTTGCCTACATAGCCGATTGTCTGAAGCGCTTCTCCTCCCAGCGCGACAAGCAGAAGGGCGAAGCCTACGTTCATGGTTTCACTCTGGCGATGACGAGCCAATGCAAGTTCTACCGTCCTATTTCTGAACTTGACAACGATGGCGGTTATGCCGACATCTTCCTGCTGCCCCTCTGCGACATCTATAAGGACATAGAAGATTCCTACATCGTGGAATTGAAATATTGCAAGCCGGGCACCAGCGATGAGCAGCTGAACCATCTCTTCGAGGAAGCCTCAGCCCAGATAAGGCGCTACGCCAATAGCGACATCGTGCACAAATCCGTGAAAACCACGAAGCTTCATCAGCTCGTTGTGATTTACCGGGGAGCAGAGATGGCGATGTGCGAGGAGGTGGAATAAATAAAACGGAATAAAAGACATACAGAAAGAAAGGGCAAAAGCATCATATCATATATTGACAAGGTAATGCTCTTGCCCTTTTATCTTTAACGGATAACGTATTTCAAGATGCCGATGGTAGCAATCTTGGCTTCATTATCTTCCGGGATTTCTATGGTCTGGAAGCCATCTTTATTGAGTGGCTGCAGTTCTATTTTTGAATGAACTTCCACCCCTTCTTCGTTCACAGTTTTCTCGCTATAAAACTTTTTGATGGTATATTTTCCGCCATATTCCTCGTAATATTCATTCACCTGCGAGAGTACGATTTCTCCCTCCCTTGAACCTCCATGATAACGTTCAAACACGCATAAGTCTCCATCCTTAATTTTCGGCAGCATCGAGTTGCCCTTGGCATGAACCACGAACATTTCCCTATTTGGAGTGAATGGTAATGAGGATACATCCACCCATCCTTCCGTCTCCTCATATTTATCGAAGTAACCACAGGCAGCTTGGATGGAATACAGAGGGAGGAAACGGGTGAAGCGGTCGGAAGGAGAGATGCTATGAAGAATTGCTGTATTCAAGCTGTCCCCATCCATAAGCACATCAAACATATCCTGCATCAATTTCCAACCATCTGTACTACCAGGCTGATAGGCATATTCCTCATTATCATTATAATACCATGTACCATTAGCAGCTATTACAATACCGCCAACGTAATTTATTCTGCCTTCAGCCAAGTTGTTCAACATAGAAAGACGCTTCTGCAAAGCCTCAGCCTTGTTTTTCGTGTCTTTAGATGCAGCCGTCTGACCTCCTTTGGTGTCAAAGATGCCGATAGTACCATCCTTCTTTTTGAAAATCCAGTCGGGATAGAAAAGTGCTTCTTCGTTGCGTTCTTCGCTGAAATAACGAATGGAAAGCCAATCCTTACCGCTATCTCCATTCTTAAACCACCATTCTATACCATCCTGACCCTCAAGATACTTGTAAAAGCTCTCTTCCGTTTTTCTGCCAGTATAATCTTGCCCCAAGAAGAAAGGATGCAACAGGCATTTCTGCTCCGTCAACTCATCATGTTCTTCTGTATAAGAATACATCTTCTTCAATACAAAAGGAACACTCTGCCGCTTTCGGTTTTCCTCTCTGCGCTTACGTAATTGTTCTTCGAGCAAAGGATGGTATGCCTTAAGCGTTTCTGTGATAAGACGTCTGAATATACTTGAAGCAGAACCGTTTAATGCATCATGCAAGAAAATACGATACCATTTATCTTCGTCTTCATTCTTCAGAGCATAATACTTGAACCACAAGCGTATGGCACTTTTCAAAGTTGGTACAGAACGCACGATGTTTCCTACCTTGCAATCATTATCTGATTGCGAACGCAGGATTTCCACCAAAGTGAAAGTAAAGAGTTTCTGCACATCACTCCTACTCCACTCGCGCTCTACCCCTTTAGCTTCCTTAAGGTTGATTCCAATATTTTCGTAATCATAGAATTGAGCATCTGAAACAATCTCATGCGCCAAATTTCCCTTCAAGTTGAGTCCTTTAGTTTCTAGTTTCCTTTTTACAACATCATCAAACACATCCTCATCAGTAATGCCGAAATAGCGATTGAATGTATCAAACAGACATTGTTGGAATTCACCCGATTTACCCAAATCTCCATAATCTACACGCGACAGCATATCTGTCATCAGATTCGGGTCGATGATGTAGTCTTCCCCCTTTTTGTTGTAAGAGATAAGCGTTTTTGGCTTGTTGCCCATTCCGCCATAATCAGCCTCTGTTACAGCTTTGCGTGAGAAGTTGGTATAAAGATAACCATTACGGAAAACCTTAGACACTTCTTCGTGCATGATTGGAACACGGAGAATTCTACCGATGGTCTGAGTACTGAAAATTTCAGATTTTATATCACGAAACATAACTAAAATCTGAGCACGGGGACAATCCCAACCTGTACCGGCTGCGGTTTTAAACAGAAGGTATTCGTATTCGCTATCATTCCGTTCCAGCCCCTCAGGCTTAGCCTTACCAGTAAACCAAGATGCAATTCTGTTTGCCTTTACCCCCTGCGAGATAAGATATTCTTTCGTAATCTCTTCCTTGGTAGGCTGCCCCTGTTCTATCAAGGTTTCATCATCATTTGGCAACTGGATAATAACTAGCGGATTGACGTTTTTGCCGAAGGCCTCAATCTCCGCTTTAAGTTCCCTGCGCTTTTCGATAGCAAGTTTCAGCAGGACATGATCTTCATCTTCGCCTTGATATTTATCCAAATCCTCTTTCGTCTGGGTAACGATGCTCTCCTTAATCAGCCCTTGTGCTACCACATCTTCATGCTTTATTACCACATTCGAGTCATAATCTGCAGCTTTTACCATCACTTCAGGAGGCGGAGTAGCAGAGACATGAATGCAGATTTTCGGGTCGAGTTTGCTAATCACGTCACGATTAGCAGCTTCGGTTACATTCAGATGGCACTCGTCGATTATAAATACTATTTCCACGCCGTTGGCATGGGTATTCTCTACAAAATCCTCGAAGTATACTCTACTCTCATGTCGCTCATCTGGATTTTCCGGTCGTCTGTATATACGGTTTCCGGCTTTCTCGCTCACCAGTTTTTGCCAGTTGATGAAAAGCACATCGTTTTTCTGCAGAGCCCCAAGGCTAAAATCTTCTATCGTCAACAATCGACCATGCTTACTCGTAGGGAAGTAGACATCAAACTTATGCTTGCTCTGCATGGCGAGGTCGTCGGAGAATGTAATCCATACATAAGCCACCTCTCTATCCCAATCTGGCTGTTCTGCCATCTCGCAAATCATCTTCTGAGTCATATAAGTCTTACCGCTTCCTGTAGGAGCTTTCAGAACAACAGGAATCTGGCAATCTCCATGTCCCCATAATCGCTTTATATTAGCCACCAGTTTATCAACGGCTTCTATCTGAAAAGGTATCTGTTCCATACTTTCTTAAGCATTTAAAGATTTGTAAATATCGAGGATAGGCTGAGGAATGCTCTTCAGATTTACCCCAGAAAGATATTCGAAATAGGAATCGAAAGAACCGACGTCGCCCCAACTGAAAATATATACATTCTTCACGCCCTGAAGCTGCTCTACTTCATGAACAAATCCGTTGAAATATTTCGGGCGATAATCTTCTTTAAAATAGATTGCCGTCCATACATCATGATTTTTGTCCTTGAATATCTGATAGCTATCAGTTTTCTTCATTTCGTAAAGCGTATTCTCAGCCAAGGCCAGCAGGCATCCAGCCTTTTGGGCAAGGATTGTCTTGTCATGGTCTGTAGCCTGATTGGCCGTACTTGTTCCTACGAAAGAAGTGCGATAATACTTGAGAGAATTGCCGAGAGGCGGACAAGTTTTCTTTTTCGAGATTTCACCTTGCAGCATAAGCACCCCATCTTTAACATGCACATCAAACGAATGATACAACTTTTCATTTTCCTGCTTTATTTCGTTTATCCTTGCAAGATAATCAGGAACTTTCTTTAATGATGTAGGAGTCAGTTCTTCCTCAAATAATACTTTCGAAATCTTTTTGTCAGTCACATATCCGCCAATAGCATTTTCGATACGTTTTCTTGTTATCTGTGTAATAGTTTCGAATCCAGCATTAAAAACGCCCTTACAATTGTTCTTGGCTAACTTCTTGCCTTTTTTGATTTCATAAGTCTTTTCTGGCGCTTGAACTAAGATTACCTGACCTGTATAGCCTCCATCCAAAAATGCATGCCCTGTAGCCCCACTACCGGCAAAAAAATCTAGAACAACAAGATTTTTATTATTACCTTTAGCTATTTTCAACAAATACTGTATAAATGCAATCGGCTTCTTTCCGCCATCAAAAGGAACGCCACCTTCTGTTCCAACCAGATTGAACTCTTGTTCAAAATCCAAGAAATTAGGATATGGAATTTCTTTTGTGTCATTTCTCTGTAAAGGTGCTCCCTGGAAGTAAAATCCGTTTGCGTGAGAACTATCGCTTCTAGAGAGGAAATATCTACCATCCCTGCCATCATCCCCCATATTAGGGACCTTATAAATTACCCCAAAATCATTATTTCTTTCTTCGAGGTAGCTCATGTGAAATCTTCCGGAACTATTACCCGTCTTTATGGAACCACGAATATTTATTTTCTTAAGATGTTCAAAACTTGGTTCATATTCTACAATCCGATATTCTCCAGGATGAAAGACTTTTACTTTCTTACCTCCCATCATAATTATTTCCGGATTATCTATCAACTCCTCAATTTCATAAATATAATCTTTAGGATCAGAATTGTCAACTATACGTTTACTTATGTTAAACTTGTCTGACTTCCTATACATCAAAAGCAATTCTGTCGTTTCGTGCATAGGTTTATCACCCTTGAGAATTCTATTCTCATGACGCACTTTTATTGTCAATACTGCGTTAAATTAACATTTAATCGTCTGTAAATCAAT
>ULRG01043981.1_pt1 | contig 12454 bp, 8 predicted proteins | sample 1955211 | NCBI WGS metagenome assembly ULRG01 (sample SAMEA4835676, study PRJEB28245) | human gut metagenome | biome: gut microbiome; material: fecal sample | place: Denmark | collected 2008
TCAATGAGCCTGCTTTGAACTGCGATGCGCTCGTCTATCAGTCGAAGTAACGTAGCTATTTTTGACTGTTCTTCTTTTGATGGAATGCCAACGTAACATTCTGAAAAGTTCTTGCAGTTGATAGAGTATATCTTTGTACCTTGTGCAATTCTTCTAATTTGATGATGGAAAGATATCGAAGAAAAAGCATACCCCTTATAACCAACAATGGTTCTTTGATGATTGTCTCTACCATGTATCGTATGCAATCCGCAAATCGCCTTATTGCCATTAAGGTTATAAAATTCAACTGCTTTTGCTACTTCATTAGTATCTTCCGATGCATCCGCAAAAGCGACATCACCTTCTTGACAAAGCTCATAGTTCTTAGGGGTATTACCATTCACAACATTAGGAAGTTTGTCTTTACTGAGGTCTACCATTGTCGGTAGTCCAACATGAATAAGACCATAATGTAAGTTTTGAATTGCGTTCGTGCCATACTCCAACTTATCCCAACTAAGTGAGTTGGTTGGGTAGAAATCCAACAGGTCAGAAACTTTGCATTTCTCCCACTCCCCGGTGAACTCCGGGAATCTGAGAGACGGGCTATTATGGCTCGTTTTATCGTCAATTTTCATATTAGTCATTCATCAAAATAAAAAAACTACAATATTCCCAACTCCTTCAGGTAAACATCGATCTCCTTGTCAAGTTCGGCACGCTTTGCCTCCAAATCCTTGATCTCGCTCATCACCGCGTGAATGTCTATCGGTTCCTCTTCCTCAAATGTATCAACATAGCGGGGAATATTCAGGTTATAGTCGTTGTCACGGACTTCCTGAAGGGTCGCGCAGTGGCTGTATTTCTCAATCTCTTTGCGTTCACGGTAGGTATCGACAATCTTCTTGATGTGCTCAGGCCTTAGTTTGTTCTGGGTCTTGACTTTCTCGAACTCCTTGCTGGCATCAATGAACAGAATATTCTCATCCTCCTTGCGGCATTTCTTCATCACGAGGATACAGGTCGGGATGCTTGTGCCGTAGAAGATGTTCGCCGGGAGACCGATAATAGCATCGATGTAGTTCTTCTTCTCGATCAGATATTCACGGATCTTGCCCTCGGACGCGCCTCGGAAAAGCACGCCGTGAGGAGCCACGCAAGCCATTGTGCCGCCATCGTTGAGGTGATAGACCATATGCAGGATAAAAGCGTAGTCGGCCTTGGATTTCGGAGCCAGAACTCCGGCCTTGCTGAAACGGTCATCGTTATTGAACTTCGCGGCGGCGGACCACTCGGCTGAGAACGGAGGATTCGCCACCACCGCATCAAATTGTCTGTCTCCGAACTCATCGTCCTCAAGCGTATCCCCATTATGTATGTCGAAATCCCTATACTTAACCCCGTGAAGAAGCATATTCATTCTTGCAAGGTTGAATGTGGTAGGATTCTTCTCTTGGCCGAATATCTCGTCGGCATTGCCTTCGCGGGCGGTACGAAGGAGCAGAGAACCGGAACCGCAAGTCGGGTCATAGACGGTCTTCAGCCTGTTCTTTCCGGTGATGACGATTTCCGACAGAATCTGGCTGACCTCCTGCGGAGTATAGAACTCACCGGCTTTCTTGCCTGCTCCGGCGGCGAATTGCCCGATCATATATTCATACGCATCGCCCAATATGTCAATATCTTGCGCATCCTCAAGACCGAAATCAATGCCGTCGAGCGCGACAAGGACATCACTGATGAGCCTGTTCTTGTCTTCAGCCGTCTTTCCAAGCTTCGGCGAAGCCAGGTCAATGTCGGAGAACAGGCCACCAAAGTCATCCTCACTTTCCTGTCCGATGGTGCTGTCTTCAATCTTCTTCAGAGAGCGCTCAAGAGCCGGAAGGATATTCTCTTTTCCCTGAATCATAGATATGATGGTGGAGAACAGGTATTCAGGCTCAACGAAATATCCCAAGTCCTGGATGCACTGCGCTTTCAGTTCCTCCTTCAATTCTTCATCACCGCTTTCCCAGGCGGTCTTGAAGTCTATGTTGTCGTATTGTAGTATCTCATTGGCGCGAAGCTCGATTTTCTCCGAAAGATACTTGTAGAATATGAATCCAAGGGTGAAGTACATAAAATCACCGGCGGACATATTGCCTCTGAGTGTGTTGGCAACTGTCCAAAGCTGTGTGCGCAGTTTCTGCTGTAATTCTTCGCTCATATCGTGTTTGTCTTTTTAATCCCAACTGAAAGTGTCTATAATGCCACGAAGTCTGGCCATAACCCGTTTGAAGATGTTCCTACGTTCGATAAGGCCAACCTTTTTTCTCATTATGGCATCCTGTATGATCTCCGGCTTCTCGCGCTGAAGGTAGTCGTATTCCTTGAAGAAACTCTGCAACGACTCCTTGTCAAGTCCCTCATCATCGGCCAGATTGGCGATGGCTTTCGACTTCTCCTTTGAAATATAGTCGTTCAGGCGGCCTTCGAGGTCAATGTTCCCGTCCGCCTTGGCTCTGATGAAGCCGCTTTTGTCATTGTCGATGTTCTGCTTGATGAAGCCGTCAATGAGTTTTGTCTTGTTACGCATCGCGGCATCCCTTATCATAGTGTCAAGAATATGCTGACGTCTGGATTCATAATCCTCGTTCTCTGGATTCAGATCCTCAATGAGGGCAAGGATATATGCGACATTGATGACATCGCTGTGCAGCAGCTCAAGGCAGAAGTCTATGTCTTCAAGTTTGGAATCGCCATAAGGGATTTCGGGCTCTTCTAAAGTTCCGGTCCGAGCATCGTCTTTGTCCACAACACCGACTGTGATGTCAAGGTACTTGCTGCGGAAGTCCATATACTCCTGCTCAGACATAGCAAAATACTTATCTTCCGAGGTATAATCCTCATAAATCTGGATCTCGGTCTTTCCTTTGATGATGTCCCTGAAAGCAAGTATAAAGTCTTTCTTGTCACGCTCGCTCTTCAGAGAGTCGATGAAAGCCGGATCCGGATATTTCTTCAGGAAATCAATCATCTTCTGATTGAGATCCTTACGGACTTCCAGATAAGGTTTTCTGACGATATATTCATTCGGCTCATTGTTACTGAAAAGTTTGATGGCGGCGTCCACCTTGGATTTCAGGTTGCGGAAACAGATTATCTTGCCGAAACGCTTCTTCTCGTTGAGCACGCGGTTGGTACGGCTGAACGCCTGAAGGAGACCGTGCCATTCCAGATTCTTGTCCACATACAAGGTGTTCAGCTTCTTGGCATCAAATCCGGTCAGGAACATACCCACGACAATCAGCAGGTCAAGAGGCTCCATATCAGGCCTGCGCTTCTTCATACGCTCGTTGATGTCATCGTAATAAAGACTGAAATGAGGCACATCGTATGCAGTGCCGAACATTCTGTTGTAGTCATCCATTATCTCCTGCAGCTTGTCGGCGGTCACTTTCTCATCCTCAAAGCCTTGTCCCATTCCAGTAAGATTGTCATCCTGGCTCTCGTTCGCCGAATAAGTGAATATCGCGCCGATGCGGATCGACGGTTTCAGTTCCTTGAATATCCTGTAATATTCAAGGAGCATCGGGACAGACTGGACAGCGAACATCGCATTGAACTCACCGTCAAAGGTAGAATGATTGAAGTTGTTCAATATGAACCGCGCGATCTCCCGCATCCTTGTTTCCGATTCCAAGTCCACATCTTCTTGTCCTTTATAATATTCAACAAGGAAACCAAGCACATTATCATCAGCTATGGCATCTTTTATCAGGTATCTATGCAGACATTTCCCGAATACTTCCGCTGTGGTATGTTCCTGTCTGGCGTTTTCCCGAAAAATCGGTGTTCCGGTAAATCCGAAAATCTGGAGATTGTGAAAGAAACCGACTATATTCTTATGGCAGTCACCGAAGTGAGAGCGGTGACATTCATCGAAAATCATCACGACCTTCTTGTCACGAATGTCTTGCAGGTGCTTGTTGTAGTAGTCTTTCGTGACCGCACAGTTCAATTTCTGTATGGTGGTGATGATGATCTTGGAATTTCCGCTTAGTCTCTTGATGAGTTCGCCTGTGTTGTCAGTATTGTCAACAGCCCCTGGCTCGAACGCTTCATATTCCGCTTGTGTCTGAGTGTCAAGGTCGTGTCTGTCCACCACGAACAGCACCTTGTCAACGCCATCGACTTCCGAAACCAGCTGCGCAGCCTTGAACGAGGTCAACGTCTTTCCAGCTCCTGTTGTATGCCATACATACCCGTTATCATTGGACTCCTGCACTTTCTTCAGAATCTCCTCCACGGCATAATACTGGTACGGGCGCAATACCATCAACATCTTGTCTCCTTCGTGAAGGACTATGTACTTGCCTATAATCTTGCCAAGAGTGCATTTCGCCAAAAAGTCATCGGCGAAGAGTTCAAGGTTGTTTATCGGTTCGTTGTTTGGAGTCGTCCAATTGAATGTGAACTTATAGCCGCCATTAGGATTATTCGCGAAGTATCTGGTGTTTACCCCGTTGGAGATGATGAAAAGCTGAATGTAGTCAAAGAGTCCATTGAATGCGGTCTTCTGGTATCTCTGAACCTGATTATATGCCTGCTTCAGTTCAACGCCCCTTTTCTTCAGCTCAATCTGCACAAGCGGAAGACCATTTATAATGATAGTAACGTCAAAGCGGTTCTTCCTCTTAGCCTCAACTGTTATCTGGTTCGCCACCTGAAACTCGTTCTTGCACCAATTCTTGGAATCGAAGAAATTAATCCAGACACGCTCTCCGTTTTCGAGTTCAAATTCCTTCAAGTCACGAAGCTTCTTGGCCTTCTCGAAGCGCGTTCCACCTTCAAGATAAAGCAGAATCTTGTCAAATTCAGACTCAGTGAAAGACGTGCGGCCGTGTCGCTTGAGCTCGTCTGTGTTATGCTTCTCAAGCTGAGCTTTGAAATTGGACTTAAGTTCATTCTCATCATTGAGAATGACACGTTCATAACTGTTCTCAATCAAGGTTTTGACCAACCCTTCCTCCAGAATCTGTTCACTTTGTACAGACATATTATATTCCAAAAGACAATATATGGCAAAGTTAGCAATCTCTTAAAGATATTCAAGTGTCATTGCTATCATTCGCACATTATTACTATCTTGGCAAGTGTCCAAAGACAATCAACATAAAAAAAGAGTGACCAAATATTGGCCACTCTTCTCTTTATGTTGATCCGAACAAAGTCTTTTATATCTCCTGCCGCTTGCGACGCCAGTTGAGCATCGGGAGGAGGAAGGAGATGACGGCGGCGCCTAGCCAGAACCAGCTGACGTAGGTGAAATCGTGTTTGGTCACGGTCTCGCCGAGTTTGTTCACCACCTCGACTGTGTTGTTGTCCAGAAGGAGGCCGGTGACTACGTTCTGCAAGCCGGCGGCGGCGTAGGAGGCCACTCCTACGATGCCGAGGGCGGCTCCGGAGGCTTTTCTCGGAACGAGGTCAATGGCCATCAGACCGCCAAGGAAACTGATCAGAACACCGATGGCGATTCCGAACAGAACCATTGACAGGATGAGCGTGAAATGACTGCCGTTTCCGAACAGGAACAGGTAGAGGGAAATCGCCTCAAGGACACCTGCGGTGAAGGCGGGATATTTCCTGTCTCCCTTGAACACCTTGTCGGACAGCCAGCCTGAGAATACCGTTCCCAGCACTCCGAAGATCGGGTTGATGCCGATGATCGCGGCGGCGGCTTTGAGGTCATATTCATAAGTCTCCTGAAGGAAAATCGTGCCCCACTCGTTGATGGCGTAGCGGCTCATATACATAAAGGCGCTGGACAGGGCCAGAATCCATACTCCTGAATTGCGGAGAACGGCTTTCTGGATCTTTCTGGTCTCGGCGGCCCTGGCCTCGGCGGACTCAGCGGACTCCTGCGCGGCCGGCTTCTTTGTCTCCTCGCCGGAAAGTTCCTCAATGGACGGAAGTCCCTTGCTCTCAGGCGTGTCGTGCAGCCAGAACAAGATCAAAAGCACTCCCAGAAGGCCGGCGCAGGCCGCTCCGAAGAAGCCCCATTTCCAACCGAAGGCGGCCACAATGGAACCTACGAATATGAACGAGAGGCCTTCGCCGATGTTGTGCGAGGCGCTGAAAAATCCATAGTACGTGCCACGTATCCGCAGCGGGAACCACCTCGAAAGTGTGACGATGGAAGGCGGAGAGCCCATAGACTGAGCCCAGCCGTTGATGCCCCACATTATCGCGAACACTATGAATATGATGGAGCCGCTGATGCCAGCGCTGACCGCTGTGGCGCCAAGCACTCCCATAATCAGGTTGGCGGCGGCCGACAGCACCAGACCGGTGGCCATAAACCTTTTGACATTCGAGCCGTCGGCCAGGAATCCGTTGACGAACTTGCCCACGGCATAGGTCCAGTAAAGGCAGGCGCCAATGATACCAAGCTGCGTGGCGTTGAGCAGGCCGGCGTCAATCAGCGGCTGCTTCATCACGCCCATCGACATACGGCACACGTAATAGAGCGCGTAGCCGAACGTGATGGCGATGAAGGACTGGAAGCGGGAACGTTTCCAGACCTTGTCAGTGTTCTCCGGAGCCACCTTGGCGGCGGACGGAGAACTTATCCTGAAAAAATCGAGAAATGAAGCCATCTTAAATGAATATTATGACTATCCAGACGGCTTCCTAATCGTGCAATCCCTTTTCGCGGAGGTACTTGAGCAGCTGCTCAGGACGGTCGGTCTGGATGAGTGACGCGCCGTAGCCGATCACCTGGTCGTAGATGAGGGCAGGATCGCCGCAGTCAAGAGCCTTGTCATCGTCCAGATAGCCGCAGAGGCTTCCCCAGATCGTGTTGATCCAGAGTTTTGATCCAGAGTCGATAATCTTCTTGAAGCAGTCCTCAACCTCAGGGGTCATCTTCTTCCAGCAAACCTCGTAGGCGAGAGGAACGGTGCCGGTCTCCATATATTCATTGAAAAGAGCCTTTCCGGCCTCTTTCTGGATGTCAATGATAGGCATATACATCATATTGTGCTCGTGGGCGGCCATCCTCCCGGCCACCTCGGCTACAGGCTTCTTGCCCTTGATCAGGATCTGGTCGGTGACTCCGAGTTCCTCGGTGAGGGCGAGAACCAAGTCGTAATATTCATAACCCTGATCCACGTTCACGCAGATGCGGTCCTTGCAGCACTCCAGCGCCTCGCGGAGGGTGCAGATGTGCAGGGAGTCGGTGGCAACGCCGTGCGCGCGCTTGAGACGGAACTTCTTGAGCTCATCCAAGGTGTAATCGCTTACAAGGCCCTTTCCGGTGGTGCAGCGGTCGATCGTCCTGTCGTGAGAGAGCACGAGAACGCTGTCCTTGGTGAGCTTGAGGTCGAGTTCCATTATGTCAGCGCCCATCCTGATGATGGACTCGATGGCAGGGATGGAGTTCTCCGGATAGTTGCGCCAGTCGCCTCTGTGGCAGGCCACGACCACATACTTTGAGGCCGGGTCGTGCATCTGCGCCACGATCATCTCGGCCCTGTTAGGGTACTTGGCCGCGTCAACCACATTCTTCTTTGCCGTCCCGCAGGAGCAGAGGCACACAGCGGCGGCGATCATGTACAAAATTCTTGCTTTCATATATTCATTAATTTTTAAAATTTTGTCAGTCAATGTCTAAAGAAGCTTCCTTAGTTCAGCGAGGGCGCAGGAGATGTGGTACTGGACCGTCTTGGGACTTATCATCAGCGCGTCGGCAATCTCTTGGTAAGTCTTGTGTTCGTAGCGGTTCATCCTGAAGATTGTCTTCCTTAGGACAGACATATCTTCCAAAGCCTCGTCTATGCTTTTCAGCAACTCGAACGTGTCCATTTGGAACGACGGCTCATACCGCTCCGTGCTGACTCCGACAGTGGCCTTCCGGTACCTGTCGCGCACGCCCTTGCGCTTAATGAAATTCAGGACGGCGTTGTGCGCCATACTGAACAGGTAGGACTTGAGCGAATCAACCTCACGGAGAGCTTTACGGGAGTTCCAGATCTTGAGGAACATATCCTGCGTGATGTCCTCCGCCTCCGAGGAGTTCTGAAGCATACTGAACGCGAAATTTCGGATGCGCCCGGCATACAGAACATAGAGGATGCCAAGAGCCTTGACATCCCCTCCTGCTATCTGCTCAAGTAACTGCTTGTCTTCATTAAGCATTTCACCTGACAAATATAACGATTATTTACCACTTTCTTACACGGACCTTGTACATATCAATGTCAACATTGATGATTCTGTCCGGGGCGGAGGCGCTGGTGTAGCCGATGATGGAAACGTCCAGGACAGCGTCCTCGCTCTTGACCTTGAGCTCGTAGTTTCCATCGATGTCTGTTCCGGTTCCGTTGTTGGTGCCACGCTCGATGACCATAGCGCCGATCACCGGCTGTCCGGACTTGTCAACGACCTTTCCGGTAATGATTTTCGGGCCTACGGTCCCCGAAGCCTTAGGTCTGGCTTCCGGAGCCTTTTTGCTCAAAAGGATCTTCTGGTCCTTGAATTCGACCTTGACACCTGGAAGCACCTTCTTCAGGATAGCTTCGATGTCCTCGTTCTTCGCCGTGACCGAAACCTTGCCGGCAAGGTCAATGTCGGTGTCCACATAGGCGAAAGTATAGGAACTACCAGCCTCGATAGCCTTCAGGAGTTCCTTGACTGTCACATCCTTGACATTCACGGTCGCCGTCCTGCTCTGAGCGTACGCACCGAGCGAAAGCCCGAGGGCGCACAGCACGCAAAGCACGGTTCTGGTGAATGAAGGAAGAATGTTAGATATTCCTTTCATTAATAATTAGTGTTTTTGGTTTTGTTATCAATTGTGATTGTCTTTCCTTGACGCTCCCAACGGACCGGAAGGAGGGTTGAGAGGATCTCCATAATCTCATCGACGGATTCATCCTTGACCGTCAATGACATACGTTTGTCCTTAAGGTTGCCGAGGTCAGCCGCGATCTTCATCTGGTACTTGTGCGACAGGCTTTCCAGAATGTCGCCGAGCTTCACATTGTCGAATGCGAGGCGATGCTCGTACCAGCGGCAGCAGTCATCGGCGTTCACCGCCGTCACCTCAGTCCTTCCCCTGTCCCAGGAATATTTCTGGTCAGGCCTGAGGATGACGAGTTCCTTGCTTTCGGTGTCGGAGACCTGCATGGAACCGCTGCGGAGGATCACCTCGGCGGAATGTCCGACAGGGTCGCTGACAATGTTGAAAGTCGTTCCGAGAACCTTGACCTGAAGGTTGTCGTGCATATTCACGATGAACGGGCAGGCCTCGTTTCTGGTGACCTCAAAGTAGCCTTCGCCGTCGATGGAGACATTCCTTGCGCTCTTGCCGAAATCCTGGTTGTAGGACAGCCGGCTGTCCCGGTTGAGCCATACGCGCGTGCCGTCAGGCAAGGTGTAGGAGCCGACGTTGTCGGACGAAGCGATGAGCACGGTCTCCCTTTCGGGAGCCATATTCATTCTCGCGACTGTCGCGCCTCCTATGAATATCGCCACGGCTGCAGCGGTGGTGACACAGTAACGTAATGGCCTGCTGTGCAGCAGATTGGACAGCCATCCGAGTCTTTGAGCCGTTGGGGCAGTCCCTTCGATGCTCGCTGAGCTTGTCGAAGCGCCATCCTCTCCCAACGAAGCCATAAGCCTCTCCAGTCCGGCCGTCAAGTCGAAATCAGGAGAGTCCGAAGAGACAGAGTCCCAATATTCCTCCAGCAAAGCCTTCACCTCCGGTTCATCTCCATACGCGGCAAGCCACCCGAGGTATCGTTGTTTCAGTTCCTCGGAGACCTCCACACCGCTGAAGAAGAAATCCAGGATGCGTCTGTAGTCTTCGCCCTTCATTATTTGCCCGCCTGGGTGAATGTGTAGGTACTTGTGTAAGATCCGGCATTGAGACGGATCGTTCCGATACGGTCTGCACCTGTCGTGTTAGGTTGGGTGGTGATAGTTGATTCACTGACGCCCTTGGTGCCGGAAGCAGGTTCGATCGTGAACCAGTCCTCACCTTCAAGCGACCAGTCACACGTGGCGCTGATCGTGATCTGATCGGTTCCGCCCCCACCAACGTAGCAGGTGTCTTGGCGGCCAACGTAGTCTTGATGACGACAGTGTCGTGCACCTCGGACACAGTCTGTTTCTGGCAAGCGGTCCCGCCAAGAAGCAGCGGAACGACCAGAATGAGTTTTGTTATGAGTTTTAGTTTCATGGAGTATAAAAATGTTTTATATAAGGTAAGACACCTTCGATGTCCTATATGCTAAAAAACGATCAAGACTTTTATCAGGTAATCCTTAAAAAAGGCTATATTTGTATGATATAAAGCCATGTCAAAGGATAAGAAAAGATGATTCTGGATGAAACGATATTCGAAGGGCTGTACTACAAGTACAGTGACAGGCTTTACAACTTCGCGTTCAGGTTCGTGTCGGACGAGCACACAGCGCAAGACATCGTGCACGAGGCCTATGGCACGCTTTGGGAGAAATTCGAAGGAAAGGAAAGCGACGCATGGCAGGCTCTTCTGTTCCGCATTGTACGGAACCGGTCGATTGACACACTGCGCCACCAGTCATCACTCAGGATTGTCAGTCTCACGGATTCTTTCAGAAACGTCTGCGACGAAGGTCTCTATCAGATGGATTTCGCGGTCAACGACTCCGACCGGAAGACAATCTACGATGAACTCACGGCGAACATCCACAGCATCATGGGCAAGCTTCCTGACAGATGCCGCGAAGTGTTCATGATGAGCAGGTTCCAAAACATGAAGAACAAGGAAATCGCGGCGGCTTTGAAAATCTCTGAGAAGGCTGTGGAAAAGCACATCCACAAAGCCCTGACGGTGTTCAGGAAAGAATTGGACGGCCTCGCCGGCAACGGGAACGCGGATCTCCAGAGCGGAGCCGCTCATTTCTGGCTGCTGTTCATCCTCACCTGCATGGTGGATTGATCACGGATATATTTATGAATAGACAATTTCCTGAATATTAAAGGAGCTAATCCAAAAATCACCAGACTCGGAGCGAAGCGACCGAAGGGGTCTCGGGGAATCCCTTCCCCGTGCCCCACCGGGGCTGTCACGAAGTGACTGGGGGTAAAATGAAAAGGAGGTGACTTTTTAGCCACCTCCCTTTAATATTATGTCATCACCACTATCTATAGCAGATGCTGAACTCGGCCAGACTGCACAGGGGAACCTTCAAGGCTCCGCCCTTTCGTCCTGACGCCGTCACGACAAACTTGACGTACTTCGCCTCCGGCTCGATCTCCGCCGCGTGAACGTTACGGTATGCGCTCACGCCGGTATAGTCGAAATCGCAGACCTTGGTGTAATTCTCTCCATCCAAAGACACTTCCAGATGTCCGCCTTTAAGGTCGGAGGCATAACGGTCCTGACGCCGGTACAGGTCGAAGTCCGAAATACGCACCGGAGAGGCGAGTTCATATTCAATGAAATACGGCAGCTTCAACCCCGCCACGTCGGTCTTTTGGTAGCCGGATTCCCATTTCGTGTTGATCTTCCCGTCGATCGTCAGCTCCGGGCCGGCTCCGATCTTATAGGAGTTGCAGTCACGCACCGAGATGTCGGACTGGCTGTAATGATGCCTGTTGAACATATTCATCACTGACTCCGACTCGCCTTCCACCTTGAAGCCGCCTTCCGACTCGACACCAGCCACAAGGGAATAATACCTATCCTGTGCCTTGGACTTGTCGATGCGCACAGTATAGACAATCTCGGAGACACCCGGGGTGAAACCTTGCTCAGAAGAGGATGTCACTGAATATGATCCCTCCGGAAGAAGCGAATATTCCGCCTTGTCCGATGGGACGTTGAAAGTGAACTTCACGCCGTTGTCCCAATTGTTCTCGATGCTTGTGCGGACCTTGTATTCAACAGTGACGAATCCGTCATTGTCCTCCAGTTTGTCAAGATCGGTCTCGGACACTCCGGATTTGTCCAGACTGAACGCCATCATGCTCATGTCCGGGACGATGACAGTGCTGCCAAGTTCATCGGTCTGGGCGTCATTCACGCCATCGGTGAGGCTTTTCAGCCTCAACGCCACAGCGTAGTTACTCAGATCGGAATAGTCCGCTTCCGTTGAAAGTCTTTTCAAGGCCTCGATGTTGAAATCCACCTTGAACGTAGCCTTCTTGTCCTTCATCTGAAGGTCAGACGATTCCAGAGACCAGCAGTCCGAAGGCAGAGCCAGAAGCGACGCAGAGTTCTCCTCATTGTACTTTACCAGCACGGCGGCATCCTCCGACAGCCTCACCTTTGGATTCTGGTCGTAATAGCTGCCACAGTAGGCGTTCACCTCAGCCGTGAACGAGGACTGCACGTCATAGATTGTTTCTGTCTTCTGGTATCCGTTGTTGAGGATGTACACGGAAGGGTCGTAAAGATTGTCCTCCAGGTGGCTCGGCTCGCAGGCCGCGGCGGACAGAAGCG
>ULRG01005284.1_pt1 | contig 12334 bp, 11 predicted proteins | sample 1955211 | NCBI WGS metagenome assembly ULRG01 (sample SAMEA4835676, study PRJEB28245) | human gut metagenome | biome: gut microbiome; material: fecal sample | place: Denmark | collected 2008
ACAGCTCGCTTTGTTTTGAATTCGTCGAACTCACGTTAAATTATGGAAATCAAAGTATTGGGTACCGGCTGTGCCGGATGCAAGGCGTTGTACGCCACAGTTGAAGAAGTTGTTAAGGAACTGGCGCTCAACGCCACGGTGACAAAGGAGGAGGACATCGTGAAGATAATGGATTACAACGTGATGACTCTTCCCGCGCTCGTGGTGGACGGCAAGGTTGTTGGAAAGGGCCGACTGACGTTTGCCGAGGTGAAAGCATTGTTGGAGAAATAAAGACGCAGCGATGAAAAGACTGATACTGGCCGCATTGATGTGTGTGCTCACTCTGGAGGCCCTGCCGCAGAGCACGGGCGCCGACTATGTTGAGGTGTTATACTTTCACGGCAAGCAGCGTTGTCTGACATGCCGCGCGATAGAGAAGTATGCCAAGGAGACGGTGTATGCCGACTTTGCCGACATGGTGAAAAAGAAGAAGGTGCGCTTCAGGGAGGTAGATATATCGACTGACGAGGGCGGAGAGCTTGCGAAGAAGTATCGTGTTAGCTGGTCGTCGCTCTATGTGAACAGGCACAAGGGCAAGGCGGAGACGCGCAATGACATGACGGCATACGCCTTCAAGAACGCGCGCAGCAACACCAAGGCTTTCAAGGACGCGCTGAAACAGAAGATAACACAACTGTTGAAATAGGACGTATATGGAGTTTCTACAGACTTTGGCGGACAACAGCGGCATACCGGTTGTGACGGCTTTCATCCTGGGCCTGCTCACAGCGGTGAGCCCCTGCCCGCTCGCCGCCAACATAACGGCGATAGGTTACATAGCGAAAGACATGGATCGGCTCGGCGCCATATTCATGAACGGTGTGCTGTATACACTGGGGCGTATGGTGGCTTACTCTATACTGGGCGGCATACTGATAGCCGTGGTGCGCAAGGGTGCCGACACGTTCTTCATACAGGACGGCATAAGCCGTGCGGGTGAGTGGCTTTTCGGTCCGATACTCATTGTCTGCGGACTGCTGATGCTGCTGGGCGACCGGCTGCGTTTTCCGGAGATAAAGCTGTTGCCTTCGGCCGACGGCAGGAGACGTAACGGAGCATTGGGCAGTCTGTTGCTGGGTGTGCTGCTTGCATTGACGTTCTGTCCGGCAAGCGGACTGATTTTCTTCGGGATGCTTATACCCATGTCTGTGGTTGAGGACGAAGGTTACGTTCTGCCCGTGGTGTATGCTCTGGCGACGGGAATACCTGTCGTGATTGTGGCATGGGTGCTGGCCTACTGCATCAGCGGTCTGGGACGGTTCTACGACCGTATGCAGATTTTCAGAAAATGGTTCGGTCGTGTGGCGGCAGTATGGTTCATAGGCACGGGCGTTTATTATTCACTTGTTAATTATGGAATTTTATGAAGATACTTGTTTTGTGTACGGGCAACAGCTGCAGAAGTCAGATGGCCCACGGATTTCTGGAGTCGTTTGACAGAAACATGACCGTCTGCTCGGCAGGCACGCGGCCTGCTGAAAGGGTGAACCCCATGGCTGTGAGCGTGATGGCGGAGGTGGGCGTGGACATAAGTGGCCACGTGCCGACAGACGTAAGCAAATACACGTCTGAAGAATGGGACTATGTGATAACCGTCTGCAGCAATGCCGACGCCACGTGTCCGGTGTTTGAGGGCAAGGTGGGCAAGCGTCTGCACATGGAATTTGACGATCCGGCTGAGGCTGAAGGCACTGAGGAAGAAGTGAGAAGCGTGTTTGTAAGGGTGCGCGATGAGATAAGAGACGCGTTCTCGCGCTTCTACATAACAGAGATATTGAAACGCCGTATGCCCGAGTGCAGTTGCGGAGAGTGAGTGTAAGGATTGTTTCTAAGGATATAAGATAATATTTTATGATACAGAGTTTTGCAGACTGGATGGTCTATTCAGTCATGGGGCTTGACGCCTCAAGCGCTGCCGGCATGGCGGTGAACTTCTTTGTGTACGACACTATAAAGATTATGCTGCTGCTCTTTCTGATAAGTGTGGTGATGGGCATTGTGAATGCCTATTTCCCCATAGAGCGGCTGCGCAATTATCTCACGACGCGTAAGCTGTACGGATTCCAGTATCTGTTTGCGTCTTTGTTCGGAGCCGTTACTCCTTTCTGCTCTTGTTCGTCCATACCGCTGTTCATCGGTTTCGTGAAAGGCGGCATACCGCTCGGCGTGACATTCGCCTATCTCATCACGTCACCGCTTGTGAACGAAGTAGCTGTGGCGATGTTCCTGGGTACGTTCGGATTGCGTGTGACGCTGATATACGTCGCAAGCGGCATCATACTGGGCGTTCTGGGCGGTTTTGTGCTTGGAAAGATGAGGCTGGAACCGTATCTGAGCGATTGGGTCAGGCAGATGCAGCTTAACTCATCGAGAGACACGGCTGAGTGGGAACGGCAGCGCACGCCGTTCATGAAGCGTCTGCCGTCGATTGTAAAAGACGCGCTGGGCATTGTGAAAGGCGTGGTATGGTACATACTTATCGGAATAGGCATTGGCGCCGTGATGCACGGTTATGTGCCTGAAGGCTTTTTCGAGAGCTTCATGAAGGAGGCAGGATGGCTCTCTGTGCCGCTTTCGGTGCTGTTGGCTGTGCCGATGTATGCCAACGCGGCGGGCATAGTACCGATAATCGAGGTGTTTGTAGCCAAGGGCGTACCGCTTGGCACGTCGCTGGCATTCATGATGGCGGTTGTTGGTCTGTCGCTTCCTGAGGCCACGTTGCTTAAGAAGGTTATGACGTGGAGGCTTATATCGGTGTTTTTCGGAGTGATAACGCTGTTCATAATTCTTTCCGGCTATCTGTTCAACACCATTCTTTAGTTTGACTTTTATTTGTATCAGAGAAACTGATCTCGTTTAAGTACTCACCATAATGTCATGTCTTGTCATTCGTGGTGAGTATTTTTCTGTTTGTGTAACGGGCTGTTCTGGTGTGTCGGCTGATGCCCGGCCGGTAAGGTTTGTGCGTGATAAGCGGGAAATTTACAGTGAGAATATGCAGACGTATAGGGCGGACTGTAACGTATTTATTCCGCATGGATATATAAGAAAACGGAGCGCACCGTTATGGTGTGCCCCGTTTTGTGTTATGCAGTTATTCGCATAGTATGCGAATGGTTATTACCACAGGATGGCCTGATCCTCGTCTGGAATCTGTGTGTTGTACTTACGTTCCATTGTCATGTTACCCATTACGTGGAAACGCATCGGGTTCTTAGGATCAGAAGTGATGTCGGTGTACTTATAGTCGAGGTACATTGTGGTGATGCGACGCTCAAGATATTTCTTTGTCGGATCAGGAATGACTTCGTAACGATATGTACATGGTCCGCTTACTTCAAAATTGATGCCATTGTTTGGATCTCCTGCACTGAGTGTAACATTACCGGTGATGACACCTTTATCGTCAGTTACACCTTCCTCAAACTTTGCTAAGACTTTGTAGAGGGCGCGGTTTATATCCTCACTCCATGTTGTTCCGGCAAGGAAGAAGACTGTTCTGTCGTCAACAACGCGGCACTCGCGGTAGTCCTCAACGGCACCATCAGACTCGCTTCCGTCCATATAAACGTACATATTTGATGAAGCATAGTTGCCTGAGAAATCGTTGTACAGTTTGATGTTGAGCAGAGCCTTATCCCATCCGCTGCGGATATTGAGCTTGTATGAAGGATCCGGATCGATGGTAAGCGGGAGTACCCAGTTCTCCTGAGTGTCGAGACCTTTCAGATTGAAGTCGATGGTGAAGGTGTTGGTTATCTGACCGGCCTTCACTTCGCAGGTCTGTTTCGGGAACGAATAGTACTGCTCAGGAAGCTGTCTGAACCAAAGGTCCTGACGACCCGAAGCGAATCTCTCGCTGTTGAGGATAGCAAGAGTATCATTGTCAACGCTTATCTTTACGATATAGTCCTTGCTGTTGCTGCGCGATCCGCTGACTATGACCGGCACTTTGTACTGACCTGTTCCGTCATCATTATAGCGCATGTATATATCGTAAACTCCATTGCTGCCCACAGGTGCCTTGAACGATACGAGCTCTTCGTAGAGTTCGTCTTCCCATTCCTCGTTGCAAGATGTGAGCGTTCCGCACATGAGGGCGAATGCTGCTATTATATAAAAAACTTTTTTCATTGTTTTCTTGTTTATGGTTGTGTGACTTTTATTCGTAATCTTTCCATCCAGGAGCCTGGGTAAGGTTCTTGTTACGTCTCAGTTCGTCCCAAGAAACCGGCCAGAAGTATTGTCTGCGTGAGAAAGATGTCTGCAACTTCGGCACTCTGACAGGGTTGTAGAACTGAAGAGCGTTTCTTCTGTCCATGAGAGTGTTGCATCCATATATCTGCTCAGCCTCGTGTTCCTCGGCAATCTTCCAACGGCGCAGGTCGAAATAACGCTGGTTCTCTGCGAAGAATTCAATCTGGCGCTCGTGTACGATAGCGTTGAAGAACTTGTCACGGTCGGCATAAACATCATCAGTATAGTCCGGAACGCCGGCACGCATTCTGACAGGCTTAACTCCGCGGTGCATCTCGTTGACATCACGGCTTATGGTATAAGTCTGTGTTCCGTCCCAAGAAGCTATCTCATAACTTGTAGTCAGGTTGTTGAGAGCCTCGGCATAGAGCAGCAGCAAGTCTGCATAGCGCAGTGCAGGATCGGCTTTATCTCTGATAGATGCATTGTTTCCTACGTTGATGTCGTAAGGATGTACATACTTCATTACGCCGATACCGGTGTTCACCCAACGTTCGTTACTGTTCACACGTCCGTCCTGTTCGCCACGATAGTAGAATATCTGCTGGTTGTGATATCTGTCTTCTGTTGTGCTTGCGCCCGGCCAGATAGTTCCGCTGTAGGCTACCGAAGCGTAGAAACGCGGCTCGCGGTTAGCGTAACCCATGTATATTCCGTTGTCAGGCAGGTGGTCGTATGGGTGCAGGGCTTTGTTGTTTATGGTTGTGAATTCGTTGCCCGGACCATATTTTGCCATCACTTTCTCACGGTCATACGGCGTACCGTCTGCCATATCGTAGGCGTCGCACTGTTTCTGTGTCACTCCGTGGATGTTCCATCCTCCGAGAGAGTTAGGCAGCTGATGCTTAACAAGCTGTTTCACACCTTTGTCTTCCTCTGCACCGTCTTGATTTGTAGGAGTAAGGTTGTTGCCACGGTCGTTCTGACCACGTGTGAAGATTATTTCCTCGTTCTCTGCCATGGAGAGCTCACCATTGAATACGGAGCGGTAAGATTCGAACGGATCGATGTCTGCCCAACCGTCAGGGAAGTTCTGGCTTGAGTACGGTTCGCACTTCGGCGGAATGATTGTTGTCGGGTAAGAAGTATCTTCCGCGGTCTTTCTTATACCTACTGTGTGTATTTTGTACACGCCGGCCTGGTCGTTATAGTCAAGGAAGTCTTTTCCTGCAGCGGCAGCCACAGCCCATTTTCTTTCGTCATACTGCTGTGAGATGAGCTGGCGTCCTGTCTTGTCGGTGAAGTCGGCCATCTCGGTGTTGCCGTTGTACAGAGGGCTGGCAGCATAGGTCAGCACTTTTGCACGCATTGCGAGTGCGGCACCTTTGGTAGGACGTGCGCTGTTGAGGTTGTCTCGTCTGTCCGGCAGACGTTTAGCAGCCTCGATCATATCTTTGCAGATGAAGTCAACACATTCGTCGAATGTATTGCGCGGATAAGACAGATTGTCGTAGCTTTCGCTGAAGTCTGCTCCTTCGTCCGGCATGATTGGCACAGGACCATACTTGCGTATGAGCAGCCAATAGAAGTATCCGCGCAGGAAGTGAGCCTCACCTATGAGGACGTCAATCTCGTCTTGTGTGAGTTCGTCGTTGGCATGAGCGTTGTGGATGAACACCGATGCCTGACGTATTGCTACGTATGACCATGGCCATGAGTTCTTGTAATAGGTGTCGTAGCTGTATCCGTCGCCATACTCTCCGAGTTTGAACTTGCGGTAGCGGTCACCGTTGTTTCCCTCGTTGAAGGTCATATCGTCGCAGAAGTTGGTAGGGTTCTGGTCGCTATGACCAATCTCTATGTTATCCCCCTGCAGGCGGCTGTAGCTCAGGGCGAGCCATTCCAGCGTGTTGTTCTTGTTGTTGAAGATATGTTCGAGCGACTGCTGGTCTTTGAAATATTTGTCCGTGTCGAGATAGTCGGAACAAGATGTGAGGAATGCCGTGGCACACATTGCAGCAACTCCGGCTATCATATATTTATATTTTTTCATATCTGTTACCTTTAGATTATTACTTTAGTGCGTTGATATTATGGCATTACAGATTAATTGTCATACCGAGTGTGAAGGTTCTTGACAATGGATACTGCTGTCCGTTGCTGCTTCCGAGTTCCGGATCCCAAAGGTCGAATTCTGAGAAGGTGAGCAGGTTGGTAGCCATAAAGTAGAAGCGTACGTTCTGAATGTGCATTTTCGAAACGAATGCCTTCGGCAGTGTGTAACCGATTTCGAGGTTCTTCAGACGTAAGTATGATCCGTCGCGCAGCCAGTATGTAGATGCGCGGTTGTTGTTAGAGTTGTTGCCGTAGGTCAGACGCGGATATTTAGCGTGTATATCCTCGTTCTTTCCGAGCGACCAGTAGTTGCCTACAACGTCTGTAAGTATGTTACCCCATGAGCCTTCGCTGAATGGATATACAGTGAATCCGTTTATGAAGAATGACGATTCGCCCACGCCCTGGAACAGGACATTGAAGTCGAAGCCTTTCCACTGTGCAGATATACCGAAACCGTAGATAAGGTTAGGCTTTGTTGTTGAGCCGATAGGCACGATATCGTTGTCGTTGATCTTACCGTCACCGTTCACATCCTTATACTTGATGTCACCGGGAGCGATTTCGAAGTCGCCTTTGAGTGCTGACTGATCGGGGCTGTAACGGATGTCGTCATAGTCTTTGAAGAGTCCCAATGCAATAAGACCTCTTGCCTGATCTACACGGAAACCGGAGTTGCGGCTGTAAGCATAGTGGCTGTACTGCTCATCATATTCGAGAATCTTACTCTTGCTGTAGGTGAAGTTTCCACGTACGGTGAGGTTCACCTGGCCAATCTTTTCTGTGTAAGCGATGTTACCGTCAACACCTGTAGAACGTACCTTACCGATGTTAGCAGACGGCTGCTGTGAGTTGGATACACCGATGATCTGCGGCAGATAGTTACGGGTCATGAAGATACCGTCACGGGTCTCGCGGAAGTAATCGATCGTACCGCTGAACTTGTTGCCGAACATATAGAAGTCAATACCTATATCGTGCTTTCTCGCAACCTCCCATGTGATGTCCTTGTTGGCAAGCATGAGGTAAGAGATACCGTTGTATGTGTAGTTTGATGTACCGAAGTCGCCGAATATGTAGCGGTCGTTGTCGTCGGTCATGAAACGTCCCTGGAACGGGAAACGTGTGCTGAGGTAGTCGTTACCGACCTTACCGTAAGAGTAACGTATCTTGAACATGTCGATCCATGGAGCTGCTTTTCTTATCCATGGTTCCTCACCGAGGTTCCATGCTGCAGAGTATGCGGGGAAGAAACCGAAGCGGTTGTGCTTTGCAAAGTTCTCAGAACCGTTGTAACCGAAGTTGAAGTCAACGAAGTAACGGTTTGCATAGCCGTAGGTGAAACGTCCTGCGAGTCCCTGATGACGGCGGTCAATGCCCTGGATTGTGCGCTGGAAGTCGATGTTCATCTGTTCGATAGGATCATCGCTTGTCTTGTCAACGTAGTCATTCTGCGAGTTGTTTGTTGTTCCGTCCTGTGTATATTTCAGAATTGCGCCTACCTGATGGAGACCGAAGTTGCGTGCGTAGTGAATCTCAGCCTCGAAGAATTCCTTCTTCTGACCGTTTGCATACGGGTTGGCAATCATGAGCTGCTCGTCCACTTTCTTTGTGAACACGAGTTCACCGTTGCTGTCGCGCAGACGTTCTGCCTGCCATCCTTCCGGAGCCTTCCAGTGTTTGTTACCGTTGTCGGTGTAGATATCGTATCCGTAGCGTACTATTGCAGAGAGTCCCGGAGTGATGAATCCGAAGTCCTGTGTCAGCTCTGCGGTTGTGTTGATGGTGTTCTTCCAGATTTCGTTATAACCATACTGTGTCACGAGCACCCAAGGGTTATTGTGGTTTCCCTTACCCTGTGATCCCCATCTTCCGTTCTTATACTTAACAGGAGTAGCGATGGCATTGTATCCCATGAGCGATGTCCATACCTCATCGTATATAGAACCCGGCTGGTTCTGCTTCTCGAGAGCTCCTGCAACACCGATTTTCAAGAGTGTGGTCTTTGTGATGTTGAGGTCGAAGTTCATACGATAGTTCCAACGGTGATAGTTGGCGTTGGTCTTATAGTCTTTCAGTGCGGAGTCGCTGTTGTACATACCGCCTTCCTCAACGTAACTTACAGAAGCGAAGTAGCGTGCGTTCGCACCACCACCGTTCACATCGACGTTGGCGCGGAATGTCGGGGCACCGTCTTTAAGCAGAAGGTCCATCCAGTTCACGTTCGGGAAAATCTCAGGGTCGAGCTGGTTGTCCAGCAGGTAAAGGTCGTCGGCGCTGTAGGCCGGAGACATGTTGCGGCTCTCGAGAGCCTCGTTCATCATACGTGCGTATGTGCTTCCGTCAACGAACTCAGGAGTCTTTGTACGTGTGCTGTAGCTGTATTCCACCTTACCGTTGATGCGTGTCTTACCGTCGCGTCCGCGTTTTGTCGTGATGAGCAAAACACCGTTCGCACCACGCGAACCGTAGATAGCTGTTGTAGAGGCGTCCTTCAGGACGGAGAATGTCTCGATGTCTTCAGGGTTGATGTCGTTGAGGTCGCGTTCGAAACCATCGACGAGCACGAGTGCGCTTGCACCTGCACCGAACGTGGAGACACCGCGGATCCAGAACTCTGATACGTTGTCACCGGGGTTACCTGTGGTCTGTCTTGCGAACACACCAGGAACAACGCCGGCGAATGAGTTTGAAAGGCTGGCCGTAGGTGTGCGGAGCAGTTCAGGGTCGACAGTCGTCACGGCACCTGTAAGGGTGAGCTTCTTCTGTGAACCTGTACCTGTTACGACAACCTCGTCGATAACATTGTCTTCCTTTGTCTTCATCTTCACGTTGGCAGTAGTCTGCTCCTTGATGAGCACTTCCTGCTGTTCCATACCTATGTAGTTGAACACGAGTCGTGTGTATGCAGGTATCTTTATCTTATAAACACCGTCAACATTTGTTATGGCACCGAGTCCGGCCTCGTCTTTAGGCATGACACTCACACCGATAAGCGGCTCTCCGTTTTCGTCGGTGACGGTACCTGTTACTTCTATTATCTTCTCATCGTCATCTTGACTTTGTGCCTGAATGCCTAAAGGAGCGCAAACGGCAAGCAGAAGCATTATTATAAAATTCCTCATAGCTTGTATTGGATTATAGGGTTATTCTCTTGTGATGTAACGTATGCACTTGTTGTCGTTGTCGCCGATGTACCAAGTCTCGTCGGTTTCATCATAGGCTATTCCGGCAGGAGTGTGGAAGCGTGCCTCAGTGAGAGGATCACCGTCAACGTATCCCTCAACCTTTCCGTCGGCATTCTGATTGCTTCGTCCGGCTACGATAGTGGCAACCCCGTCAGGTGTGAGCTTCCATATACACTGGTTTGCCTTTGCGCAGAAGTAGAAGTCGTATTCCTCGCCGTCGGGACGCGGGTTGTTGACATAGTCCATATTCTTTACGAACACTCCGGCCCATACGTTGTCGAAGCGTGCCGTAGCACCTGTACCTTCCTGGCATCCGCTTTGTCCGAACGCACCTGCTATGATAATAGGTGTCTCGAACATATTTGTCTTTTCGTTATAATTAGATCTCAGCACGACAGGAGCGCCCTCCATTGTGATGTACATGTATTTTCCTGAAGGATGCAGAATGAGACGCATGTGCTGTCCGTCGGTCTGTGTAAGAGAGGTGAGTGCGAAGCAGCGTTTGCGGTTCACGTCGATGTTAGGTATTTCTCCGGTCGGGTTCTCCATTCTGTATACGGCGGCGTTTGTCCATGAAGAGTAGAACTTTGTTCCGTTTGGCAGACAAACCACGCTGTATGCGCAAGGTCCGTAGTTGTAAGGACGCAGTTTCTTGAATCCTTCAGAGCGCAGACAGTAGTAAAGGTTTGCTCTCGATTCGTTGGAGGCGTTTCCGTTGTCGTCGGGGAAGATGAGTGTGTCGCCGTCGGCAGTAAACGAGAACGAGTACATGGCGCTGTACTGTGAACGTGCGAACAGACGTGTAACAGTTCTCTGTGTGAGGTTGAGCACGCGCAGACCGTCGTAGAAGTTACATGTGAAGAGCAGACGGTCGCCACCTATTTCCTTAAATTTTGGGTCGAACACCATCCAGTCGTTTGACGGAACAGATGCTCCGTCATCGAAACTTCCGTCGGTGAAGCCTGAGTTTCCGTACTCATCGACAACGCGCAGAAGTGTTCCTACCGTAGTCTTTGCCACGTAATTGAATTTCTCATCGAACGTCTTGACTACGGCCGGCTTGCCGTCTTCTCCGTCGATGGTCACGGTAACATTCCCGTCATAGGAGCGTTTTTTCACCATGCAATAGATTATTTCTCCGGTCGAACCGATGACTTTGGCGTCCTGACCACCTACGTTTACGTGAATCTTCGTCTCGTCTGTTCCGAAGTTCTTTCCGTAGATGTAGAGGCGTGTACGCACCTGTCCCTCTTTCGGACTGAAGTCTGTAAAAACAACCGGTTGTGTCGGATCGTAAGACGTTGAGACCTTGTCATCGTCACTACAACCGATAAACATCATGCAGCATAGAATAGCTGAGATAATGAACGTTTGTCTCATGTTGGTTAAGTTTAGAAAGTTATTAGTGAGGTATGCTCACAATATTATTATTATTAGGGTTATCTGAAATCGAATTAAAAAGACAAATATCAGGCTTTTCTTCGGTTTAAGTTTTATATACGTTTGCAAATATAATTATATTTCGTTTAATAATTTCTTGAAATTGGAATTTTTTTAGACTTTAAGGTTAAAAACTCTTAATTAATGAGGCGGTGCCGGGGCTTAGGATTGTTATTCTGATTATGTCGTTTTGAGGCTGTCGTGACAGGAATATATAAATTCTCATTAATATGCGGGGCGCATACCGTGTCTGACGTGAGTCTGTCCGCTGCCGTCAGACTGTCGGCATAGAGGCGTAAGAAGCCGTGCGGCGCGGGCTGTAACGGTACGTCGAGCGACATGGGAAAGGCTTTTACGCGGACGGCCGGACATCGTGTGGGCATGAATATGGGCGATGACGGTTTTTTAACATTTATATATACTTGCAGCCTTTTCACGCAGTTTTGTTTCCATAACGTGCTTTTGAGTTAGGAGAGTCTGCCGGGGCTTTGCGTGGTTTTCGGGTCTTGCGTAAATTCAAAGGCTGTAGGTTTCTATATAATATATAGGTTTATATTCCGTACAGGCGTTTTTCTTTTCTGCTGAAGGCACGGCCGTCGTGACACTTTCAGATTGTAACCGGTTTTCGATTTTTCCCTCTCAGTTTCCCGATATACCCCGAAAAATAAGCGCGTATTTGCGGGCTGAGTCGTCTTCGGGCGCAAATACGCGGAATATGAGAGGTTTTTATAATATGTTGAATATCAATCATTTATATTTAAAAGGTATTTCCCCGCTTTGCAAAAAGCACCATTTCGGCTTGCAATAAAGGCCATTTCGGAGGCTGAAAAGCACCATATCGCAGTCCAATATGGGCTTTTTCGCATGACGAAATGGGCAATATCAGAACGTGAAACGTGCTTTTCCGGACTATGTTATGGGGTATATCAGAATGTGGTTCGGACCGGAATGGGTTTTACAATGCTGTATTTAACATTCGTTTACATCTCTTTTGAGAAAATATTTTGTCAAAATTCAGTCAAGAAAAATTGTAAGTATGTATCCGGAGTTTTGCTTAGAAGTGATGATGCAGGGGGTGGAAAATGGTGCGGGAAGTGTGCGTGGCTCGTGTGCGGAAGATTAAATGACAATGGCGATGCAGATTTATTGTTGCGTGGTGCAAGTGCCGTAGATGTTCGTATCAATCGGTGTCGTAATCAGGTTTTCAGATATTCACAGACGTTTCATATATAAAATAAAACCTTATCAATTTTACATCGGCCGTGGTTTCCGCGGCATCCGCCGCCTGCGCGTGTTGTTTTCAGATATTATATATGGTTCATCCGACATTTCGAGTGATATGACAATCATGA
>ULRG01016023.1_pt1 | contig 12308 bp, 10 predicted proteins | sample 1955211 | NCBI WGS metagenome assembly ULRG01 (sample SAMEA4835676, study PRJEB28245) | human gut metagenome | biome: gut microbiome; material: fecal sample | place: Denmark | collected 2008
CGAGCTCGGTGTCCTTGTGGATGATCTTCGCCTTGTTGTCGAAGTACTTGCTGCCGACACGGTGGGCGAAATAGTAACGCATCAGCTCCTTGATGCGGTCTTTCAGCATATAACTAATAATGAGAGCGATAAACAGCGGAAGGGTCAGCGAGCCGAACTTCTTCTGGAAGGCGAAGCTCACCACGGTGGCGAACAACATCGCCAGACCGGCGGCGATGCTGAAATAAAGCTGCTCCACGATCACCCCGTCCCGCCGCTTAGGAGCGCGGAGGTAAAGGTCGCTCTCGATGTACTTTTTCAGGATGCTGAAGCGATGAATGAATATGCGGTTGTGCAGCCGGTCATCTTTCCGGATCTCCGGGTAGCCGAGCTGCCTCATGTGCTTCCCGATCCTGCGGTAAAGCGCCGTCGCCTTGCCGGCCAACTCATCCAACTTCCTGCCTCTCAGCCACTCGATGAGTTCAAGAATATGCTTGCAGGTGATGTCGCAAATGAATTCGTCCCCGGAAAGGTACATCCTCATCACGCCCTCTGGAACGGTCGGAGCGTTGATGATGGTGCGCAGTCCGACATATTCATCACAGATTTTTCCGGCGTTGCGGATGAAGCCGTCGCACAGGGTCTCCGTGTCCGAGCCGATGCGGTTCTGCTTGATGTGCGCCAATTCATCGCGCAGGGCGCTTTTGACGATGGCCGCGAACATCTTGATCTGATATTCATATTCAGAGATCAGGGTCCGGGTCGGGTTGGACGCCATCTGGATGAACGCCTCGCGGATGTTGCGAAGAGGCAACGCCGGGCCTTCCACTATCTCGCGGAGCAGGAAAACGGGGGTGATCAGGCGGATGTTCGACTTGACATCCTGGTAGAACATATCCTTTGGATAGGTGGCCCTGTTGATGTCGAGACTGCCGGGCACGAAGAACCACATCGCCAGAGAGAAGTCGTTCATCCGCAGTTTCTTGCGGGTGACGAAGCCGACTTTCAGCTCTATCGAGTAGCGGTCGTGGATTCTGGTGTCAATCTCGATCATAACAAAAAACCGCCTCATTCTTCACCGTCCGCCATAACGATGCGGCTTTCAAAAAAGCCTAGGCATACATTTGCGAATATAACAAATTATCCCACAAAGAACAAACCCGGGGTGATGCCGAGCCATTTGAGGACGGTCTCGCCCCAAAGGAGGATTATCAGCCAGGAGATGGTCATCATCGTGATGCCGAACTTGAAGGCATCCGTCATACTGTACTGGTTGGTGTTGTACAGAAGGGCGGCTGGCTTGCTGTTGAACGGCAGCACATAGACGTGCTCGATCAGCATCGAGACAGGAAGCGCGAGGCTGATGACCGGATAGCCGAACCGTTCGGCTATGCCCATCGCGATCGGCACGAAGATCATCGTCCTGATGGTCTTGGATTGGAAAACCAGACCTGAGTACATCATCAGGAACGTCAGGATGACGTACAGCACCCAAAACGGAGTGTTGTCGGTGATGCCCATTGAGTCGAAGGCCGCGTTCACCATCGTGCCGGGCAGACCGGTGATGTTCAAGCCGGCTCCCAAGGTGTAGGCTCCTGCGGAGAACAGCATCAGATGCCACGGGATGTCAACGTCGTTCCATTTCACGACCCCGATTCCCGGCATCAGGGCGATCACGGCACCGATGAAGGCCACGGTCGTGGCGTCGATCCCGTGCAGGCTGTCCGTACACCAAAGGATGAGGACACCCATGAATATTCCAACGGCCTTCCATTCCTCGACGGTCATCCTGCCCATCGCGTCCAGTTCGGTTTTCAGACGCTCCAGACCGCCGTCAATCTGCGGCTTTTGCTCGTCCTTCTTCATCGGGAAGAACACGTACATCCCCATCAGAAGACCGATGATCAGAATCAGGAAACTCATCGGGCCGCAGGACACCAGCCAGTCCGAGTAACCGAACCGGCTCGCCCCGGCGGCGCCGAAGATCAAGGAGATGGCCAACAGGTGGGCGCCGCTTCCGGTGTAGAAGGCATTCGCTCCGATGTTCACTTGGAACAGATTCTGGATCACGAGGTTGCGCCCGAAATTGTTTCGGTGACCATCAGACGCGCCGTAGATCGCGCAGACAACCATAAAGATCGGAAGCATTATCGTGGCCTTGACGGTCGTGGCGGAGATGAACATCGATAGCACGATGTTGATTATGAGGAAACTCCACAGGACTCCCTTAGCGGTCTTGCCGAACTTGATCACGAACCACATCGCAAGGCGTTTGGCGAACTTGGTCTTGACAAGCATCGAGGCGAGCACGAAGGAAAGGATATTCAGCCACATCACCGGATGTCCCAGCTGGGCGAAGGCCTCCTTCTGGGTCGTGACACCGCAGAGGACGATGAGCAGGATGATGATCAGCGAGGTGAGATAGTTCGGAATCGCCTCGGTCATCCAAAGGATAAGGCCTGCCGTGAATATGGCCAACATCGCATAGTTGGACCTTATGAACGCGGGCAGGCCTATCTCGTTCAGCCGTGCCAGGGCCTTTCCCGACACGGATTCAGCGGTGAGGCTGTCGATGAAGCCGAAATGTCCGAACCAGTAGATAAGGACAAAGGCAAGTATGGCGAGCGGGCCGCCGAGACGCGCCATCCAGATCTCGAAGCCGCTTTTCTGCATCTTCGGAAGCTTTTCGAGGCGGTAGTTGTTCATATCCAGAGGGTCTGACATATTCGTGAATATTTTAAATTGAACTTTTGTGCTTTGAAGGTCACTTCGACAGGCTCACCAATCAAAGACCCTACTTCCAGTTCTTGTAAGGATTCTTCATCAGCATCGAGTTGTAGTACTTGGCGTCGCCGGTGACCTCCTCGCCGAGCCAGGACGGCTTGTCGAAAGCCTCGTTCTCGTCGGAAAGTTCCACTTCGGCCACCGTAAGTCCCTCATTGTCACCGTAGAACTCATCCACCTCATAGGTGTGCTCCCCGGCCTTCACAAGGTAACGGGTCTTGTCAATGACACCCGGCTCGCAGATCTCCAGCAAAGCCTTCACATCCTCGACAGGAATCTCCTTCTCCCACTCGAAACGGCTCGCGCCGCTGACATTGCCGATTCCCTTGATGGTGATGAATCCCTTGTCACCCTTCACACGCACGCGTACAGTTCTTTCCGGAACACTGCTGAGGTAGCCTTGAGTGATTCTTGTAGCCTTGAACGCATCCGACTTGAAGTCGCCGTTCACCAAAAATTTCCTTTCGATTTCCTGTGCCATAATCTATTCGTTTGCAAGAGGTTTGTCAATCATTCCGATAACACGCTTGATAGCCTGGAGGTAGTTGATGTTCTCCACGCCCTCAAGACCGACATCCTTGATGGTCTTCTTGATGTCCTCGATCTCTGTCGATTCGCTGTTGATGGTCACGACCTTGGCCCCGTTGATGAGCACGTTGCCGACCTCGCAGATCGTGTCGTTGACCATATAGCCGAAACGCTGCTTGTGGACACGCACGGCGGCGAGATCAGGGTTGGCCTTCACCATCGCGATGAACTCCTCGTAGGTGTAGGTGTCCTTCGTCAGTTTAGGCATCTCAACCATAAAGGCAGGGAAAACCTCCTCCTCAAGCACCTTGGCGCTGATAGGGAACTCGCCCTTCATCAACGGATTCCACTGCTCAAGGCCATCGACGGTCTGGACGTAGGTCTTGATGTCCATCTTGCCGTCTCGGATCTTGGTGTTGTTGATGTCGTTCTTGCGCGAGATGATGTAAATCTCGTCGCTTGAGCGCTCCCAGACCTTCTCAGGAACAGGAACGGACAGACGCGCCATCCTCTTGTGTGCCTCACAGAAGCACTGTCCAAACGAGCGGAACTCGAAGCGAGGCTTAGAGATCTCGCCAATCTTCATTTCTTCTTTTGCCATAGCAATCAATTATTTATGAATATATTAATTCCATTAATGCATACCCCCCGGTCGCTTCGCGACAGCCCTTGTGGACACGGGGAAAGGTTTCCCCGAACCCCTTCGGTCGCTTCGCGCTTCGCGCACTTTTCATCCAACCCCCAGTCGCTTCGCGACAGCCCCTGAGGGGCACGGGGAAAGGTTTCCCCGAACCCCTTCGGTCGCTTCGCTCCGAATCACGTGACTTTGTGGGCATTATCTATAATTCTATTCCAAACCTTCGACTTTGTCAGCGGTCTCGTTGGCGTTCTTGGCGGCCGGGGTGGCGGAAGTGAAGTACCAAGCCCCTGTCCCGTCAGGAACACGGCTGTAGGACGCGCTTGCCTTCTTGACGAAGTTCACGAGATTGAAGCAGTCCAGACTTCCGCCTTTAGGGTCGAACAGTTCCACCTTGACAGCCTTTTTGGCGGAAAGGCCTGAGCCAAAGAAATAGCCATCCGGATGCTCTGCGTGATCGGCCTGGACATCGGTGCTGTAAAGGAGAACGAACTCTCCTGATTTAAGGATGGCGGAAGGAGCCGTCCAGACATCCTTGCCGTCCTTCTGGATGGATATTCCTTTAATATGGATGTCCTCTTTCCCTTTGTTGTAGATCTCGATGAATTTGTCGTTGCCGTTGAGCTCGTTCAGAGCCAGGCCAGTGTAGTCGATCGGAACCTCACCGACGGTGTAGGAGACCTCCGGAGAACATTCAGTGTTCCCGTCTGTGCTCGCTTCAATGTGATAGACGACCTTTGTGCCGACTGGGGCGGCTGGGATAGTTCCTTGGTACACGCCCGCATCATTTGTCATTCCGGTCATAGGAACAGTCTTTTCCGCTTCTGTCCCCGCCTTGTACAGCAACTCAACCTTTGTGATCTCCACCAGAGCGGTGACTTTCGCTGTCACCGTCACGGCGTCATCCTCTGTGTAGGCAACGGTGTTCTTTATGTCGGAAATGCTGGCCACATCGTAAATCTTATCCTCAACGCAGGAGGCGAATCCGGCGAGAATGAGAGCCAACGCCGAAAACAATGCTATCTTTTTCATATTCATAATATTTTATAAATCAATTAGAAAGCGACTTGGAAACGCATCGCGAGCATATGGTAGTCAACTCCGGCCTTGCCGGCGCCCTCTACTACCTTGGTGTAGTCCTTGGTAGGATTGCCGGCGGCGTCGTGACCAACGAACAGCTTGCCCTTGCCGTTGGCATAGCGGTCATTGTTGTTGTACTGGTAGTTGATGACAAACTTCACGTTCTTGGTCGGGTAGAAGTTGATCCCGAAACTGAACGCCTCCGCGCTTCCTCCGAAGTAGTCAGCGGTGTTGAAGTCGCAATATTCATAACGCACGGCAAGTTCGACATCACCCCAGGAGCGCCCAGGAGTGATTCTGGTCGGTTTGGCGCCATCGTAGTCGTAGTTCTGACGACCGCCGAAAAGAAGATAGGAAGCCTGCGCGTACCAACCGTCGGCCCACTGGGTTCCGAGGTTGTTGATCTTCTTGTCCAGAAAAGCCCCGCGGGTGAGGTAGGCGCCCTCATAGCGCAGCCCTTTGTAGAAACCGGCAAGCTCTGCGGTCCAGGCAAGCTCATGGTCAAGACCTGTGATGACATCGGTGTCGAGGTACTTCTTCCTGTTGATGCTCGTAGAGTTGCGGCTGCTGTAGCGCGCGGCTCCGTAAACGTCGGTGGATGTGACCTTCGGCTCACGGTAGGATATCGCTCCGCCAAGATGAAGAGCCGACTCCGAACACTTATAGAGAGGACGGAAGACTACTTTCCCCGTGTAGGACAGGCCTGCGTTGCGGCCAAGATCCTTGTTGTTGTCCTTCATGGCCGTGGCCTCTTCGGCTCCCTTGAGCTCAGGTCCGAACACACCGCCGGCAAACCAGAACCATTTGTTTGAATATGTCAGATTCAGCCCCAGATGCCTTGACGGTGCGAGCGAGGTCACCATCGGGCGTTCCATGAACATAAGGTAACGGGATGTGGTGTTGCGCTGGATGGAGAAAGACTCCTTGAAATTACCTGCCTTGATCTCAAGCCCGGGCACTCCATTATAGGCCAGAATGGCATCCTTGAGTTCACATATTCCATCAGCCCAGTCAGTGTCAATCTCTCCGTACCAGTTCCTGTCCAGCTGGGCCTTGACGGCGAAACGGGCACGGCGGATGGACATTCCGTTTCCGATGTGGTTAGGATTATCCTTCCCGTCAAGTCGGGAAGAAGTGAAGTCCGGACCTCCGAAAAAGACAGCTGCGTCGCCCTGCACACGGATGTCGAACCACATCTTGTAGTCAATCTTCTTGGCGTCCAGCACCATGATTCCGTCCTGGATCTTTACCTGTCCCGGAGTGGAGTTCACCTGCTGACCATACTGGTTCAGTTCAACCTCTGAATCCTTCTTCGTGTCCGTTGTCTGGGCGGACAACGAGACTGCCAGAAAGGCCGCCAGAGAAACAAAAACAACTCTTTTCATACTTTACAACATTAAGCGATTAATAAACTTGGTTATATAGTTTTGACAAATTCCGTCAGATTCTGCCCTCTGGCCAGGCCAAGCTTCGCGCGGAGCCTGTGCCTGCCGATCTCGACACTTGTCGGAGCTATATTCATCAATGTGGCTATATATTTCGTGGAGAAACCGAGCCTTAGCAGCATAGCCAGGCGTCTCTCCTGTTTTGTCAATTGTGGGAACCGTTCGGTCATCCGGGCCGTGAAATCCTTGTGGAGGGTCTCGACCTGAGCGTAGAAACTATCTATCTCGTTGGAGAAATTCCTTCTGAGATTGAGATCGGTGCGGAGTTCGTGAAGAAGTTCGTCCTTCTTCTCCGGCTCCATCTCCGCCTGAGCCTGTTTGACCTTTTCGTAGAGCCCGTCCATGAACTCTTTCTGCTCGCTCAGGTTCATCGCCACGCTGACGAGTTCCTTGCGCTTGAGATCCAGCAGGTTGTGCAGGTTCTCATTCTCCGCCTGCATCGTCTTGATCTCCATCTCGTTGATTGCCCGGCGGTTCTCGTTCAGTTCATCGTCCATTTCACGAAGAGTCCTGCCGGAGGTTTTCGATGCGCGCAGATAAAGGAACGACATGACCGTCAGACCGCCCGAGACAAGGGCGAGAAGCATAATGAGGAGCCCGACCTGGGCGTTCACCAAGGAGAACAGGTTCGGATGTATCATACCAGAGATAAGACAGGCGAGAATCATCGCCAGAAGCGGAGTCAAAAGCGCGTCCGTACCGATCTTGGAGGCAAGTGGCATCCAATTGACCTCCTTGTTCTGAGCCAGTTCGCAGCCGGCAAGCCCAGCCAACATCAGAAGCCCCGGAGCCAAAGGAGTGGCTTTCAATTGAATATTCCCGATCCTCAAATCGAAAGAGAAAATCAAGGTGACAAGCGCGGCCGCAAGCGTCATCGCCAAAGCGGCCTCGGCATTGACATCGAAGCACCTCTCCATAAGTCTGTGCGAGTTGGCTCCGGCCTCGCCCTTTACCAGCAAACATATGGCTATGGCAACAGCGGCAAACACCAACAGTTGGAATTCCAACGTTGAGACCGACGGAACAAGCCCTCCAAGGTTGAACCCTATGGCAAGCATCAGCGCCGAGGCCGCGATCGTCATCGCCAGCCCCATCCTGTTCATCTTCGTAAGCAGATGACAATCAGACCTTGACGAAATCGCAGAGATTACCTTGCAAAGAATGATGGCGATAAGGATTGTGAATATGACCGCGGCCAGCCACGAAAGCGGCACCGACCACTTGATAGCCGACGAACCGCTTTGGAGCATCCGCGTCCCGGCTATCGCTCCGGCAAGAGAAAACACTATGGAAGCGTCCTTTATGAATATCCTGACGGCTACAACCGCCAGGGTCGCGGCGAAGATCACCACAGCGTAATCCCTGCCGGGAACAAGCTGAGGAGACACAGGACGGGAAAGGCCGACCCCGACAAACAGCAGAAGCATTATTCCCGGGACACGGAACCGTCTGGCCACAGTGTGGCAGGTTCCGGCAGGTGCCAGAGCAACGGGCAGATCCGTCACCGAGAACCATCCTGTCAGGATGATGACAAAGAGTATGAACACCGTCATTGTCATCAGATACTTCTTTTGATTGACATAACCGACAGCTGGTCAGCCACTTTCTCGGCCTCCATTGAAATCTCCTCGATGTGGAGTGCGAAGTAGCGCAGATGGAACTTCTGGCTGAGCCTTAATTCGTCCATCGTATGGAAAACCTTCTTCTTGAGGGATTTGGCCTGCTTGTCCGCCTCCTTTTCGTAGAAATAGACCCTGTGAACCTTCTCGGTGATACTGTCCGAAGTCCTGAAATAGGCCTTGGCCGCTGGAATGGCCGTCTCCACAGCCTGAGTGGACAACTCAGTGAGTTTCAAGAAATCCGCATTCAACTCCACCGGAATGAACGGCCTCTCTATCTCGAACTGGAACAGATTGTCGTTCAAGGTGTCGATGATGTGGTCCAAGGCCTCCAGAAGACGCATGATGTCTCCTCTAAGCCTCACAAGACTTGACTGCCTGTAAAGTCCGGCCTCGATCTCCCTGCGAAGGAGTTCCGCCTCGTTCTCCAGCCGGGTCATCGTCTGAAGATTCCCTTTGAACGCCTCGACATTAGTATAAAGATAGTTCTTCACCCCCTCACCGAAAATCAGCAAGGCCTGGTCGATCGTGTCGAAGAACTTGTCGATGTCACCTATGATTTTATTGATTCTTTTCTGGTATAGCATATTCAGTAGTTATTGTGTCGCTTTAGTGTTTCGGCTTATCGCGATGCCGGCATTACCGGTCATCAACACTGTCAAATTTAGACCAGAATCACGACGAATCAAAATGAGTAAATTGCCCAAACATTGTGTTGTAAAGTTTTCAACAATAACTAAACGGTTGAAAAACAATAATGTTCTTCAACCGTCTGTAAAGTTAGCAATAAAAACCGAACCTGGGCTTTATAGTGTTTGTAAAGGTTAAGTTTTATACCTCCCCCCCCCACTCATGAGTGCGATTCCGAATGCGTTGAAAGCAGAATTCGACGCGTATGATTTCTTACAAAACACCTTCAGCCACACAGCCACTGTGATCCACCCTGGTGGCACCTTGACTGAAAAACTATAGCTTTAGGCTTTTACTTTTTCAGCCATAGCGTGCCCTCACCCACGTCTGTGGCACAGTAACATGAAAGCGTTCTGTAAGCGAGGGAACTTTTCGCCCCAGCTTGTAATGATTCAAGGCGGTATATTCACAAGTCCTAACTAATGGTCATCCCCAATTTGAACATCGGGAGGTACATCGCGATCAGCACGAAGCCGACAGCCACCAGGATGACACTGTTCGACTCCTCGCATCAGAAACCATCATAACCGTAAGTGGGAATATGGAAAGCAGCCTCAACATCACATCAGTCCTTCACCGTCTCCTTCAGGTTCTTGTCCTGGTCAATCTCCTAAACGTTAAAGACTCCGTCCTTGTCAAAGTCAACCACTGAGACCGCCTGAGCCTTGAAGCCGTTCTCGCCGGCCTCCACCACCTCAATTCGATAGTTGGCGTTCCCGCCATCCGTCACAAGAGCAGCCTTTCAAACCCAAGTTCCTCCAAATCACTGGAATATCGTGAATAGGTGTAGAAATAACTCTTTTCCAACGAATGCAGGAATGTAAGCTGCTGCTGGGCCTCCGTCGCCTTCGCCCTTGAGATCAACGGCATCAAGTTCGGCATCGCAACCAACACCAGAATTCCAATGATCACAAGGACAACCAGCAACTCAGTCAACGAGAACGCTCTCAAAGTCTTATCACTAAAAGCGTTACGATTCAAGGCGTTCATAATTCACTCGTTATATTCATAAAACATTCTAACGAACTTTGACTTTCTCATATGGTGGAAACATATGAATGTTCCTCATTGCCGTTGTTGGAGGGTAATATATTTTCCCTTTTAACGACTCAAGGTCCTCCGCACTCAAATCGTATCTGACCAGAATTTTATAGCCATTACGGATTTCTTTCCAGGAGTGACTCAACAAGGTGTCAATATGGAAAACAAACACTGACAAAGTATCAGAAGTTGTGTTAGTTTTCAACGCCTTTGAAAAAGAACTTCCACCATACAGAACTATCTGATCCTCTTTAGGGTTAGATTTAACAGAATCAACAATAGTATAGAACACGGGTATTTCTGGCAGCAGAGTATCCGGATAACAAAATCCTGTAAAAAGGTCTGCAAAAAGAGCAACAACACCATAATCAGCATTGTTTTTTAACGTCACCCAAGAATCACCCTCAAAATCAATACATTTTGAAGCAAGAATAGGAATAAGACAAAAACTCAATATTAAATAATTCTTTTTCATCGTTTTATTTATAAAGGATAATAATCTGCTATTGTCCAAGGACTATTTGAATTCGGGTATGGAGAGAACCAATTAACACCATAATTCTTACTAAAATATTTCGCTGCTAGCCTATTTGCCCTTCTTTCATATGGCTCATAAGAATGAGACGGCCTTAATCGTCCAATATTATGCGAGTTTTTAGCACTAATTACATCCATTTAAATCAAAATAAAGTTGAGCATTTTTCATCGCGCTATCCATTCCTTCAATATAATAATCTCCAATAGGACCTCTATCGCGAACTTCCTTCACCAATTCCGCATCCGACAACAGCATCTTTGTATAATCATAAATATCCTTCTCTTGATCGTTTTCGTTCGAATAATGACGACCACCTATACTAGACCATAGATAAATCTTATTTAGAGGATCCAGCCTATGAGCCTCCTGCATCATATTATCCGCCGCCGTTTCATCCATACCATACAACCACTCACACCAAGTCGTAATAAAACCCATAAAGAACATATATGATGGATCATTCTTAAATTTTGCACATCCTGCTTGAAAAGTTTCAACAGCAAGAGCCTCACATTCATCGTAGAACATCGGTTCACAGTCAATAGTTCCCAACGACCGCTCCTCCACTAAAATCACCTCCAAAAGGTAAACCATATTCAAATATGCATCCGGATTATCAGGAGTGTTCTTAATAATGTTCTGCATTAAGACTACAGCCTCACTCCATCGGCCATCCAACATCATTGTTTTTAATTCTGCTTTCCAATTTTTCATACTTACCTAACAATATACATAGTTCCAACTTTAGGGACACCGTTAACAACACGCCCCGTAATAGTCACAGTTTGATTATATATGTTTACATTTGCTGAAAACAATCCTTCTGTTGATACGGAATACGCACCATTTGCTCCTTGGATAGCAGTACGCACGAGCTCTCTCTCATTACCTCCAAAAGTTTGTAACAAATCTCCAAAGTTGTGATTATGAAGATTTCCATGAAAAATAATGATTCAAATTATTAGGACTTGTAGCATATCTAACCGCATCATTTATTGCACTATCAGAAAAAGTCGTTCATAATTCACTCGTTTTTACCATAAAAACATTCTAATGAGTTTTGACTTTTTCATATGGCGGAAACATATGAATGTTCCTCATTGCCGTTGTTGGAGGATAATAAAGTGTATCTTTTAATAATTTCAAATCATCTAATCTTAAATCATAACGAACTAAATAACCATTATGTTCACTAAGATATTTCCAACCTAGATTATCCACATCTTCTTGCTTAAACAAATAAACAGATAACACACCGGAATGTGTAACAGACAAAATGGATTCCCAATTTCCTTTTCGACCAAAAATCCAACCTGATTCAAGAATGCTATTTGCAATACAGAATGGATTGGGATCAGCATGAAGCAATGTGTCTGGATAACTAAACCCAGAATTAATCTCATCCGCCACAAAACAAGTCAATTCATAACCAGACTTGTTATTCAAAAACAGACCTCTTTCTCCAGGTTCATAACATGACGAACCTAATAACACTATACAAATAAAGATCGCAACTTTTCTTTTCATTCTTCTCGAAGATTTAATAATGGGTTGGATAATACGCCTCATAATCGGCATACCGATATTTGGTCTTCCACGATACGCCATAATATCTACCGAAGTATCTCTTCGCTTTCCTATTTGCTCGCATCTCATATGACGTGTAATCGTGTGTATCTGCAAATTTCCCTGAAATAGGAGAAGCGTTCGCAGCACTAATTATACTTGGAATTCCAATTGCAAATAAATACGACAATCCCCAAAGCCTTCCATCGGTGTTATTCCTATTAATTGAATATTTCTTCATTGCAAATAAGTTGCGTAACAATGCAACGAATTTACAAATTTTCTGTGAGATAGGCAATTATCGATGTAAAATCGAGATGCTGAGGCGGTCCTTTGCCGACCATATCTATTCTTATGGTTGACTTGAACTGAAAAAAGTTGTCACTGTACGGGGAGAAAGA
>ULRG01043083.1_pt1 | contig 12223 bp, 9 predicted proteins | sample 1955211 | NCBI WGS metagenome assembly ULRG01 (sample SAMEA4835676, study PRJEB28245) | human gut metagenome | biome: gut microbiome; material: fecal sample | place: Denmark | collected 2008
GCATCTGATCCTCCGCCTTCAGCTGCTCCGTCACTCCGTTCAGCGCCTTCATCTGCTCGGTCAGGTCGTCCAGCATCTTCTGTGCCTGCCGGTCCACCTCCTCCAGATGACTGTTCAGTGTTCCGTTCAGCAGCATCCCGGTGTAAATCCCATCCCGGTGTTCGCGGAGGAATGTCCGCCGCAGCATTCCATACTTCCCAAGCTTCGGGCTCTCCGGCACGGTCAGATCGGGAATCAGGTAATCCCCCTGCATCGTATAGGTCAGTTCCATATTCGTTGCTCCTTTCCTTGTTTTCTGTTCGGTTCTTATGATACGCAGAAGCACCCTCCTGTGCAAATGTGCGAATCTTCCGTCTTCCTTCCTTCTCCATTTCCTTGACGGTTTCGCCCATTTCACGGATGACCATCTCAGAAATATCACTGACTGCGGCACCGAGCACGGAGATAACCTCCACGGTGTTGAAGTCAAAGAGGTGGCTGAAACCCTCCCGGTCAAAATACTGCCTCGGCTCATACCCCGCACGGGAGAGCGCCATAAAAGCGACGCTGCTTTTCAGCGAGGTTTTCAGCCACGCTTCAAGGCTTGTGTCGTCCAGCTCCTCCAGAAAGCTGCCGGCTTTGACAGCGTTCAACTCCATGAGATAATCTGAAAGATTATCCTCCACGGCATAACCGGAAATATCTATGAGAAGGTGCGGGAAATCTCGCGGCTCCTCCACATCACCGAAGCTGGCCTGAAGGCTTTCCGATACCGCATATTCGTACTCCGGCTTCATCTGCCAAAGGGTGATGTTCCTTCCGGCACGGCTGTTGGTGTCGGAGATATCAAAGACATGTCTCAGCTTGTAGGGAACATCTCTGTCGATCAGCAGCGCGATGCCTTTCGTGCCCTTGTTTACCCATCTGCCGAGTTTATTCCATGTGTCGATTTCCGCACACGCCGTTGCATCCGGCTTCTGCGCATGGATGAGCAGCTGCTCCTTAAAGCTGTACTTGTAGTTGTTTGCCGCCGTAATCAGAAAATCGGTATATCGGTCGGCATTGGAGGCGATATCCCTGGCAGTCTGGGATGCCATCTCCAAAATGATTCTGTATTTGCTCGGCATGGGAACTCCCTCCTTATCTTACTTTGATCGTGACCTCAACGGTCTGCGCATTCTCTCCGAGGATCGATGCAAATAAAAGCCCGGTTCTGGCGTTGGACACCTTCGTCACAAGCTCATTCAGCCGGCAGACGGTGGTATTGATCTCTTTCTGGTTATCTGCGTAATAGTAGCCCGTTTCATCGCTGCAAATAGGAAAGCCATCCTGTCGCAAGGCACTGATCTTGCGGCGAATATTTCGTCCGTCAAGCAGAAACAGCTTTTCAAGCTCCTTGCTGTGGATGGCATTTTCTTTGCCAATATGATTTTTACGGAGATATTCGCAGATGGCTTTCTTCTTATCCATAGCTTCTCCTTATCTCGCAGGTTCGTGGTCTTTTTGCTTATGAACCGCCGGTGGATTCTTCTCCATGTACTCCTTCACGGTAGTAAGCGTGCCCTCATAGTTCCAATCGTTTTCAGGATCAATGTCGCGGTAGGCGTTTCTCCCATCCGGTCGGGGCTCCAAGCGAATGGGTCTATTGGAAATCAATGTTCCCCAATGATTCACCATGATCCAGTTGGCAATCTGAACCGGCTCGCCCTGTTGGTCATCATCGTGGCGAACCTCGTACATGTACATGCCCTGTGGAACGGTATCACGGTCTACCCGCAGGCAGGTAAAAAGCATGGGATGCCCCAGAACCGTCACATCCTCAAACTTCTCTGTCATGGCATTTACCCTCATCGTGCTTCACCCCTTTCCTTCGGCTTTCTGTGGGAACTGTCCTCTATGAAAAGTCCTTTTGGCAGGGTATCCAGGTCGTTCAGAAACGCACGAGAAATCGTCTTGCCGTTCCGGTCTCGGTAGAGAACGACGCACAGCGGCTCTCCGTGATAAAGCGACTCCTTCAGGTCTTCCAGGAAGCGCTGCTCATCGCTGTACTCAACGCTGCTGCATACTTTTCCGTTGAAAGCCAAATAGTCCAGTCTGGCAATATAACTTTTGCTCGGCAGTGCTTGGTTCATCGCGCTTCACCTCGTTCTCTCTGTCGGGTAGGAAAGCTCCAGCCGTACACCTTTCCGATTTCATCGCCAAGTCTGCGGGTGACACGGACGATATCTGCTCTGGTGGCTGTGCCGTTGTAGATTTTCTCTTTGAGCCGGTCTTTCTGTGCCTGGGAAACATTGTCCTTATACACCCGATAGAGATAATGGTTTGTGCCGTCATGGTGGGTGTCATCGCACCGGAAGCCTCCGTTTCGGTCCACATACCATGTGGTGTAGTCGTAATCAGAGTAAAGGCAGTCCCGGATATTGCCGCTGGGAATTTCTTTGTATCCCGTGCGCCTGCCATTCCAAAGTCCCAGATCGGCAACAACCAGTATCGGCTGGGAAAGTTGAATGTCCAGATTGAGCCGTTCGTCCTCAAGGTAGTGCCCGTTTTCCTCATACATCATGGCGAGGCGCTCGTCATCGGAAAGCGTCGGATATTCTTCCTCCATCCAGTCTTTCCACTCCTCATAGTCAAGGTCAGCATTGGACCAGATGCGATAATCGTCCTTACTCATCGTGCATCACCTCTGTCCTTCGGCATCACAGGCTTTCCGTCTGCGTCATAATTTCTCGGGTCAGCGGCGGGCACCTGAAAGCCGAACATAGAACCGGCCTTCATCGCTTCTTCCTGCGCTCGGCTGACGCCGAGCTTTGTGTTGTACTCGTTCACGATGCTCTGGGCTTCGTCCTTGTCGGTAACGGGAATGTCCGTCTTGAAGTAGCCCTTTTCACCGCGCTTGATGATAATGATTTCGTCGCTGCCGGAAAGAACGCTGTAGCACCGCTCGGGCAGGTTGTCCCGAACCGGCTCGCAGGTATGGCCGCCGTATTCCATGCGCTCGGCAAACTCGCAGATGTGATAGAGGTTGCTCCCGATCTCCACATGGTAGTCGTCGATATACCGGCAGGTGCGAATCTGGTCTTCATTCCACGAATAGTGGATTTTCACCTTGCCGCCATCCGGAATGCGAAATAGCTCCTTGTAATGGCTGTCAATAAACCGGATTCCTTTCTCTGCGTCCTTCAGGTGCTGATTGAGCCAGTCCCGGCGATAGCAATAGCAGTACAGGTTGTATTCGCCTCTGTCCGGGTTCAGGCGCAGAAGATAGGCATATTTTTCGGTATCAACACGAACGCCATAGTAGCCCGGTTCCTCCTGCATACGGCTTTGGGGTGTGCAATAGCAGTACTTGGCAAGCGCCCTGCGGTTATGAAGAATGTCGCCTTCCTCACGCAGAGAGTTGATTACATCATCAAACTCTGCCTTGAACTCATCGGTTTTCAGCTCCTCCCGGAAATCAAACCAGCTGCTGAAAAAGCCGTTGCCGTCTGTATCCATGTCTGCCCGGAGGTGCCCGATCAGTCCGGTTTGCATGGAAATCTGCGTGCTCTGGCGAAAGGTATATTTGTCCTCCGCCTCGATCATTGCTCTTTTTTCATACTCGATCATCTTGCGTCACCTCTTTCTTTAGCCGGCTTCTTTTCCTGCGCGTGTATCTCTTTCGCTTTCTCCAAGCCCTTCTGCGCCCATTCGGGAAGCTTCTTTTCATCCATGACACCGAGAAAATCCGTGCGGTAAAAGGAGGTCTTTCTCCCGTCGTACAGAGAAATGCAGCAGCAGGTACGGCCTCGCGCATTTGCCTGCGCGCCAAAGCCGCCGGTGCACAGCATAAGCTGGTGATTGCCGTGGCGGAACTCAGGCCGGAGAATGCTGCCCTTGACGACAACCACCTTGTTCTCAATGGAATCTTTGTAGGAAACTGGCGAGCAGCTTTCTGCCATGAGTTCCTCATTTATGCCGACCTCCTGACAGGCTCTTTCGTTTTCCTGAATAATTTCCTCGGCTGCATCCGCTACGCGCTGTCCGAACAACTTTGCAATCTCCGCAAAATCGTCGCTGACCAGCACCCCGGAATAGCGCTCGAAAATGGCGTTGGTCTCTACGAAGCAGCACATATACCGTTCATCCTTGTCGGCGTTGGGATTCTCGCCCAGAGCAATATCCTTGTGCCCGATATACATGGAATACTTTACGGAGTAATCTCCGATTTTTCTTGTCTCTTCCATAGCGTCTCCTTTTATAAGCGGGGCGGCATCTGTAAAAAGATGCCGCCCCTTGCCGTTTTACTTTCTGTTCTTCAGGCGAAGAACGATCAGCCCTGCGATAATAAACACCACAAGACCGATGCCGATGATGACCTTAGCGCTCATGCTTGCCTACCTCCTTCTTTTTTCGGAAGGTAAAGAAAGCCGCCGCACCTGCACCGATTGCAGAGATACCGGCAAGTGCTGCCCAAAGAGGCATATTGGTGGTATCTCCGGTCTTGGGGATATCCGTAACAGGCTTGAGCTTGTTATGGAACTTGGCAACGACCGTCTTTCCTTCGTGAACGGTTACGGTGACATTTGCGGGAAGCTCATACTTTTCGTTGGCTTTGTTGGACACCTCAGAGATCACATAATCGCCGATGCGCAGGCCCTCAATGTGGATCTGACCCTTTTCATCGGTTACAAAGTCCTTGCTGAAGGCATTGCCGGTGATATCCGAGCCCTCCACACGGAAGGTAAAGCCCTTCAGCACGCCGTCATCCGAAGTCTTTTCAATGCGGATGCCTCCGGTCTGTGCCTGGTTGACAAAGCCCTTTCCGGCCTCGGTTTCCACGATGACCATCTTGCCGTTTTCCTTAACGGAGAAGCTGTAGGTCTTCTCATCAAGAACGAAGCCCTTGGGTGCTTCAGTTTCCTTCAGCGTGTAATCGCCATAGGGCAGATCATCCAGTTTGTAGACGCCGTCGGACAGCTCCTCCATCTGGCCCACGAGCTTTCCGTCACGGTACACCTCAAAGACTGCGCCGCTCAGGTGATGATCGGGATAGTCTTTATCCACCTTGGTCAGCTGAACGCTGCCGCGAATGAGCTTGTTGGTGATCTCGATCTCGACCACAGCGCCGTTCTGATCCACCTTCACAGTATAAGGCGTGTCATCCAGCACATAGCCCTCCGGTGCAGCGATTTCACGAACCACATACTCGCCATAAGGGATGTCCGCAAAGGTGAAGCTGCCGTCCTCTGCGGAAACGGTGGTCAGGATAGGCTCTGTGCCGTCAGTAAGGAACAGACCGATGGTAGCTCCGGCCAGCGCCTTGCCGTCTTCATCCTTCTTCATGCCGTGGATCTCCCCGTAGATCATCTCGTTGGTAATGCTCTTTCCGTCATTGACGGCAAGCTCCACAACGGGGATTTCCTGACCGGCATAGGCAAAGATCACAGGATACTTCTCATCAGAGAGCATATAGTGGCTGTCGGTGCTGATTTCCTTGACATAGTAGCTGCCGAAGGGAACATCGCTCTTGAGCACGGCTTTCCCGTTTTCGTCAAGGGACAGAATCTCAATCAGTCCGTCTGCCGGAATGACAGAGCCGTCTGCTGCGGTAAGCTCCTCGGCGGCATAGAAGCCGAAGGTCACGGCGGAAAGCTCGTTATTCATACCGATACCGAACTGCTTGTTCTGCTCCAGTACCTTGGAAAGAGAAATCTGCGCCTTCTGTCTGTCATTGCAGAAGCTGGCAGCCGTTTCGGTGATCTCAATCTCCTGCCCGGCATAGACAAGCTCTGCGGTATGGGCGTCCTTGTTAATGACCATGCCGTCGGGGGCTTTCATCTCAGTGATTTCGTATTTTCCCAGATACAGCGGCTTGCTCTCCGCCATGCCATCTGCGCCGGTGGTCACCGTATCCACCACCTCGCCGGCACTACAGCGCAGCGCACCATCCGGGGTGTAGATGTCCTCCGCTGCCTTGATCTCATAGGTTGCTCCTGCAAGACCCTGCACCGTATAGACCGGCTGATAGACCCCGTCCGCCGCCGCAACAGAGGCAAACACCTCGCCGGTTTTGGAAATCTTGATGATGCCCTTCTGCGCGTAGTTGCCCAGCTTCACTGCAACGATTGTCACGCCGCTTTCCTCGGTGGAATTCTCTTCGGTCACATCGAACTTGACCGCCTCATGACTGAGCACATAGCCGTAAGGAGCGGAGACCTCCTTGAGGGAGTAGCCCTTGCCAAACTCCAGCTTCTCCGGCGTGATGAGCATGCCGGCGTCATTGGTGTAGAAGGTGTCGATGGTGGTAACCTCCGGATAGGTAAAGGTCATTTCCACCTTGGAGCCATCCGGACGGAAGATCTGGAAGCCCGCACCCGCATAGGGAATGGTATTGCCGGTCTCCGCATCCACCTTGATGACCTTAATGAAGGACTCGAAGTTAGCGTTGTTGATGAGGTAGCGGTAGGTCTCGCCGTTCTTAGCAATAAACACATCAAAGTCGCTCATCAGCTCACGACCCTCCCAGCCGGAAACCTGATGCACGGTGTACACGCCGTAGGGCAGGTCCTTGCTCTGGGCAAAGCCGTTTCCATCGCAGGTCAGATAGTCCCGCTCCGTATCCTTTGCCGCCTCATAGCTGCCGGCAGATTTCAGATAGACGGCGAATACTGCACCCTCCTCGGGAGTTTCGATCTGCGTATCGCCGTTATCCGAGTGCTTGATGATGGCAATATTGCCCTTCTGCACCTGCTCGGCAACAGCCACAGCAGGTGCAGCGTTCAGCTCAACGGTGTAATTGGCCGCCTCTGCACCGACAGGATAAACAGTGCTGTCCAGCAGATAGCCCTCGGAGGGGCTGATCTCACGAATCGTCCAGTCGTCGCCGCAGACATAATAGCCGGTGGTAAACTGGCCGTTCTCGTCGGTGTAGTAGGTATCCGCAAGCTGATCGCCCTTATAAATGCCATAGGCGGCACCGGCAAGCGAAGCGTCGCCCTGCGCCGTTCCGACCTCACAGTCACTCTTAGTGACGGTGACATTGAATTTCTTGAGGATGTTGGAAATGCTCTTATTGGTTACACTGTTCCATTCCACTGCGGCGCTCTGACTGTTGGGAACCACATAGCGAATGGCGGTGTCCATCTCCTCCAGTGTGTAGCCGGTGCCGATAAGCACATCCTTAAAAGTCGCAACACCGTTTTCATCGGTGACGGCGTAATCATCTACAGGCAGGCCACTGAGAGAGGTTCCAAAAAGGTGGAACTTCACACCCTGATTCAGCCCATCCTCGGAGGTCTTGGTCACGGTCAGATCGCCGCGGCGGAGTACATTGTTGAAGGAAACCGTCGCCGTCTGCCCGGCAAGCACGGTAACACGGTGGCTTTCCTGGGGTACATACTTGTCATAACTCTGCTCGGTGACGGTATAAATGCCGGGCATCAGATTGTCGATGTGAATTTCACCGTTCCGGTCGGTGGTAACGGTCTGATTGACACCCTCGCCGGTGATGGTGAAGGCAATGCCGTCCACCTTGCCGTCCTCGCTGGTCTTGATGATTTTGGCGCTGCCGTAGCTGACCTTCAGATTCAGAAAGGCTGTGACCGGGTCGCTGACCGTAGCGCTGTAGGTAACAACATCCTGCATGGTGCCGTCTGGGCCATAGTGCCCATCGCTCCACACCACAACACCCTTACGCAGAGCCTCCTTTTCGGCAGTGACACGGAGCGTGCCGGTAGGCGCATTCTGAGTTGAGATCGTCAGCACATTCCCCTGAACAGAGAAGGACACACCTGTTTGGTTAGCAGAGAAACGGTAATTGCCCAGGACGCCGTTGGTATCTGTCAGCGTGGCCGAATAGCAGCTGCCGTCCCAGTTCAGCTCGACAGTCTGTGCCTTGCCGGTACTTCTGGCCATGAAGCTGGGAACGATGGTATGCTTCTGCACGCTGTCCTCAATGCTGTCATAATAAGCGGAAAAGCGGCTGTACAGCGGGTGGCTGGTACGATAAACGGATTTCACTGCGTCGGCACTGCCGGGGTCCACATGGTTGAAGTTGGCATCCCGCTCTCCAACGACCGTTTCCCACACTAACGCCTGGGTGGCCATCATGTGTGCCAGTTTGTCGGCATCCGCATCATTCTGCGATCTCCACGAGGTGGAAAGATTGCCCTGATAACCGTACTGCATGATCCGGCCCAGCAGGGTTTTGATGGTGTCAGCGTCGATGGTGCTGTTGCAGTCGGACGGGTAGTTCTTCCAATAATCCTCGCCATGGCGGGAATATGTCTTGCCCAGCAAACGGGGCACGCCCGGCTCAATGCAGTAGCAGGCCTGTCCATCGAAGGAGCCGATGGTGTGCAGCGTGGTCATCCAGGTTGCCTCGCCGGAGGTCCAGCCATTCATGTAGTGAAGCTCATCGTGACCCCATGTGCCGCTGTAATCCAGATTGGCGTCCCCGTCTCTGGGGAAGCCTACGGAATAGGACTCAGCGGTTTCTCCGGCAGTCGAGGCAGCAAAGGCCGTAGTCGTGCCGATGCCCATGAGCGCGGTGAATGTCATCAGGACTGCAAGCAGTCCCGATATTCCCCGTCTGAAAATGCTTGTTTTCATATTAGTTTCATTCCTCCTGAAATTGAATTTTGGCATGAAAAAGCGCCGTATTTCTACGACGCTTCTCAATGTGGTATAAAGTTTTATGCGTACCCGATATAAATCAGGTAACTGCCTGTGCCGATGCATTCGTACCAAATACAGATATCCGTGATACTCTCGTCCTCGGCATATCGCTTCAAGCGCGAGTTAATGTCTCGCTCCAGATAGATGCAGCCCTGATCTGCGGTGATCGGATTGTCCCAGCATTCTGTTGCCGAGTTCTCCAAGGTCAGCCCCAAGCTCACCGCCGTGCTTTTTGCGTAGGAAATCCAGTGCTCGATATCAAATGCGGGTTCAGTTTCCGGAGTCGGTTCCGGCTCGCTTATCGCAGGAACGGACGGTTCCTCTTTCGGACTTTCTGCTTTCTCCGGCTTCTCCGGAAGCACGGGTGCCTGCCGGTCTTCCTCCGGTGTCGGCGCGTTCGATTCTGTGGGTGCGCTTACCGGCTCAGAAGAAAAGCTCGGGCTGCTTTCGTGTTTGTCCTCATTTGATGTGCAAGCTGCTGGATCGGCGGCTTCTGTCGGGGCTTTGGTGGGAGCGTTTGGTTCTGTGGATACCGGCTCAAAGGAAGCAGGCGTTCCTTCCTGTGGCGTTGGAGCTTTCGGTGTGTTTCCTGCCGTTTGCCCTTGCAGGGGTTCTGCGGCGCATCCGGAAAGCAATACGGCAAGCAGGAGTGCGCACAATATAAGAAGCTTTTTCATGGGATGACCTCCAATGACTGTTTTTCTCATATTGTACGAATGCGCTTTGTTTTCTTCAATTGTGCCGCCTGTATATTTTCCTTTTGAGCTGGTATTGCCGGTAAATGAAGGGGAGAGTGTGAGAGGGGAAACGGCGCTGACGCAGCGTCAAAAGGGTAGACTGCCCCCTTGGCGAAGAACCTATCTTGCGTCATTCCGACTTTTCTGCCTTTCCTGATACCGGTGATAATATTCCAGCGCTTTTAGAATATACTCACCGGTTTTTTCGTAAGGAACGCTGGCAGGGATAAACCTTCTGGCCTCGGCGTACTTGATGTTGATCTTCTCCCTCTGGTTCGGCTTTTCCTCGCTCATAATCGACTCAATGACCTCGTTATTCAGCTTTCCGTCCTGGGAGAATCGCTTCAGCTTAATGGCCTGGGCGAGGGACGGCGTGGCATCTGCGTAGGCGATTTGCTCCAGCAGCGCACCCTGTTCCTCTTTTTGCAGGTACGAAAGCTCCACCGCAGGTCTAAACGCAATGCGTCCCTCGTCAACCAAATCCAGGAGCTCCGGAATGAGCTCCGTGAGGCGGATATAGCGCCGCACCTGATCCTTGCTTTCACCAACCTGTTCTCCGAGTTCAACATCAGATCGACCTTGCAGAAAATTAGTCGCCACTGGCGACGCATTTTCTTTTGAAGGTCTGCCTGCTTGTCTCTTCATGGCCTCCAAGCGCATCTTGTACGAAAAAGCTTTTTCACTCGGCAGTATCACAGAACGCTGCAGGTTCGATTCCACCATTAGAATGATGGCCTCGTCTCGGGTCATCTCCCGCACCTCGGCTTTCACGGTATCAAACCCGGCAAGCTCGCAGGCCTTCTTTCTGCGATGCCCCGATACGATTTCGTACCGCCCGTCCTCCTTCGGTCGGAGTGTGACAGGGGTGATGATCCCGCGCTCCTTGATGCTCTGGACAAGCTGATCCATGTCCTCGTCCAGCTTCACCTTGAAGGGGTGGTCGGGGAAATCGTCGATCTCCGAGAGGGGAATATCATAAATGCGCGGGAGCTTATTTTCTTTTCGCTCCGCGTCATTCATGAAAAGCTCATCGTACCCGGTCAGGCCCAGATCGATTTTTTGCACGCTCTTCAAGCTCTGTCACCTCCTTTGTGAGTGCCTCATACGCCGCTGCGACCTTGCCGTTTCTGTCGTGAGAGAAGATGCTCTCTCCGGAAAGACTGCACTCCGCAGCTCTTACCGAAAAGGGAATCTCGGAACGAAACACGCGGATGTTCTCTCCCACGGTAGAACGAAGCGAGGAAATAATCGCCTTGGCGTTGTTGGTGCGGTTATCCACCATCGTCAGCAAAATGCCGTCAATCTTTAATCTCGGGTTGATCTGCCGCTTGATCTTTGAAATGGAGCGCAGAAGCAGGTTAAGACCTTTGGTTGACAGGAAGTTCGGCTGAGACGGGATAATCACACTGTCTGCCGCAACCAGCGCATTGACCGTCATCATACCCAGCGAGGGCATACAGTCAATCAGAATGTAGTCGTAGCTCTTTCTCATGCCGTCGATGGCATTCTTCAGAACATACTCGCGGCTCATAACATTGAACAGGCCCGTTTCCATACCGGAAAGCTCAATGTTCGAGGGAAGCAAGTCCACACCTTCCTGGTGCCGGATAATTGCACCCTCCGCAAGCGGCTCATCATCAATGACCGACTGCATAAGGGACGACAGCGATACATCCAGCTCGTCGGGGTTCTTTATGCCGAGGCTCACGGTTAAGCTGCCCTGCGGATCAGCATCCACCAGCAGGACCCGTTTCCCGGAGCTTGCAAGTCCCACACCGAGATTGACTGTGGTCGTCGTTTTGCCAACGCCGCCCTTCTGATTCGTGATAGCGATCACCTTACAGTTTTCCATGGGGTTTTCCTCCTTTCTCTTTATTTGAATCATTTCTGATCCACGAAAGCCTCAAAATACCTTTTGGGGCTTTCGTCGCTGCATTTCATTTTTCCTCGAACCCAAAATGCAGAAAAGGAAGTCATCAGACGCCCGATAGCGAATCGGGTCCATGGGAATCTCACCCCTGCCGGGTTCTCCGCCAGCTCCGTAGAGAAGTATCATTATCCCTGCTGCGTTTTATGGCCGTATCCGTAGCTGTCGGATATTTCTGAATGGCTCGGAAACGCTCGTCTCCTTGCTTTCCGTTATCACCCGGATGGACAGGAGGGTCATGGCGCACCTTCATTCGGCTGAGGTTTTCGCCTCCGCGCAGGAATGTATCTGATGAATGTGTATTCGGTTTTCAAGGTTCACGGAAGGCTCATCGCCTTCTCACTTTCTCTTTGCCGAATTTTTTTGCGAGATTCCCACACTTTTTCAAATAAATTTTTTGTGCCGGTTCCAGAAAACAAAAAAGCGCCCACTGCACCTGTTTAGTAGGCGTAGTGAGCGCAAAAAATAAGACCCGGTGATTTCTCACCGAGTCTCATATCTGAATATATAGTTTTCAAAAAAACAGCCCCGCAGAATCACTTCTGCGAGGCTGAAATTCAATCGCACATTTTTCTCGGCATCCGTGGTGCACCCTTGGTGTAAATTGGTGTACGGATTGGTGTACGAGAGGCTTTTTTAGCTCGATCAGGGGGCAATCAATAGAGCTTTGCGCCGGCGGGGATGTGAGGATCGACCATCAGCAAATGGAGTTTTTCCTCGCCGTTTTCGTGATGCACGGCGGAGATGAGCATACCGCAGGAGTCGATACCCATCATCGCTCTCGGAGGCAGATTGGTGATTGCAATGCAGGTCTTACCGACCAGTTCTTCCGGCTCATAATACTCGTGAATACCACTCAAAATGACCCTATCTGTGCCAGTTCCGTCGTCCAAAACGAACTTTAAGAGCTTTTTGGACTTCT
>ULRG01021438.1_pt1 | contig 12191 bp, 11 predicted proteins | sample 1955211 | NCBI WGS metagenome assembly ULRG01 (sample SAMEA4835676, study PRJEB28245) | human gut metagenome | biome: gut microbiome; material: fecal sample | place: Denmark | collected 2008
CAGAGTTAAATATGCACTAATTTAATTCCGCCAACGGGTTTTTATCAATATTTTGTGATGAAGTTTTACAAATTCTTTCCCACCGGGGCACCGGGCGTGTCGGGCGGGCTCCCTGTGAATCCTCGGGCGTTTTCCGTTAGGGGAAAGGGGCAGGGGCCTTAGTGCGGAGCAAAACGGGAGGGAGAGTTCAGGGAGGTGTGACTCCTTTGGGGAAATAAAAAAATCGGGATGATAAAAATCCCGATTTCTCTTTATTTTCTGTCTCCCTGCGTTCAGGCGAGTTTATTGACATGTTGCATGATGCTCGACTTGATGTTGGCTGCCTTGTTCTTGTGGATAATGTGGGTTTTGGCGAGCTTGTCCAGCATTTTCTGAACCTTCGGCAAAAGTTCGGCAGCTGTAGCCTTTTCGGTCGTGGCACGCAACTTGCGTACAGCATTACGCATGGTCTTGGCGTAATATCTGTTGTGCAACCGGCGGCTGGCCGTCTGGCGGATTCTTTTTACAGCTGATTTGTGGTTTGCCATTGTTTATTTGTTCACTTTCCTTGTTGTTGTTTGTAGTCCCTAGGGGAATCGAACCCCTCTTTAGAGAATGAAAATCTCTCGTCCTAACCGATAGACGAAGGGACCGGACCTGTTTTGGCTTGCGCGGGCAAGCACAGGAATGAAATACACAGCCTTTTCGGACAGAAAAAAATCGGAATTATTGAGATCCCGATTTTGTATTTCTTCCAACCTTTTTCAAGATTAGGCGAGCTTGTTGACGTGAAGCATTACGCTTGACTTGATGTTTGCTGCCTTGTTCTTGTGGATAATGTTGGTCTTAGCGAGCTTGTCCAGCATCTTCTGTACTTTCGGCAGAAGTTCTACTGCAGCGGCTTTGTCAGTAGTGGCGCGGAGCTTGCGAACTGCGTTACGCATTGTCTTGGCGTAGTATCTGTTGTGCAGTCGGCGGCTCGCGGTCTGACGGATTCTCTTTACAGATGATTTATGGTTTGCCATTTGTTTAATTTGTTTATTAGTAGTCCCTAGGGGAATCGAACCCCTCTTTAGAGAATGAAAATCTCTCGTCCTAACCGATAGACGAAGGGACCTGCCTTCAATACGTTCACTTTTCAGTGGCGTTTTGCGAGTGCAAAGGTACTACATTTCTTCAAACTACCAAAGATTTCTGAGTTTTTTTTCAAAAAAATCATACATATTGTCTCTGAATGTGTGGCAGATTGGGAAAAATGGGCTATTTTCGCTGCGCTCGGACGTCGCTTGCCGCGAAGAGGATTCCCCGTAGCGGACAGGGGGCCGGCTTCCTTTTTCGGGATGGCCCGGAGCATGCGGCCTGTGCTGCCGACCGGGGCTTTGTTTTTTTATAATGTGCGTAGTCGATGGACGAACTTTCAAGAGGGGTGGTGCTCCACCTGATTAAATATAGCGATAGTGCCTTTATTGCGCATGTCTTTACCGAGCGCGAAGGCTGTCAGCCGTTTCTGGTAGGCATATCCCATGCCCGGCGGGCGGCGGTGCGCTACACGTTGTTCCAGCCGCTGGCGCTGCTCGAACTGGGATGGACCAGGCGGCCGGGGGCCGAGATGTGCCGCCCCACGCAGGCCCGGGTGGCGGTGCCGTTCACCTCTCTGCCGTTCGACCCCTACAAGTCGGCCATCGCCATGTTTCTGGCCGAGTTCCTGCGCTATGCCTTGCGTGGCGAGCCGGCATCGGCGCATTTGTTCGAGTATGTGTTCCGCTCAGTGGAGTGGCTGGATGCGGCGGAGCGCGACTTTGCCAACTTCCATCTGGTGTTTCTCCTGCGCCTGACGCGTTTCCTGGGTTTCTTCCCCGATGTGGGCGGAGCGCGGCCGGACTGCTATTTCGATTTGCAGTCCTGCCAGTTTACGCCCGTGCGGCCGGTGCACGGCCAGTTTCTCGAACCGGCCGATGCTGCCCGGCTGCCGGTGCTGTTGCGGATGCGCTATGAGAATATGCGTCTGTTCCGTTTTTCCGGGCAGGAGCGGAACCGCATCCTGGGAGCCATCAACGACTTCTACCGTTTACATGTGCCCGGATTTCCGGAGTTGAAATCGCTCTCGGTGTTGCGCGAACTTTTTCATTGAGCCTAAACGGCCGTGCTATTCGCCCAGCAGGATGAAGAGCAACTGGTCGAGCTGGTCGGGGCGGATGTTGCTGCGCACCACTCTGCCGTCGGGGTCGAAGAGCATCAGATTGCTACCACCTACCGCATTGCTGTAATTGGCGTTGATGGTAAAGCGTTCCGGCTCGTTGAGTTGGATGCCCGGAAGTTCGTCTTCCTTGATTTTTTCGAGCCAGTCTTCATAGCGGTTGAACGAATGGCAGGTAATCAGTTCCAGTTGTTTCGCCGGATGTTGGTATTTCTGATAGGCTTTTTTTATGAGATACTTCTCCAGTCCAGCGGTTTGGTGGTACCATCCCTCTACATAGAGCAGCGTGTAGTAGCCCTTGCCTATCCACTGGCTCAGTTTCACTTTTTCTCCTTTCAGGTTGTAGGCTTCGGCGTCGGCCAGCGGACTCCCCGTGAACTTTTTCCGGGCCTTTTCCAGTTTGTAGTGCAACGCGGTTTTCTGTCGGGGAAGGTAACGGCTGTCGGTCGAGTCGATGGCCCTTATCGCCTGTTCATCTTTTTCCAGATAATTAAATTTGTCGATGGCAAGGTCGGTCAGTGCCGTGTCTTTGGCGTGTTGCAGCACGTCGAGCACCAGTTGTCCGGCAGTGTGATGGAGCGAGTCGTACCAGTCGGCCAGGAAACGGTAATTTTCAATCTGATACTCGTCTGTTTCCTTGTCGTTATTATCGTCCCTGATTTCTTCCAACTGGTCCTTTAGGCTGTCCAGCTTCGTACAGAAGTCCCACAGCCGGTGGTTGTTCTCGGAGCCTTCCAGAAGGGTGGGGCCGACGGCGTCGATGACAATCGGCTGGCTGTCGTTCACCAGGGTGTAGGACCTGTACTTGTCGTTGACGGTGAGGCTGAGAGAGAAAACCTCGCCCGGGAAGGCCTTTGCACTGACGAGGAAGGAGGGCTCATTGACGATGCTGTCATTGACAGACATTCTCCAGACGGAGCTGTGCGAGGTGCTGATGCTGTAGTCATCGTCGGTCTCCATGTTGAGCAGCTGGATGTGGAAGGTTGGGGCCGTGGAGGCAGCCTCCGTCGTGGTGCGGCAGTATACCCGGAAGAAGAGGGCGACGAAGATGACAACAGTGAGTGCCGTGAGGAGGATGAAGATATAAGTAGTGCGTTTCATGATTGTGGCGTGTTGTTTTTAAGATAATCCTGATACATGTTTGCGAGTTCCTCGGCCGTGATGTTCAGCAAGCGCAGACGGCTGAAGAAGTAGTCGGCTTCGCTGTGCAGGAAGTTCTCGCGCCGGAGGCGGCGGATGGTGAGGGCGGCGTCGGGGGCTACGAAATAGCCGATGCCCCGCTTGTTGTAGATGATGCCCTGCGTCTGCAGCAGGTCATAGGAGCGCATGACAGTGTTGGCGTTGACTTCCACGAGCGCGGCATATTCGCGTACGGAAGGGATGCGTGCGTCGGGCTGGTGGATACCGTTGAGGATTTCGTCCTGTATGCGTTCGGCAATCTGCTGGAAAATGGATTTGCTTTCTGTAAAGTTCATAGGCAAAGAGCGAGTGAGAGGGTTACCAACGGGCGATGTTTTCCTGTTCCTTCAAGCGGAAGTACGCCAGTATCCAGTGGATGGGAACCAGCACGTAGCAGCCCACGGTCAGGTAAGTAAAGAAAAGTGTGTCGCGAGAGATGGGGGAGTAGCCCGGCTGGATGAAGTGGTCGGAAAGTTCCATGATGCACCAGAATCCGATGACACACATCAGGAAGGCGAGCAGCGCGGTCTTGACGAAGGAGAAGCGGCTCCACAGGTAACTGGTGAAGAACCAGAGTGACTGGGTGTAGAGACCGATGCCGATAATCAGCCAGCGCACCCATTGACGTTCGGGGTCGTCAATGTAAGTGGTGTAGAGTGTCGTGTAGTCCACCAGTGTGAGGCCATGCAGATTGGGATAGACCTGGCTGAAAAAGAGACAGCGGGTGGCGTCGGCCAGCAGGAAGGCCAGGTGGTAGAGCACCACCGGGAGCAGCAGGCACAGCACAAACTGGGCGGCGTATTGTTCCAGCGGCGAGGCCGGTACCATCAGTTCGCTGGTGCGCCGGTTTTTCAGCGACTGCGACGACAGTTTGAAAAAACTGGGGGCCAGCAGGCAGAAGGCGAAGAATCCGAGCACGTAGACAACGAAGCCGCCGTTTCTGATGTAGTCCGTGAACATGTAGAGGAACTGGCCATATTCCAGATAGGATTTCGGATAGTTCATGTAGCCTGTCCAGATGAGGATAATCGTGAGCAGCAGATAGGCCAGCAAGGTGGTGAGCAGCACGTTGCGGAAGTTGAAGCGGGCTTCACGCCGCAGGAAATACCAGCTGCGCAGAGGGGAAAAATTGGATTTCATGATGAAAGAATGTTACTTATAGTCGGGTGGAAGATTTGATGTTCTTGTTTCCTCGTTGACTGCCGGCGGGGCAGCCGGCGCTTCATTCCCTGACAGGGAAGAGTCGGGCTATTTCTTCGGGGCGGGTGATGGCCGCGCCGAAGAGGAGTTCGAGGTTGAGCACGGTGTCAAGATGTTCCGGATTGGGCAGGAGCAGCTGGTTGCCGTTGAGCGACGGCTGGGCGTAGAGGGCCTGCTTTGCCAGTTCGGGGTCAAAGCTCTCCGTGCATTGCAGTTCGTGGCAGATGCGTTGCGTGGAGGCTTGCAGCAGGAGACGGCTGTTGTCGACGATGACGACGTGGTCGAGCACCTGGTCGATGTCGCGCACCTGGTGGGTGGAGATGACGATGCATTTGCCTTCGTCCATGCTCCCGGTGACGGTTTTGCGGAACTGGCTCTTGCCCATGATGTCGAGTCCGTTGGTCGGCTCGTCCATGATGAGGTAGGGCGTGTTGGTGGCCAGGGCAAAACTGATGAACACCTTCTTTTTCTGCCCCATGGAGAGCTGTCCGAGGTGCAGGTCTTCGTCCATTTCGAAATTTTGCAGGTGGCGGCGCATGTCGTCCATGCTGAAGCGGGGATAGAAGCAGGCATTCATCTTGACGTAGGTCTTGAGCGACGTCTCGGGCAGGATGAATTCTTCCGGCACGAGGAAGATTTGCTGCATGATTTCGGGCAGACGTTTGCGGACGGGCGTGCCGTCGATGGTGGCGCTTCCCTTCTGTGGGGTGAGCAGACCGCACATCAGGTAGAGCAGCGTGGATTTTCCCGCGCCGTTTTTGCCAGCAGTCCGTAGATGTTGCCGGACTGCAGCGTCAGCGAGAAGTCCTCAAGGGTGTTCTTCCTGTTTCGCGGATAGCGGAAGGTAATGTTCGATACGGTAAGCATATTAAGTGTATTAGTAGATTAGTACACCGCAAATGTATTATAAAAATTTCTTCCGGCAAAGAAAAATCGGGAAAAAATAGGTCTTGGGTGGGAAAAATACGGTCGACGGGGCGGAAATTCCTGTGGCGCAGCGCGAAGAGGTAGTGCAGAACCGGGGCCGGGGCGGACGGAGAAGAACACTCTGTACTTCTGCAAAAACACTCAGTACTTTCGTAAAAACAGTCAGTACTTTCGTTTAAACTGTCAGTACTTCTGTAAAAACTGTCGGTACTTTTGTTTTTTCTGTCCTTACTTTCGGCAAACGGCTTTCCGGCAGCGGTGGGCGTGCCCGCAGGTCGGGGCGTTGGCGTGCCGGCGTTGCTGCCGCTTGTGCGCTCCCAGGTTCCGGCGGTCTGCCGGTGTCACAGAAAAAGAACGCGCACGCGCAGAGCCCTGATGACTCTTGCGCGTGCGCGTATGCGTGATGGACTAAGGTGTGGGGCGGCGTGCGGCCGCTCCTGAGCAGCGATGCGCCGCCGCGGCCGTATGTGGCTTGCCTTATTCCAGATAGGTGTAGCCGTAGAGGCCGGCGCGGTAGTTGGAGATGAACTCCTTACCTTCCTCTATGGTGATTTTTTCATCCTTGACGGCCTGGCTGACCCACTGTTCCAGCCTTCTTACCAGCTTCTTCGGGTCATATTGCACGTAGTCAAGCACGTCGGCCACGGTTTCGCCGTCGATGGTCTTGTCGATGTTGTATCCGTCCTTGCCGATGGAGATGTGCACGGCGTTGGTGTCGCCGAAGAGGTTGTGCATATTGCCCAGGATTTCCTGGTAGGCACCGACGAGGAACACACCGATGTAGTAGTGCTCGCCGCTGCGGATGGGATGGAGCGGCAGGTAGGACGTCTGCTGGTTATAGTTGACGTAGGCGCAGATTTTGCCGTCGGAATCGCAGGTGATGTCCTGCAGTGTGGCCGAGCGGGTGGGCTTCTCGTCGAGTCGCGACAGCGGCATGATGGGGAAGAGCTGGTCGATGCCCCAGGAGTCGGGGAGCGACTGGAAGAGGGAGAAGTTGCAGAAATACTTGTCGGCCATCATCTTGTCGAGCTTGCGGAGCTCGTCGGGCACGTGCTTCTGGTGGTGCACCAGTTCGGAGATTTCGTGCGTGATGCTCCAGTAGAGGCTTTCAATCTGGGCGCGCGTTTTCAGGTCGATGATGCCGTGGCGGAAGAGGTCGAGTGCTTCGTCGCGGATGTCTTCGGCGTCGTGCCAGTCCTCCAGCATGGAGCGCGTGGAGAGCTTGTCCCAGATTTCGGTCAGGTCGTGCACGAGCTGGTGGTCGGTTTCGGCCGGTTGGAAGTCCTCGGGCATGTGGGGCATGCTGACGCTTTCGATGACGTCGAGGATGAGCGCGGCGTGATGGGCCGTGAGCGAGCGTCCGCCCTCGGTGATGAGGTTCGGGTGGGGGATGTTGTTCTTGTTGGCGGCTTCGACAAAGGTGTAGACGCAGTCGTTGACATATTCCTGGATGGAGTAGTTGACCGAACTCTCGGAGTTGCTGGAGCGTGTGCCGTCGTAGTCGACGCCCAGACCGCCGCCGCAGTCGACAAACTCAATGTTGAAGCCCAGCGAATGCAGCTGCACGTAGAATTGTGCGGCTTCGCGCAGGGCGGTGGAGATGCGCCGGATTTTGGTGATTTGCGACCCGATGTGGAAATGGATGAGTTTGAGGCAGTCGTGCATTCCCATTTCGTCGAGGAGCTTGAGGGCCTGGAGCAGTTCGGCGGAGTTGAGGCCGAACTTGGAGGCGTCGCCGCCGCTTTCCTGCCATTTTCCCGTGCCCGACGACGCCAGCTTGATGCGGATGCCCAGGTTGGGCTGCACGCCGAGCTTCTCGGCCGTCTGGGCGATGCTCAGCAGCTCGGGCAGCTTTTCTACGACGAGGAAGACGCGTTTGCCCATTTTCTGTGCGAGCAGGGCCAGTTCGATGAAGTTCTGGTCCTTGTGTCCGTTGCAGATGATGAGGCTGTCGGAGTCCATGTTGGTGGCCAGGACGGCGTGGAGTTCGGGCTTTGAGCCGGCTTCGAGGCCGAGGTTGTACCGTTTTCCGTGACTGATGATTTCCTCGACGACCGGTCGCATCTGGTTGACCTTGATGGGGTAGATGATGAAGTGGTCCGCCTTGAAGTTATACTCCTTTTCGGCCCGGGCGAAGCAGTCGGCCGTCTTCTCAATCCGGTTGTCAAGGATGTCGGGAAAACGCAGAAGGACGGGAGCCGTGATGTCGCGCGAAGCGAGTTCGTCGACGACTTCCTTCAAGTCGATTTGTATGCCGTCCTTGCGCGGGCTTACATACGCGTTGCCTTTTTCATTGATGCCGAAATAGCTGACGCCCCATCCTTTGATGTTATACAGTTCTTCGGAATCTTCAATTCTCCATTTTCTCATGTGCAGTAGTCGGAAATCCTCTCACGCCTCCTGCCGGGCGGGCCCGGTGCCGGTTGGGAGAGGGGGATGAATGAATGTTGTTATTGTGAATGCGGTTTATTCTTCCGCACGGCCTTCGGCACATGCCGGCCGGTCCTGCAGGGTCCGTGCGATGATGTTTACGATTTCGTTGATTTTCTCGAAAGTGTCGAGCACGTTGATGTCGACAATGTGCCGGGCCTTTTCGTAGTGGGGGGAGCGGAGCGCCAGCTGCTCGGTGATGAAGGTGCGCAGCTCTTCGGGGCTTTTTCCCTTGAGCAGCGGTCTCTCGCCGCGGCTGACGGCCACGTGGCGGCACAGGGTGTCGGGGCTGGCCTTCAGGTAGAAGGTTTCGGCTACGGAATTCATGTAGTCCATGTTGTCGAAGAAACAGGGAGTTCCGCCGCCGCACGAGAGGACAATGTTTTCAAACTCGGCCACTTCGTGAAGCATGCGCCGCTCCAGGTCGCGGAAGTGGGCTTCGCCTTCTTCGGCAAAGATTTGCGGCACCTTTTTGTGGAAACGCTCCTCAATGTACCAGTCGAGGTCGTAGAAGGTGCGTCCGAGCTCCTTGGCCAGGGCTTTTCCCACCGTGGTCTTGCCGGCGCACATGTAGCCTACGAGAACAATGCAGCGGCTGCCGTGTGCCGGTGCCGGCGGGGCTGTGGGCTGTGGGTTTGCGGGGTTGGGCATTGTGTGAACGTCTTGAAGTTGCGGTGGGTGTACTTATGCGCGCGTTTTCTTGGCTTTTGCTGTCCGCTTGGTGCCCGTCTTGGGGGCGGCTGCCGTCGATTCTATGATTTTCCGGCATTCCTCCAGGGTGAGTTCGGCTGCGCGTTCGGCCTGCGCCTTGGGAATTTTGTAGTTGGTACCTTCAAAGGAGATGTAGGGACCGAAGCGTCCGCTTCTCACCTCGAGCCCCGGTTCTTCCTCAAAGCTCTTGAGGTGGCTTTTCTCTTCGGCTTCGCGCTTGGCCTGGATGAGTTCCACGGCGCGCTCATAGCTGATGTCCATGGGGTCTTCGCCCTTGGGGATGGATACGAACTTGCGGTTGTGCTGCACGTAGGGGCCGAAGCGTCCCGTGTTGACCACGACGGGTTTCTCCTCGAAATTGCCCAGTGTGCGGGGCAGCTTGAAGAGGTCGAGCGCCTCTTCGAGCGTGATGGTGCTGATGCTCAGCTGGGCGGGCAGTGTGGCAAAGCGGGGCTTTTCCTCCTCGCCGGCCGAACCGATTTGCACCATGGGGCCGAAGCGTCCGATTTTCACGGAGACGGGTTTGCCCGATGCGGGGTCAGTGCCCAGTTCGCGTTCACCCACCTTGTGTTCCGATTTTTCGGAGAGTGTCTTTTCCACCTGCGGGTCGAATTCTTCGTAGAAGTTGCGGATGAGTTCCGTCCAGTTCTTTTTCCCTTCGGCCACGAGGTCAAAGTCCTTCTCCACGTTGGCGGTGAAGTTGTAGTCCATGATTTCAGGGAAATTGTCGAGCAGGAAGTCGTTGACCACGGTGCCGATGTCGGTGGGGAAGAGTTTGTTCTTCTCCGTGCCCGTAGTTTCGGTGCGGGTTTCGGCGCTGATGCTTCCTTCGCGCAGGGTGAGCAGGCGGTAGTCGCGGCGTTCGCCTTCGCGGTCGCCCTTGACTACGTATTCCCGCTGCTGTATGGTGGAAATGGTGGGGGCATAGGTCGACGGGCGGCCGATGCCGAGTTCTTCGAGCTTGTGCACGAGTGAGGCTTCGTTGTAGCGTGGAGGCTGCTGGGTGAAACGCTGTTGTGCGCTGATTTCCTGGCAGGCTACGGACTGCCCCTCCTGCATGGGCGGGAGCAGGCGGCTTTCGTTCTCCTCCTCGTTGTCGTTGTCGTGGCTTTCGCGGTACACCTTCAGGAACCCGTCGAATTTGACCACTTCGCCGGTGGCGACAAACTGCTCGCTGCGTCCGCTGATGCGGATGGCGGCGGTGGTTTTCTCCAGTTGCGCGTCGGCCATCTGGCAGGCGATGGTGCGCTTCCAGATGAGGCTGTAGAGTTTCTTTTCCTGCGGGCTTCCGTCGATGTCCTCCCGCCGCATGTCGGTGGGGCGGATGGCTTCGTGGGCTTCCTGCGCGCCTTTGGCATGGGTGTGGTAGTGGCGGCGCTGGTGGTAGCTGCTGCCCATCTTTTCCGTGATGAGCGGTCCGCACGAGTTGAGGCAGAGCTCCGAGAGGTTCATGGAGTCGGTACGCATGTAGGTGATGAGACCGGCCTCATAGAGTCCCTGCGCCACGCGCATGGTCAGTGCTACGGGGAAGCCGAGCTTGCGGGCGGCTTCCTGCTGGAGCGTGGAGGTGGTGAAGGGAGGTGCGGGCGTGCGCCGGCTGGGGCGCGTGTTGATGCTGTCGATGGCAAACGAGGCCTGGCGGCAGCTTTCGAGGAAGGCGCGGGCTTCGGCCTCGGTCTTGAAGCGGGTGTTGAGCTCGGCCCGCAGCTGCGCGTTGTCGGCACCGCCGAGACGGAAAAGGGCGGTCACCTTGTAGGAATCTTCGCTTTTGAAATTTTCCACTTCGCGCTCACGCTCCACAATGAGCCGCACGGCTACGCTCTGCACGCGGCCTGCCGACAGGCTGGGGCGCACCTTCCGCCACAATACGGGCGAGAGCTTGAAGCCTACGAGGCGGTCGAGCACGCGGCGCGCCTGCTGTGCGTCGACCAGGTTGAGGTCGATGGTGCGGGGATGCTCGATGGCTGCCAGGATGGCCGGCTTCGTGATTTCGTGGAAGACGATGCGGCGCGAGTTCTTCGGGTCGAGGTGGAGCACTTCGGCCAGGTGCCAGGAAATGGCTTCTCCTTCGCGGTCCTCATCGGATGCGAGCCACACGGCTTCGGCTTTCTTTGCCTGCGCGCGGAGTTCGCCCACGAGTTTTTCCTTTTCGGCCGGTATTTCATATTCCGGCTTGAAGGTGTGGAGGTCGACTCCGAAGTTCTTTTTCTTCAAATCGCGGATGTGGCCGAAGCTGGACATCACCTTGAAGTCTTCTCCAAGAAACTTCTCGATGGTTTTTGCCTTGGCCGGTGATTCGACGATGACTAAGTTCTTTTGCGTCATGCTGGCTGTATGTTTTTATTTTTGGTGCAAAAGTAAGGAAAAAAGTGTGGTTGCACATTATTTATAAGCGAAAAACGCATTTATTCAGGGCTAAAGGGAACGCCGTGCCATTTTTTTGCCATCGGCAGGGCGGCGGCGCAGCCGGAAAAGGCCGGCTTCGGCGGCGTGGCTGCCGGTGCAGAAGTAGGGAGCGAATCCCCGGGAAAAACAATCCTTACTTTAGAAAATTCTGTCCTTACTTTAGAAAAAACACTCAGTACTTTTGTTTTTCCTGTCAGTACTTTCGTAAAACGCCGGGCGGAAGGCCACAAAAAAACTCCCACCGGGCCGTAATGGCCGGGCGGGAGAGAATATCATACAAGGGGATATCCGGGGATTATGCCACCTTTTCCAGACGCTTCAGAATGGAGAAGATGAACACGGCGGAGATGAGGCAGAGCGCGATGAGCAGACCCCATACCACAACCAGGCTCTGGTCGCCCCAGATCATGGCCGGGATAACCGTCAGCAGGTTACCGATGGCGGTGGCTACGAACCAGCCACCCATCATCATACCTTTCATCTTGGGAGGAGCTACCTTGGAAACAAAGCTGATGCCCATGGGAGAAAGGAAGAGTTCGGCAAATGTCAGTACGAGGTAGGTGCTGACCAGCCAGTTGGCGGAAACGCGGGTAACATCGGCACCGGCATTGATGGCGGCTACCTGATCATTGGGCGTGGCGAGGCCGAAGCTGCCCAGGGCAATGATGACGAAGCCGATGGCGGCGATGAGCATACCCAGACCGATTTTCTTGGGAGCGGAGGGCTCGGAGTTGCGCTTGGCCAGCATGCCGAAGAAGGCCAGAGATACCGGAGTCAAGGCTACCACGAAGAAGGGGTTGAACTGCTGGAAGATGGGGGCGTCGACGGGCGTAGAGGCCGGCAGAGTGGTGTACTGGTAGGCAACCACACCGAAGGAGCAGGCCAGCACGAGAGCTGAAATCACCTTACCCTTGCCGGTCTTCGACTGGAAGAGAGAGAACAGGGCGTAAACGGCCACGATGACGAGTGAGAGTGTCCATACGTTGAACATCATGCTCTGGGCGCCGGTGGATGAAGTCTGTACGTAGTCACGGGCAAAGTAAGTCAGCGTCAAACCGTTCTGGTGGAAGGCCATCCAGAAGAAGACAACTACGGCAAACACAAGGCAGAGGGCGATGACGCGCTCCTTGGTCTGTGCCGGTGTCAGTTCTTCCGTGTGCTC
>ULRG01022257.1_pt1 | contig 11982 bp, 10 predicted proteins | sample 1955211 | NCBI WGS metagenome assembly ULRG01 (sample SAMEA4835676, study PRJEB28245) | human gut metagenome | biome: gut microbiome; material: fecal sample | place: Denmark | collected 2008
TCGCCAGCCTTCTGTGCCGCAGCCATGGTATAAGCCACGGCGGTTAGCGCGGCGTCGTTCTGTCCGGTCTCTACGGAGAGCTTGTAGCTCTGTCCGAGATGCTTCATGGCTGTGCGTGCGTCGCCAGCCATGAGATATATTGAGCCGATGTTAGAGTAGAGTTGTGCCTTTAGCGCCTTGTCCTTGCAGCGCGCCGTCCATCCGGCAGACTTGGCAGCGCACGACAATGCCTGCTTCGCGTTCTTCATGTCGATGTGCAGCGTGGCGATGTTCAGATATAGAACGGCGGCCTCCTGCACCGCCTCCTCACCTCCGCGGGCCACCACTCCGGGCATGGAACAGAGTCGCATGGCCTCGTTGTAGTGCTTCAGCGCCTCGTCGGTCTTTCCTGCCGTGCGCAGATAGACGCCCATGGACGAGTGCGTGCCAATCATCAGCACGGTGTCCTTGCGCCTCACTGCCGTGTCGAGCACCTTTTCGGCAACAATCATTGCCGAGTCGTTCTTGCCATGCGCGTGCAGCATGTCGGCCTTGGCGCGCAATGTTTCGGTCTGTTTGTCGGTTGTGGCATACATGCCGGTACGGCACAATGCAAGCAGCAGTACAATCAGTGTGATGCTGCGTGTGATGGGACTGGTGTAGGTGTTCATAGGCTTGCGGTTTTTAGTTATGTGTCATTTTGTGGATATACCGGAAGTCAGAGGCAGGCAATTCATGTCCATGCCTAAACGCACTCAGTATCTTATAATATATCGAAAGGCGAGAGCAGATTCAATAGAAAGGCCTTATGGCTTTTCAATATCGATTTTGCCGAGCCGCATTTTATATTCTACAAATATAACGAGAAAATACGACATACAGACTAATACATGTAAAAAAGAGATAAAATTAAATCAATCCACTGAGCGGAATGATTTTTTATGTGTATTTTTGCGTTCGATATATGGTCAGATTTATCATAGTTCTGTCTTTCGGTCTGTTGTGTGCCATGCAGTGTGCGGCACAGAATGCGGACGTGAGCGACGCCGACAAAGCCGGTGTGCTCGAGCCTATGGTGAAGGTGGGCAAGGTGCTCGACGAGGGAGGCGACAGCATACAGTATGTGGAGATGGGCAATGTGTATGTCTATCCGGAGCCCGTGTTCAAGAACGCCAAGCAGCGCGCGGCCTACAACCGGCTTGCTTCCAACGTGAAGAAGGTGCTGCCCATAGCCAAGGAAGTGAACAGAATCATCATCGAGACATACGAATATCTGCAGACGCTGCCCGACAAGAAGGCGCGCGACGCCCACATGAAGCTGGTGGAGAAGAGCATACGCAAGGAATACACGCCGCGCATGAAGAAGCTGTCCTATCAGCAGGGCAAGCTGCTCATAAAGCTTGTCTATCGTGAGTGCAACTCGTCGTCGTATCAGCTCATACAGGCTTTCCTCGGTCCGATACGTGCCGGATTCTATCAGGCCTTCGCTTCGTTGTTCGGCGCGAGCCTCACCAAGAAGTACGACCCCAACGGCATCGACCGTCTTACCGAGCGCGTTGTGCTGATGGTGGAGTCGGGACAGATATAGCCGTGACGTGAGAGTGGGGTGCGGCTGCGGTGCTCATTGTCATTCGTTATGCCGCAAGCGGTATGCCATTATGCCCTTTGTGCCGCGCCAGTTTCTGCAAATTGTTTTTAACATCCGTTATCTTTTCGCTCTCCGCATTTAACATTTCATTTTTCTCATTCCAGAAAAACGCTGACCGCCAATAACCCCTTTATCATCCCGTTCCGGCTTTTAAGCGAAGCCGTTTTTAACATACCGTTTTGCGATATTGCCCATTTCAGGGTGCGATAAAGCCCATTTCAGAGCACGATATAGCCTTTATCGGCACCCGAAAGAGCCCATTTCGGAGTGCGAAATAGGCTTTATTGCAAGACGGAAAAATATCAGCCGGAATATGATATTTAGTAAATAATTGATTATCAATATATTATGAAAATCCCGAAATTTCGCGTTTTTTCGCGCCAAACAGCTCTCGCTACGCTCCGATGCGATTTTTCAGAGGTTTTCACTGCGAATATTTAACATCTCCGACTCCGATTTTTGTTTTTTTATATAATATGATGGCAGTCGGTTGCAAAATATCTGTGTATGAGTCTGTTACCGGAAATCCGGTAGCGGTTTCCGCTTTCCGGCAGTGTGGCGCACGCAGCGGTGAAATGTTATAAATGTATAAATGTTGTTCGATTTTGTTTGTGTCTGTTGTTTATTTTTCTAAATTCAACCGCAGAAACAATCATCGGTGTTTTTAGAAAAAATCGAATAACTAAAAGAAGAAATAACATAGCGTATTTAGAAAAACATAAACAACGCAACACCCGACCGACTTTATTCTGGATATATAAATAATGTAACGACAATGAGGACCAACAATTTTATCCGCTTTATGGCATTGACGGCCATTATGTCGTCGTTTGCCTTTACGGCTGATGCACAGCGCGCAAGCCGTTACCCGGAGATGACCTACTGGGATTTTACTTTTCGCGACGCTGCGGATTCGGTTGACTGTTTCTATAATCCGACTAACAACGAACTTTATCTGTCCGGTTTCGACACCGACGGCAAGGGTACGTTCTATTTTGCGGGCGGCGAACCGTTGCGTGTGTCGTGCTTCAAGGGCACGAAGTTTCAGTGGCGGCGCGAGGTTTCCAAAGCCGGCACCACCTGCGCGTTGTTCCGTATGCACGGCGACAGTCTGTATCTTGTGCAGAACGTCACGCACGAACTCATCGTTCTGAGCAAGGACGGCAAGGGCGATGTGCGCCGTGTCAAACTTCCGGTTGACAGCATAAAGGACGGTGTGCTGCATGATAAATATTTCGTGTTGTGCAGCAATCTGATTAAACCTAAGGAATGGAGCAGTTCTTATGAGCTGACTTTCTTCCGCTATGACGGCTCGCTGATGTTGAGAGACACGGTGTATATGCAGCTGTGTGACAAGTATATGAGACCTGCGCCTGACTACTTCAATCAGCACAAGTGTGACGAACATGGCTACAGGTTGGCAGAATATATTAATCCGTGTTGGGATTATAAAGGCTTGTTCCATGGAGTGCCGTTGTATGTTTCCGGCTGTAGGTTTGTGTTGAACAGGAACGGCGCCGACAATAAGCCGTTGATAAGAAAGATTGATGTAGGAATCAACGCGGAAGAATATTATCAGGTTATACCGCTGCCTGTACTCACTGACATTACGGACTACATGTGTCACACCAGACTTCCGGAGATAAGCATATTGCGCGGAACGCATGTCTATTATCCCGGCTATTGGCACGACGGACGTTTGATGGTGGCCGATTTCGATGTTGACAAGATATTCCCGACAGTTCGGGATGAAATCAAGAATTTCTATGATCATATAAGAGATGAGATAAAATAGCCGGCAGTGCACTGTCCGTAAACTTATGGTGGGCGGTCCGCGTGATTATTTGCATGCATATTAATTAACAGACAGAGACCTATGAGACGATTTTTCTATTTGCTGGTGTTGCTTTGCGCGGCCCAGACGGTGTGCGCACAACGCACAAACGACCGCTATCCCGCATTGCGTTATTGGGATTTCAGATACAGCGGTTCGGCGGATTCTGTAGATTGTCTTTTCAATGCGAAGAATAAGGAACTGTTCATTTCGGGCTTCGACACCGACGGCAAGGGCACGTTCTATTTTGCCGGAGGCTGTCCGTTGCGCGTGTCGTGCTTCAAGGGAACGGAGCTTCAGTGGCGGCGCGAAGTGTCAGATGCCGCCACCACCCGTGGCCTGTTCCGTCTGCGCGGCGACAGTCTGTATCTGGTGCAGGACGTCAGGCGCGAGCTTATCATCATGAGTAAGGACGGCAAGGGCGACGTGCGCCATGTGCCGCTGCCCGTTGACAGCGTGAGCAAGGGCTACATGCGACCGGACTGCATCGTCCTGTGGTATAAGGTTCCGGTGGTGATCGACGGCGAGGAACATTACCGCATAAGGCGTGACTACAGCATCTTCAGTTATGAGCCGCGCCTTCTGTGGAAGGAGACTGTGATGGGCGAGATAGACGAGACATACATGCTCCCGATACCGGAGATATACGGCATGGACCGTCACTATGTGCATTATAAAGGCGTTTACAAGAATTATAATGTGTTCAGCATAGATGCTTATAATTTCGCCTTCGCCGATATGTACGGCACTGTAAGGAAAATGTATAAGATGAATACTGAAACATACGGTTTTGATGTCTTTCCGATGGACGTTCTTACCGAGAATGTTGACGCGGAGACGCACGTCAGTTCGGAGGCGATGAGGTTCATACGGGGCAACCATTATTACCAGGTGGGCTATGACTGGAAGAACCGCGAGCGGCTGATAGTCGCGGAACTCGACCTTGACAAGGCCTTTGAGCAGGCGGAGGACGTGAAGCTCTGACATGCGCCGGAGGTCATGGCGCGGCGCGATGTGCCGTATGAGACGGCGAAAGCCCGACGCCCTGACACAATCAGTATCAAAAGAGAGAGTTACGATATCTTATTCAGGACTTTTAAATTTTATCGTATGAGAACAGCGTTATTGTTCATCGCAATATGCACTGTGTTTGCAGGTTGCGGCAAGGTATCGTCCGACGACAAGAGCGATGCTTTTATCAGAGATTTTTATGCCGGGTATCTGAAAGCCCAGAACATGCGGTTTGAGCCCGGTGTGTCGAAGGATGACGCCGGTAAGGCTTTGGACAGTTTCCTCCGGCAGAATCTGACAGACGGTATGAGAGATTATTACGCCCGATACTACGCGGTGGATTCTCTCGGCGAATCGATTTGTTGCGACTGTGACCTGTTCACGCAGGTGCAGGACGACGGAGGCATGGACGTATCGTCGATGCTGATAGAGGAAAAGGAGAAAAACTGGTACTCGATGACCCATGTGTGGCGCGATAACGGGAAGTTCAGAGGCGGCACGTTCGTGTTGCTGAAGCTGGCGGAGGTGAACGGTGAGCTGAAGATAGACTCTGTTGTGCCTTACTGCAACAGTTGTGTCGAAAAATTGCAGGTGTATGAGCCGGGCAATGGCGTTAAGGCGCCCGAATTCAAGGGCGGCAGGGCAGCGTTGGCAGACTATGTGGCAAATGGCGGCATGCTGCACAAGTGGCGTCTGGCCGAAGGCGGTAAGGGCGACGCTGTGGTCAGGATTACAGTGAACAACCACGGTTGGGTGGAGAGTGCGACCACGACCGAAGGACTTGCGAAAGACGAGGAGTTCGATGTTGAGCGTCTCATGAAGAACATGCCGAGGTGGACACCGGGCAGCAAGAACGGCGAGGCGGTGTGCGTGAGGCTGACGCTGGCGTTGGACCGTGCCGAATGACGTGCCGTGGCAGTGATGAATAAAACAAGGCGGACAGCTCTGTGCTGCCCGCCTTTTATCGTTCATGCGCTTTCCGGTTGTTGTTTCCGGCGCAATAAGTCTTGTTTCCCATTGATTATGCTCGTCGTCTGCCTTGATGGCACACGGTGTCCGTGAGCCTTCCGGCAGGCGTCTTTGCTGCGGTCGCGGCGTTATTGTTCGCCGGTCTCGGTGTATATCACCTGAACCATCACCTGTCCCACGGCTTTCAGAGTGTTGATGTCGATGTGTTCCATGTCGTCGTACACGGTGTGCCATGTCGGGCCGAATGAACTCTGGGCGCAGTCGGGATAGTAAGGAATGATGTCGATGGTAGGTATTCCCGCCTTCTCGTTGAGTGGTACGTGGTCGTCTGTCACCATAGCTCCGTCCGCCATGGGGAAATAGTCGCCGTAGCCTATGCCGTGCGCGGCGTTCCACACCTTGGTCATTACGTCCTGTGCATACATCTTCGACACGCCTTCCTGATAGAATTTTGCGCCCTGTCCGCCCACCATGTCGAGCAGAATGCCGTAGAGCGGCTGGTAGCCTTCGGGCAGGTGGGTTGCCCAGTATTGCGCTCCGAGGGCGTAGGTGTCTTCTTCAGACTTTTTCTCTTCCCATTCGGGCGTGCCCCAGTCTTCGGCGTCGAAGCACACGAAGTCTATTCCCAGACTGAGCGTGCTGTCGTTCTGGAGCAGTCGGGCCAGCTCGAGCATCACGCCCACGCCGCTCGCTCCGTCGTTGGCTCCCATCACAGGTTTGCGCCAGTTGTTCTTGTCGTAGTCGTTGTCAGCCCATGGACGCGAGTCCCAGTGTGAGCAGATCACTATGCGTTTCTTGGCGTCGGGGTTGTAGCGTGCTATGATGTTGCACGACTTCAGCGTCGTTCCGTCGTAGCCTTTGAGGTCGGCGCGCTGGCGCTCCACCTTCATGCCGTATTTCTCAAACTGATTTACGATCCATTTCTCGCAGCGGTCGTGTGCCTCGCTGTTCATTGTCCGCGGTCCGAACGAGCACTGCATGGCCACGAAGTTGAACGCCGAGTCGGCGTTGAATTGCGGTCCTGCGAGTGCCACCGTGTCGGTCTGGGCCTCGTCGGCCGACTTTTTCGTGCTCTTGCAAGAGGCGCACGATGAAGCGGTGATGATGATGGCGGCAGTTATTGCCAGTGTGAAGTAAATGCGTTTCATTGTGAATTATTTGTTATGTGTCATCGTCCGGCCGTCAGACAGCCGGTCGGTGGGTTGTTCATGCGGTTGTGGTGGCCATGGCTTTTATCTCGTTCATCACTCTAAGCCAGTTGCCGCCCCATATCCGTGCGATGTCCTGCTGTGAGTATCTGCGGCGCAGCAGCAGGCGTGTGAAGTTTATTATCTCGCTGCTGTCGGCCATTCCGTTCACTCCGCCGTCGCCGTCGAAGTCGGTGCCTATGCCCACATGGTCTATTCCCATTATGCTTATGGCGTGCTCCAGATGGTCTATGACGTCGAGTATTGACGCCTCGCCTGCGGTGCGCAGGAAGCCGTGGTAGAGCGTGATGTGCGCCACGCCGCCCTTTGCTGCGAGCGCGCGCAGCTGGTCGTCGGTGAGATTGCGCGGCACGTCGCACAGCGCGCGGCAGTTGGCGTGAGAGCATACTATCGGCGCGCGGCTTATGGAGAGCGCGTCGTAGAACGATTTTTCGCCGGCGTGGCTCATGTCAACCATTATGCCGAGGTCGTTCATCCTGTGTATCACGTCTGCTCCGAAGGCGCTCACTCCGCCGTTAGTGGCCTTGCTGCGGCGTGCGCTGTCGCAGATGGCATTGTCGCCGTTGTGGCACAGAGTGATATATACTATGCCGCGGCGTGCGAAGTGGTTGATGTTGTCGAGGTTGTCCTCAATGGCCAGACCGTTCTCTATGCCGAGCATGATGGACTTGCGTCCGTCGCGCTTGTTGGCATACAGGTCGTCGGGTGTGCGGGCTATCGATATGTAGTCGGCGTTGCGTGCCGCGATGTCTTCTATCTTGTCGAAGATGAGGTCGGCGTAAGCCTTGGGACTCTCTGTGCCGAACTGCGACACCTCGGCAAAGCTCTGACCCTCGCCGGGCTGCGGAAGATAAGCCACCATAGTCACTGCGTCCTGGCGTCCGTCGTTCATCTTGTGCAGATCTACGAGTATGCGCGGGTCGCGTTCCTCGAAGCGTATGCCCTGCGAGAAGAACATCGGAGTGTCGCAATGGGTGTCGAGGGTGAGCGTGTTGGCGTGAGTGCGCTTTGCATCGCCGAACAGTCGCGCTTCATCTACGAGCCATTTGAAGAGCGGCAGACCCTCTTCGCCCAACCATTCGGGATGCCACTGCACACCGATCATCGGCTTGTGCTCGGTGCTCTCCATGGCTTCGGGCGTGCCGTCTGGCGCAGTCGCCACGATGCGCATGCCTTTGCCGGGCGACGCTACTGCCTGATGGTGGAAGGAATTGACAAACAGCGAGTCGGTGCCGAATATGCTGTAAAGGAGTGAGTCTTTGGCTATCGTCACGCTGTGAGTGGGCTCCGAGCGGTCGGAGTCCTGCGAATGTTTCAGTATGTTCGGCTTATTGGATATGTCCTGACACACCTCGCCGTCCATGGCAATGGCCATGGTCTGTATGCCGCGGCATATTCCCAGAATAGGCATCTGGCGGTTGTATGCCAGTCGGGTGGCGAGAAGCTCGGGCAGGTCGCGCTTGGGATTGATGTGTTGCAGTCCGGGAACGGGCTGCTGTCCGCTCCAGAGCGGATTGTAGTCGGCGCCTCCTGTGAGTAGCAGCGCATCGATGTTGTCGAGCGTGTTTATTATCACTTCGTGGTCGGCAACCGGCGGAATGAGCACCGGCACGCCGCCGGCATCTACTATCTGAGTGTAATATCTGTCGAGCAGCGCAATGCTTCCGTCAACGAAATTGGCCGTGAGGCCTATCATAGGCTTGCGTCGCGCTTCGGGATAAACAGAATAAATTTCTTTTGTTATCGCGTTGAGATCAAACGATTTCATTTCTTGCGAGAAGAATTTTGCATGCAGGAAAGATAAAAGTATGTTTAAGCCTGCGGGTCACAGATGTCTCCTGCATTGTCGGTATGTCCCGCAGGCGTGTGTATTATTCTTCGATGTGTACCGGTATCTCTCTCTTTATGCTTTGCTCGAGAGAAATAAGTGTTTCGGTGGAAACGACTCCCGGAATGGTCTGCATCTGGTTGTTGAGCAGGTCCATGAGCTGTTCGTTGTCGCGTGCATACAGCTTCACGAGCATGGTGTAAGGACCTGTGGTGAAGTGACATTCCACTATCTCGGGTATGTTGATAAGACGCTGTACGACATTCTTGTACATGCTTCCGCGTTCGAGGTTCAGTCCGACGTATGTGCATGTGGAATATCCGATGCTCTTAGGATTGACATCGAATCCGCTGCCTGTTATCACTCCGTCTTCTACGAGATGCTGCACGCGCTGGTGTATGGCTGCTCTTGAGACGCCACACTCGGCTGCAACGTCTTTGAAAGGTATTCGGGCATTCTTAGAAAGTATGCCAAGTATTTTCTTGTCCAGTTTGTCTATTTTTTCCATTTTAATCTGCTTTGATTTTACATAATGTTAGCAAATGTAGTTAATTCTGGTGATATATGCAACAAAATGTGTGATAAAAATCTTTATATTTTAACAATGTGACATGTTTCTCCATATTAAAAAGACCCGGACACTGCATTTTTGTTGTAGCGTCCGGGTCTGTATAGGTGTGTCGGTGTGTGGCGCTTGCCACATGTTTACCGTCTTATTTCTTTCTGATCACAGCCGGTTTCTTAGCCGTTGTCTTTGTAGTTGTGGCCTTGGTGGTCTTTGTGCCTTTTGCTTTTGTGCCTTCGGCAGCCGGTTGAGTCTTCTCAATGCCTACGAGTTCAACGGTGAATATAAGTGTGGAGTAAGGTTTGATCTTGCCTGCCTGACGTGCTCCGTAACCCAGTTCCTGCGGTATGTAGAGCTCCCACTTACTTCCTACAGGCATCATGGTGAGGGCTTCGGTCCATCCCTTGATCACCTGGTCGGCTCTGAATGTGGTGGTGTCGGGCTTGCGTTTGTATGAGCTGTCGAACTCAGTACCGTCAATCAGCTTGCCTTCATATTTCACTTTCACCTTATCTGTAGCCTTCGGTTTCTCGCCTGTGCCTTCTGTTATCACTTTATATTGGAGTCCGCTCTCGGTTGTCTTCACACCTTCCTTGGTGGCGTTGGTCTTGAGCCATGCCTCGTTCTCGCTCTTGTAGGCTTCCTCCTTGCGCTTCATCTCCACCTCGCTGATGTCGGTGTATTTCGTGGCGGCGTACTTTGAGCTCATTATTGTGGTGTCGTTTTCCACACCGTCGATGAATGCTGCGTTGAATACATCAGGGTTGATGGTGTATGATGTGCCCTCGAACTGTTTCTCGGTTGACGGCAGAATGCGCTCGTCCACCATGCGTGCTATCTGTGTTCCGGCATTGCGTGCGACGTATTTCGGGTCGTCGAATTTGTTGGTAGCCTCTTTGTAGCCCTCGATGAAATCCTTGATGTAGGCTGTATCGACACCGTATTGCTGCTGAAGGTAGGCTATCAGGCCACGTGTGGCGGTCATTCCGGCAGCATAGCTGAGTGAGTCTGATGCTGACAAGAGCTTGATAGGCTCGACTTTCTGTTCGGTATCGTCTTTCTTCTTTTTCTTTTCCTTTTTGTCTGGAGTAGCTCCGCAGACTGCTGTCGCCATCATTATCACGGCGAGCAATAAAATCTTTTTCATCTTAATATTAAAATGTTTATTTAGTTATAAGAATTATTGCTTCATTAAAAGGGCGGACTCTCTTTTTGAAAAGAAATGCCGCCCTGTTATTTTTTTCAGTCTCTGAACTTGTCTGAATTATTTGTTTTTCGGATCAACCTCGAGAAGCTCGATCTTGAAAATCAAAGCTGAGAAAGGTTTGATCTGTCCCTGCTCGCGGTCGCCGTAAGCAAGATCCTGAGGAATGTAAACTTCCCATACAGATCCGGCAGGCATGCGTGTGAGTGCCTCGGTCCATCCTCTGATTACCTGGTTGGCGCGCATTGTCACAGGACTGTTTCTCTTGTAAGAGCTGTCGAATACTGTTCCGTCGATGAGTTTGCCCTCATACTGAACCTTTACGAGTGATGTGTCCTTAGGAATAGGACCGTTGCCTTCCTTTATCACTTTGTACTGGAGGCCTGAAGGCAGAGTCTTTACGCCTGCTTTCTTCTTGTTTGCCTCGAGCCATTTCTCGCAAGCCTTCTTGTTGCCGCTGTACTGCTCGGCTACGGCTTTGCTTCTTATCTGAATCATCTTCATCTGAGCAACCTGCTGAGCCTGCTCAGGTGTCATGAGTCCTTTCTTGCCTGTTGCACCTGTGATGAATCCTGCGAGGAGGTTCTTCATAGAGATGCTCTTTGTAGAATCGCTGCCGAAGATTTCGCGGTTGATGCCTTTAACCATTCTGTTTGAAATCTGCTGGCCGATGTTGATACCTGCGTAGTAGGCAGCCTTCTTCTTGTCGTCGCCGGCGTTAGCACCGTCTTTCAGACCTTTAACGAAAGCGTCCATGTAAGTAGTGTCTATTTCCATCTGTGCGAGGTATTCCTTCAGTCCCTGCGACTGTGCCATACCCATAGCATAGCTCATTGTGTCCACATCGCTCTTCAGATTAGGTTTCGATGCAGAGTCGCCGCATGAGGTCATGAATCCTGCGGCTGTGATAGCCATTGCGGCTACGATTGTAATTTTTTTCATTTTCTTGTTTATCGTTATTCTGTTTTTCTCTTGTTTATGTATTAAATCACCTCGATGAGCTCAACGTCGAATACGAGAGCTGCGAACGGAGGTATTGACGCGCCTGCTCCTTGCTCGCCGTAACCCAGCTGGTAAGGTATGAAGAATCTGTATTTTGCACCTTCCTGCATGAGTTGCAGTCCTTCGGTCCATCCTGCGATGACACCGTTGAGCGGGAATGTGGCAGGTTCGCCGCGCTGTATGGAGCTGTCAAAGAGCGTACCGTCGATGAGCATGCCCTCGTAGTGGCACTTCACTTTGTCGGTGGCTTTCGGTTTGCGGCCGTTACCTTCTTTTATTACCTGGTATTGCAGTCCGCTGGGCAGTGTAACCACGCCTTCCTTCTTGGCGTTCTCGGCCAGATATTTCTCGCCTTTCTCCTTTGTGTCTTTGAACTTCTCGGCAGCAGCGGCGCGCTGTTTTGCCTCCTGTTTCTCGAAGAAGTCTTTTACGAGAGTCTGTGCTTCGGCATCGCTTACTGCCGGTTCTTTGCCGGCGAGAATGTCTTTTATTGCCTGTGCGAAATCGTCGATGTTCAGACTGTCAGCTCCCATCTGTGACAGTTGGCGGCCTATGCCGAGCCCCAGGGCGTAACTCACTTTATCCATATAGTGTCAGAATGTTGTTTTATATATAAAATATGTTTATCTTTTCAAGTGCGCAAAGTTACATATTTTATCTGACAGCTTTGCTATAATTCTGCAAAAATTACTATTTTTGTGGATAATTAGCTATTCGCGGCGGGTCTTTTAATA
>ULRG01035066.1_pt1 | contig 11915 bp, 5 predicted proteins | sample 1955211 | NCBI WGS metagenome assembly ULRG01 (sample SAMEA4835676, study PRJEB28245) | human gut metagenome | biome: gut microbiome; material: fecal sample | place: Denmark | collected 2008
CATACATAAATATTTTATCGATTTAATTCCGCCAACGGGTTCTTCTTCTTTTTCCTTTATATTTGCATTGTGGAACACGGCATGCGCGTTGACTCATAACGCAAACTAACCGGCTGAATACCTTGTTGTTTTACATTTTGCAGCGGGCCGGGAAAGGAAAGGGATTCCATTTGCCTTTGCAAGGCGCAGCGGTCCCGCCCCGGCCGGCGGCGGGAGGCTGGACCGGGGGAACGTTTGAATCATCTGTATTCTTTATAAAACTTTACTTTTTCAAGCTATGAATCAATTGAAATCTCATTTTGGGAAAGTTGTCGCCTTCGCCTGGGCCGTTGTGTGCGTCGCGCCGTACAGTCCGGCACAGGCAGCCGACCGTCTTGCCGACGACCCGTCCAAGGAATGGTGCTATCTGAAGAAATCGACTACCGTTATCGGCATGCCCTTTCATCCGCAGGTGACGGAAGTGACCTATGACGGTTCGCTTTATACCGGCTACAGTGAACTGACTTTCAGTTATGGCAAGGCAGATACTCCTTTGCTGATTCGCCAGAAAACCTTTGAAAAGGGCTGGATACCCGTTGTCGGAGATTCCTGGAGCGAAGATGGCATTGACTATTGCATAGACATGTTTTCCGCACCCTTGCAGCCGGGCGACGTGAGCAATTGTCTGAACTTTGTGAAGATAAGGATGAAGAATGCGGCCGGCACCGCGCAGCGCGGACATTTCACCGTGTCGCTCCGAGGCCGTCTGCCCGATTACCGCTTGGCAAAACTGCGCGATTTCGGGCCGGCCGACCGCTATGAAATCGGCCGTGATGCCGTCCGCAAGAACGGCAAACTGATGATGGTTTTCGACAGCCGGCCCGATGCCGTGGAGTCGGTGGACGGAAAGCATTACCGTTCGGCCTTTACCGCCGATTCGCTGCGGGTGAAGCCCGAAACGCGCACCTGCCTTTTGCGCTATGCCAGGCTGCTGCAGCCGGGCGAGGCCTGCGAGATTGTGGTGAAGATGCCCACCGTGCCCACGGCCGATGCGGCCTATGCCGAGGCTGCCCGTCAGGCCGGATATGAGGAGAAACACCGCTTTGTGACCGACTTTTGGGAGCGGCTGGTTCTCTCGCAGACGCAGTTTGAGATTCCCGAAAAACGCATACAGGATGCCCAGCGCGCCTCGATGGTGCATTTGTTGCTGGCAACCCGTACGCGAGGCGGACAGCGGATGCAGACCGACGGCATTCCTTATCCCAACTTCTTCCTGACTTCCGGCCCGCAAATGTCGATGGCCTATCTGACGAACGGCTGCCCCGAATATGCGCGGCTCATTGTGGCAAACGCCTTGAAGCAGCAGGAACCCGACGGACTTTATTTCGACCGTTCGCTGGCACACGGCGGCATCATCCCCACGGCACACGGGCACATCATGTATATGGCCGCGGCCTACTGTCTGCTGACACACGACGAAGCATTCGGCCGGCAGATTTTCCCCAGTCTGGTCAAGGCCGTGGACTATCTGAAGACGCAGACCGGAAAGAGCCGCTACGGCCTGTTGCCGCCTACCTATCCTTACGACAACGAGATGATTGACGGCCATTATGCCAGCAACAACTATTGGGCGTTGCTGGGCTTGCGCTTCTGCATCCGCATGGCCCGCTGCCTGAACCGGACAGACGTGCTGGCCGACTGGGAGGCGCTTGAGAAGACCTATACGCAAAGCATCCTCAAGGGGATAGAGGCTTCGGTTCAGGCTGATGGCTATGTGCCCACCGGACTGTATGATTTCCTGACGGGAAAGAAGGCCCGCCGCGGTTTCAACGAATACCAGTGCAACAGCGACTGGGAAAACATGCTGCTGGCCTATCCCACAGAACTGCTTCCGCCCGGCCATGCCTATGTGCGCGGCAGCCTTCGCCACATCCGGAAAGGATATGCCGAGGGCATCATGACCTATCGGCACGGCATGCATCTGCACCAGTACATAACGGCCAATCTGATTGAGCAGTATATGGTGCAGGGGCAGCAGCGGCAGGCGCTTATTGATTTTTACCATCTCATCCTCCATTCCGGTTCTACCCACGAGGGGTTTGAGAATCTTGTGATTCCCTGGAAGGACCGTATGGTTGACCCGTATTGCCCCACGCCCCATGCCTGGGCTTCGGCCAAGACTGCGTTCCTTATCCGCAACTTCCTGCTGCACGAATATGGCGGCAGGGCCGGCATGGAAAACACGCGCGACCTTTACTTATTCCCCGTCATATCGCCGGAGTGGGCCCGGCCGGGACAGCACATCGCCATTCGGGGCGCGGCCACGGAAATGGGGCCGGTGACGGCGCGCATCGATTTCGACGCCGACGGAGCCAGAGTGAGCTACAAGGCCGATTATTTCGGTGACGGCCCCGACCATGTGCGTCTGCGCATCCCTTATTTCAAACGTTTTGTCCGGTTGCGTACCGATGCGCGTTCGGCGCGGGTAGAAGGCGGATGCATTGTGCTTTCACCCGATTTCACAACGCTCGAAGTGAAGTGGAAGGACCGGCCGCAGGCGCATAAGGGCACTTCGGCCTATCTGCTGCGCGCTTACCGTGCCTGCAACACCTTTGAGGGGATGGACAGCGCCGGAGTGCAAATCGTCAGGGAACACCGCCCCTTTCTGCTGGAAGAGGAAAAGACCGATACGCTGGAACCGTTGAGCTTCGACCTGGTGCGCCGTTGCTTCCTGCATGAATTTGAGCGGCGGCAGAGCGGAAACTGACGGAGATGTTGACAGGCAAGGAAGCCGGCTGTGTCCCGGTTTCTACCCGTGACGGCAAGTATCGTTCGGGGATGCAGGGCTTCTTTGCCGAAAAATCCATATATTTGCAGGGGGCATCGGGTAATTTCTGTTTCCAACAGTGTTGGGACGACCGCATTGTTGCCGGATGGAGTTGCCGTTGCCTCTGTTCCGTGTTCCTGCCGGACGGGCAGGCCGGATGTTAATCTGCCACATTATTTGAAACTATGAAAAATTACCGTTTCCTCCTTTGCTGCCTCGTCGGCCTGCTGTTGTCGGTGCCGGGCTGGAGCACTCCCGAGTTTTCAACTGCCGGCTTTTTTGAATTGCCCCAGACCGGGCGCGAAGTGTATTCCATGAATCTGGCCTGGCGCTTTTTCAAGGGAAAGCCGCAGGGTGAGCCCTCCCGTCCCGATTATGACGACGCGGACTGGGAGGTGGTTTCCGTTCCCCATGGGCTGGAATATGTGCCGGTTGAGGCCAGCGGCTGTGCCAACTATCAGGGTGAAGCCTGGTATCGCAAGCGGTTCACTCCGGCCGCCGGGCTGCAGGGCCGGCGGGTTTTCCTCCACTTTGAGGGGATTATGGGCAAAAGCCGTGTCTATTTGAACGGAGAACTGGTCAAGGAGCATTTTGGCGGTTATCTGCCCGTCATCGTCGACGTAACCGGCCGTTTGCGTCCGGGTCGTGAAAATGTGCTGGCGGTCATGGCCGACAACAGTGACGACCCCAATTTCCCCGTGGGCAAACCGCAGGCTCAGCTCGATTTTACCTATTTCGGCGGCATCTATCGCGACTGCTGGCTGGTGGCCCATGGCGATGTGTTTATCACTGATGCCAATTACGAAAACGAGGTGGCTGGCGGCGGTCTTTTTGTTTCCTACAGCGATGTCTCGGACGCTGGTGCCGATGTGCGTCTGCAGGCCCATGTGCGCAACGCGTCGGACCGTTCGCGGCGGGTGAGTGTGGAGTTTGAACTGAAGGACCGCGATGGAAACCGTGTGGCCGTTGCCGCAGGAAACCTGCGCCTGAAGAGCGGGCAGGCCCGCCACACCGTCAGCACGATACACGTGCAGCAGCCACGCCTGTGGAGCCCCGACGACCCTCATCTTTACGACCTGCTGGTCTATGTGAAGGAGGACGGGCGGGTGATTGACGGTTACCGGCAGCGCATCGGCATCCGCAGCATCGAGTTCCGGAAAACTGACGGCCTCTGGATAAACGGCCGGCGTTATGAGGGAAAAATCATGGGCACGAACCGCCATCAGGACTTTGCCGTGCTGGGCGCCGCCATGCCCAACGCGCTGCAGTGGCGCGACGCCAAGAAACTGCGCGACGCGGGCTTGAAAGTGGTGCGTACGCATTATGTCATCGACCCCGCCTTCATGGATGCTTGTGACGAACTGGGCCTTTTTGCCCTGGTGGAGGTGCCCGGCTGGCAGTTCTGGAACAAGGCTCCCGTCTTTTCGCAGCATCTTTATCGCGACCTGCGCGACATGGTGCGTATCCACCGCAACCATGCCAGCCTCTTCTTCTGGGAACCCATCCTCAACGAAACCCATTATCCCGACGAGTTTGCGAAAAACGCCAGGAAAATCTGCGACGAGGAATATCCGCATCCCTATAGCATTGCCGCCTGTGATGACGGGGCGAACGGCGATGAGTATTTCGACCTGCTGCTCCGCCCCATCGAGAGCAAACTGCGCACCGACAAAACCTATTTCATCCGCGAATGGGGGGACAATGTGGACGACTGGAACGCGCAGAATTCCGACAGCCGCGTAGCGCGCAGCTGGGGCGAAGTGCCCATGCTCGTGCAGGCGGCCCATTATGGCATGCCTTATTATCTGGACCGCCATCCCATACTTTGTTATGACGAAATCTGCCGTAAGCCCTCACAGATTGTGGGAGCCTGCTTCTGGCATTCGTTCGACCACCAGCGCGGCTATCATGCCGACCCCTTCTATGGCGGCATCATGGATGCTTTCCGTCAGCCGAAGACGTCGTACTATATGTTCATGTCGCAGCGGCCGCCGCAATCGTCCGATCGCCTGCAGGCCGAAACCGGTCCGATGGTTTACATTGCCCATGAGCTGACTCCCTTCTCGCCGGCCGACGTAACCGTCTATTCCAATTGTGACGAAGTGCGCCTCACGGTGTGGAAGGGCGGCAAGGTGTATACCTATCGCAAGGACCCGCAGCGGGAAGGCATGCCGTCGCCCATTATCACGTTCAAGGATGTGTATCATTACATGGACTGGAAAAACCTGATTCGCAGTGGCCGGCGCGGCGATGCCTATTTGCTGGCGGAGGGACTGATGGACGGCAAGGTGGTGGCCACCTGCATGCGGCGGCCGGCCGGTCAGGCCCATCAGTTGCGGCTGCGCCTGGACGACGAGGGCACAGGACTGAAAGCCGACGGCTCCGACGTGGTGGCCGTGGTGGCAGAGATGGTGGACCGTCAGGGAAACGTGAAACGTCTGAACAATTCCTGGATTCGTTTCCGTGTGGAAGGTGAAGGGCGCCTGTTGGGTGATGGCGTGACAGGAGTGAACCCGCAGCAAATCGAGTGGGGCAGTGCCGTTGCCTTGATACAGGCCAGCCACCGTTCCGGCCGCATTCGCGTGGTGGCCAGTATGGAAGTGCCCGGGCGGGCGCGTCCGCTGGAGGGTACGCTCGACTTCGAAAGCCGTCCGTCCGCACAACGCGAAATCTACAGTGAGGCCGAGTGGGCCTGCCGCAAGCAGTCGGTTGCCGCGTCTGCTCCCGAGAGCCGCAGCAGCAGCGAACTGGAACGGGAGAATGCCCGGCTTCGCAAGGAACTGCAGCAACTCAAGGTAAAGGAAGTGGAGCAGCAGCAAACGCAGTTTGGTGTGGGCATCAATGACTGATTCCTGTGTCTGGCCGCACGGCTGCCCCGATGGTTGTGACGGGGCAGCGCCGTGCAGTGGTTTCCATTTCATCCGCTGTTTCCGTCGGGTCCCGGCAAAAGGCACATGCTGTTGGAGAACATGAATATCTGATTATAAATATAAAGACATCCTATGAAAAAAAAGTTACTGTTTTACTCATGGCTGTTGCTTGCCGGCCAGTTTCCGGTCCCGGTCGTAGCGGCGGTCCGCGGCGTTGACGCTGTGTCCGCACATGTCTCGGCGGACGAGAATGCGCTGCCCCGGCAGTCGGCAGAAGCGGTGGCCCGCTTGCAGAAGAAACTGGCAGCCTTGCCCGTCATGAAAGGGCTGATTTCCGACCGTACCGGCTTCGACTGGCTGCTGACACCGGAAAAGTCGGGAGCCGGCATCTACCGTACCCCCGACGGCAAGGGCATTGTCGTGGCCAATGCGATGGTATCGCGCACCTTCCGCCTTTTCCCCAATCTGGCCACGGTCGATTTTACCAACCGCATGTTGGGCGAAAGCCTGCTGAGAGCCGTCAGTGCCGAAGGCTGTCTGTGGATAGACGGTAAGGCCTGGAAACTGGGCGGTCTGTCGGGACAGCCCGAGCGGGGTTATCTGCGCAACGACTGGCTGGATGCGATGCAGCCCTTGCCCGAATCGTTCGTGGTGGAGGATTTCTCGGTGAAGGAGGTGGAGCCTTCGCTGCGTTGGGCACGTACACGCTGGGCACTCAACGACCGCGATGCGACGGGGCGTGAGCTGGTGTTTGTCCTGCGCGGCCGGGGAGCGACCGAGAACGTCAGGGTGCATCTTCATTTTGCCGTTTACGACCAGGTGCCGGTCATCCGCAAATGGATGGAGGTGGAAAACGGTAGCGGCCGCCGGCTGACCCTTGACAAGTTCCAGTTGGAATATCTGGCCATGGCTGAGCCCGAATCGCCTTCCGACGGCAATCCCGACGACTTCCTGCTGCCGAATCTTCATGTGGAGAGTGATTATGCCTGCAGCGGTACTTTCACCGAGCGCGAGACCGATATCACCGAAAAGTGGGTGACCGACAAGGCTTACACCTCGCAGCGGCATTATCCCATGGAGACTCCCTGCATCCTGCAGGTGGCACCGCCCATCGGGCCCGACCAGCAGGTGGAGCCGGGAACTACCTTTTCCACGTTCTCCGTTTATGAAATGCCTTTCGACAGCTACGACCGTGAGCGTAAGGGGCTTTTCACCCGCCGCTTCTATCAGGCGATAGCTCCCTGGACTACGCAGAATCCCATTTTCCTGCATCTCACGTCGAGCGACCCTGCCGTGGTGCGCCGGGCCGTCGACCAGTGTGCCGAGGTCGGCTTTGAAATGATTATCCTCAGTTTCGGTTCGGGCGCCAATGCCGAGGACGTCTCCGAAGCGAACATTGCCAAATGGAAAGAGCTGGTGGACTATGCCCGTTCCAAAAACATAGAGATGGGATGCTACTCGCTGCTGGCCAGCCGTAGCGTCGGCGAAAAGGACGATGCCGTCAATCCGGAAACCGGCCGGCCCGGCGGTATGCGTTTCGGCAATTCACCCTGTCTTTGCAGCGAATGGGGAGAGGAATACTTCCGCAAGATACGTTACTTCGTGGAGCAGACGGGCATGACCTGCCTGGAGCACGACGGGTCCTATCCCGGCGATGTCTGTGCCTCCACCAGCCACCCTTACCACCGCGGACTGAACGACTCACAGTGGAACCAGTTCCGGAAAGTGACCGGACTTTATCACTGGATGAGCGAGAAAGGCATCTATCTGAACGTGCCCGATTTTTATTTTCTCAACGGTTCGAACAAGGTGAGCATCGGTTATCGTGAGGTGAACTGGTCGCTGCCACGCGACCGCCAGCTGATGCATACCCGCCAGCTGAATTATGACTGCACGTGGGAGCGTCCCGTGACGGCTCTGTGGAGTTTCGTCCCCCTGGTGCAGTATCATGGCGGCGGGGCTGCTGCCACCATCGAGCCGCTGGCCGAGCATCTGTATGAATACCGCACGTTGCTGTTCCAGAACTTCAGCGCCGGCGTGCAGGCCTGCTATCGGGGGCCGCGCCTTTATGATACGCCTGAAACCCGCCGCATGGTGACCGAGGTGTGGCCTGGTATAAGCGTTACCGCCGCATTCTCAACAGCGACCTCATCCATCTGCGCAAACCCGACGCCCGCGACTGGGACGGACTGCTGCATGTCGACCCCAAAGGCAAGGAAAAGGGACTGGCTGGTTTCTATAATCCGCTGCCCTGCGACATTGAGCGCAGCATCCGCCTGCCGCTCTATTACACGGGCTTGACAAAGCAGGCCCGCATCCGTGAGCAGGAAGGGCGCGCCCGGAAGTATCGGCTTGATGCTTATGGGAATGTTGACTTGAAAGTAAAGATTCCTGCCGGTGGCTACACCTGGTATGTGATAGAATAATGGTAGTCGCAGTGTCTGCCTGCCCATCCCGACTGGCTGCCGTCACGGGTTTTCCGTCCGGAGGACCCGCTCCTGAAAAACAGAGAATGACGTGCGTTCGCTATCATTATTTATCTCCAACAGAGGTCCTTGTATGCCCTTGCCGCATCCCGGTTTCACGGTCCTACTGACAGGAAATCCTAAAGTACTGACAGAATTTTCTAAAGTACTGACAGAAATTTCTGTCCTTACTTTAGTTTTTACGAAAGTAAGGACTGTTTTGCGGTGAAAAAGGAGTGTGTTCAGGCTCTTTGTTGTAGATATACCGAACTCACGTGGAATAGGGGTGTTGCCCTTCTCGGGAAAACGGCGATACTGCTTTTTTGAAACAGAAAAAAGAAAAAAAATGAAAAGTCATAGCTATCTTACTCACTGGCACGCGTGGTTCCTTTTGGCGTGTCTGCCTTTGTTTTGTTCGTTTAAGCAACCCGGAAAAGGGACGCAGATGTTACGTTCGGGCCAGGCCGATGTCGTTTCGTGGAATGACGACTGGCGCTTCTGCCGATACGGATTGCAGGCAGAGGGGCACCGTCGGCCGGAGCCGGAGGGCCTTCATCGCCGTGATGTGCTGGATGCCGGCTGGGAACGGCTGGATGTGCCTCACGACTTTGCCATTCAAGGTCCGTTCCGCATGGATTTGGGCGGTAATACGGGGCGTCTGCCTTTTCAGGGTATCGGTTGGTACCGCAAGCACTTCCGGCTGGATGAGGCTGACCGCGGCCGGCAGGTTTATGTCGACTTTGACGGTGTTATGGCCTATGCCGAAGTGTGGCTGAACGGCGAGTATGTGGGCACCTGGCCTTATGGATACAGTTCGTTTCGCCTTGACTTGACGCCTTATCTGCGCTGGGGCGAGGACAATGTGCTGGCCGTGCGTACGGATACGGAGAAATGGGATTCACGCTGGTATCCCGGTGCCGGCATCTACCGCAACGTGTGGCTCGTCAAGACGGGTCAGGTGCATGTGCAGCACTGGGGGACTCGGATGCTGACTGGAAAACTGACAGATAAGGAAGCTCAGCTGGCTTTTTCCGTGGATATCAGGAATAGCGGCAAGCAGGATGTGCAGGCCGGGGTTGAGGCGGAGATTTATGAACTGCGACCCGACGACCGCTTGGGCCGGCGCGTGCTGCGAATGGGCAGCACGCAGTTGCGGCTGGCTTCCGGCAGCGGCGGACAGGTGCGTTTCGAAAAACCGTTGCGCAATTATCGCCGGTGGGACCTGGCAACGCCCCATCGCTATGTGGCGGTGGTAACCGTCCGGCAGGGCGACGACATTACCGATGTGCACTATACGCCTTTTGGTATTCGGGAGATTCGTTTTTCGCGCGACGGCTTTTTCCTCAATGGCCGGCGTGTGCCGCTGCAAGGTGTCTGCAACCATCATGACCTGGGTGCCTTGGGCGCTGCTTTCAACAAGAGTGCGCTGGAGCGCCAGTTGCGCATTCTTCAGGAGATGGGCTGCAATTCCATCCGTACGTCGCACAATCCTCCGGCACCGGAACTGCTCGAACTGGCCGACAAGATGGGACTGCTCATCCTGGATGAGGCTTTTGATGCCTGGGCACACGGCAAGCGGGAGTGGGATTACAACAAGTTGTATGCCCAGTGGCATGAGAAGGACTTGCAGGCGCTCGTGCGGCGCGACTGGAATCATCCTTCCGTCATCATGTGGTCCATCGGAAATGAAGTGATGGAGCAGCGTGACGTGGAGATGACGAAGCATCTGGCCGGCATCGTGCGGGCACTCGACCCGACGCGTCCTGTCACTTGTGGCTACAATGACCCCGACGGCGGCCGCGGAAGCGGGGCCAGCCAGGCGCTCGACGTGATGGGAGTGAACTATTTCTTCGGCCGGCAGGCAGAATGGGACCGCGACCCGCGTTACAGCAATATGCCCACCATGGGGTCGGAAACGTCCTCGTGCCTGAGTACCCGTGGCGTGTATTTTCTTGACGGAGCCCGTCGCCGGGATTTCCAGATAACTTCCTACGACCTGGATGCTCCCGGATGGGGCTGTTCGCCCGACACGCAGTTTGCAACCAACGACCGCTACCCCCACCTCCTGGGCGAATATGTCTGGACAGGTTTTGACTATCTGGGTGAGCCGACCCCCTTTAATTCAGACAACACCAATCTGCTGAACTTCCGCAACGACCCTTCCCGTCGGGCAGAACTGGAACGGCAACTGGCCGAACTCGCCCGCAAGCAGCCGCCTTCACGCAGCAGTTATTTCGGTATAGTCGATTTGGCAGGATTTCCCAAGGACCGCTATTATGCTTATCAGGCGCGTTGGCGGCCCGATTTGCCGATGGCCCACATTTTGCCCCACTGGAACTGGCCCGACAACATCGGTGATTCCATCCCGGTGCACGTCTATACCTCAGGTACGGAGGGAGAGCTCTTTGTCAACGGAAAAAGCTATGGTCGCCGTAGCAAAGTGCCCGGAAAGACTTATCGCCTGGTGTGGGACAAGGTAGCCTATGAGCCGGGCACGGTGCGGGTGGTCACTTACCGGGACGGAAAGCGCTGGGCCGAGGACGAAATAGGTACCACCGGCCAGCCCAGCCGCATTCTCCTTAGTGCCGACCGCCGGAAAATCAGCGGGAGCCGCGATGAGTTGGCTTTTCTCCGCATTGCCGTGGCCGACGCGTCCGGGCGCACTGTTCCAACGGCTTGCCTGCCGTTGAAGGTGAAGGTGGAAGGCTGTGGCGAACTGGTTGCCACGGACAACGGCGACCCCACCTCGTTCGTGCCTTTCCAGAGTGCCGAAAAGGAATCCTTCAACGGGCTGCTGCTGGCCATTGTCCGTGCACAGAAGGGTGCGGCGGGCCGTATTCGCGTTACAGTCAGCGGAGAAGGACTTGCACCGGCGCAGCTGGAGCTCCGGGCCGAATGATGCCGGTGCTTTCCGCCTTGTCCTGATGCCTGGCGGCCGGGAGAAGGGAGGGTTGTCTGCACGGAAAGGAAGCGGAAGAAAAAAGCCGTATGAAACAAGATATGACAAGCGTTATGAAAAAACTGATGTGGGTTGTCTGCGTGCTGCTGTTCTCAGGCGGAATCGCCTTCGGACAGCAGGAAATCACGATGCAGCAGCTGTTGCGTGAAATGGTAGACCGGAACGCCCTGACGCTGTGGCCGGACAGCGTGCCCTATCGCACGTTGCAGGCCAGCAGCTATAACCGTGCCTCTGTGGCGCCCGACCGTCCGGGCTGGTTTGCCGATTCCGACGGCGTGTTCTGCATCCGTACGGAAACCAACCGGAACGGCCAGACGGAATGGGTGCTGATGGAGGATGAAGGGCCGGGCGTTATCACGAAAATCTGGGCGGTCTGCTTTTATTATGGACTCGACAACCGCACCGGCGGAAATATAAATATCTATCTTGATGGTGCCGATGAGCCGGCCATCCGCTGCAATTTCTTCGATTTCGTTCAGGGCCGCGCTTTTGTGCGCCCGCCTTTGGCCGCGGCGTCGCGGCGGGCGGGCAACTGTTATCTGCCTATACCCTATGCGAAGGGCTGTAAGGTGACCATGGACCGGAAGGTGTTCTATCATATCATTAATTATCGCAGCTATCCGGCCGGCACTCCTGTGCGCACCTTTACGATGGACGATTTCCGCCGGTCCGCAGCTTTGGTCGACAGCGTTTCGCAGGTTCTGGACTCGGGCACGGCGTCGCCCTTGCCCGCAGGCGGTCAGACGCGGCGGGCAAAGGTTGTGCTGGCATCCGGAAGTGCTCACACGTTGCGGCTACGCGGGCGCCGGCAGGCC
>ULRG01014076.1_pt1 | contig 11911 bp, 8 predicted proteins | sample 1955211 | NCBI WGS metagenome assembly ULRG01 (sample SAMEA4835676, study PRJEB28245) | human gut metagenome | biome: gut microbiome; material: fecal sample | place: Denmark | collected 2008
TGATAGAAAGCGATTCTATCCAATCAAAAACAACCAAGTATATAAGTACGTAAGTATGAAAGAGTATCAGACGTATATTTTCGACCTGGACGGCACGCTGCTCAATACGATCCGCGACCTGGCGGCCAGCGTCAACTATGCCCTGCGCAGTACAGGCATGGCGGAGCGGACACTGGAGGAAGTGAGGGAGTTTGTCGGCAACGGCGTGAAGAAACTCATGGAGCGGGCCGTGCCAGGAGGACTGGACAACCCACAGTTTGAGGCAGCCTATGCTACCTTTCGCCAGCACTACCTCCACCACAGTCTCGACACCACGGCACCCTATCCGGGCATAGAAAAGCTGCTGAGCGAACTGCGCCGCAGAGGGAAGCGCGTGGCCATCGTGAGCAACAAGTTTTATGCTGCCACGCAGGAACTGGCGCGCCACTTCTTCCCTGACACCGTGGAGGTGGCCATCGGCGAGCGAGAGGACATCCGCAAGAAGCCGGCGCCCGACACCGTGCTGGAGGCGATGAAGCAACTGGGCGTGGAAGCCGAGGGGGCCGTCTATATCGGCGACAGCGACGTCGATATAGAGACGGCATGCAACTGCTCCATCCCCTGCATCAGCGTGCTCTGGGGATTCAGAGACCACGACTTCCTGCTGCGCCACGGCGCTACTTGTCTCGTCTCGCGTCCTGAGGAGATACTGCCCGAGAAGTGAGGCCTGCTCCTGGGAGTCGTCTCCCAGGAGGGCCTGCCCAAACTAAGGGCTTACTCGTAGCGGATGGCTTCGATGGGATCGAGGCGGGCCGCTTTCTTGGCGGGATACCAGCCGAAGAAGACACCGGTGAAGGTGCAGACGGCGAAACTCATGATGATCGTCCAGGGCTCGATGGCAATGGGCCAGTGGGCAAAGGCCTTGATGGCGTAGGAGGCTCCGATACCCAGCAGGACACCGATGATGCCACCGGTGACGCTGAGCAGGATGGCCTCGATGAGAAACTGGTTGAGGATATCGACGCCACGGGCGCCGACACTCATGCGAAGGCCGATCTCGCGCGTGCGCTCGGTGACGCTGACGTACATGATGTTCATGATACCGATGCCACCCACGACGAGGGAGATGCCGGCCACGCAGCCAAGGAGGATGGTGAGCATGCCGGTGGTGCTGTTCATCATATTGGCCAACTCCTCCTGTGAGCGGATGTTGAAGTCGTCCTCATCGCCCTCAGCTTGGTCGGTGGCATCCTTGAGTTTGTGGGTGCGGCGCAGGATAGTGGTCATCTCGTCGGTGGCCTGCTCCGTGACACCTTCCACGACAGCCGAGGCCAGGATCTGATGGAGGTAGTCCTGGGCGAGGATGCGCTTCATGACGGAGGTGTAGGGAGCGAGGACATAGTCGTCCTGGTCCATACCCATGGAGTTGTAGCCTTTCTTCTTCATCACACCGATGACACGGAAGGGGATGGAGTTGAAGCGAACGACCTTGCCGATGGGGTCGGAACCGTCGGGGAAGAGGTTATCGACCACCGTCTGGCCGAGGAGGCAAACCTTAGCGGCCGACTTGATCTCGGTCTCGGTGAACATCTCGCCCTCGGCGACGGACAGCTGACGAATCTCCAAGTAGTCGAGGTTGGCACCGTAGATACTCGACGGCGTGTTGTTGTTGCCGTAGATAAACTGGCCGGAACTCTGGACGAGGGGGGAGATGGCCTTGATGAAATGGCACTCGTCCTTGAGGGCCTGGTAGTCGGTGAGCTTCAAGGTCTCCATCGAGGAGGCGTCTTGTCGCACGCCACCCCGCATGTCGGCTCCCGGACTGATCATGATCATATTGGATCCCATCTCCGAGATGTTGCTCTGGATGCTGTTCTTGGTGCCCTGACCCACGGCGAGCATCGTGATCACCGACGCGATGCCGATGATGATGCCCAAGGCGGTGAGGAAGGACCGCATCTTGTTGGCCGCAATGGCGCGGAGGGCTATTTTCAAAAGATTGCTGATATTCATAATATGATACGCTTGATATAAGACTCAATGATCACTCGTCGGTGTTCTTGGGCAGGGCGGCAAGGCCCTCGGCGGCACTGAAGATGTGGTCGTTGACCTCGTTGCGGATGATGCGTCCGTCGCGGAGCTCGATATTGCGCGAGGCGTAGTGGGCTATGTCGGGATTGTGGGTCACGAAGATGATGGTCCTCCCCTCGGCGTGGAGCTTCTGGAAGAGGACGAGGATCTCGAAGGAGGTGCGCGTGTCGAGATTGCCCGTAGCCTCATCGGCCAAGATGACGGCGGGATTGTTGACCAAGGCGCGCGCAATGGCGACGCGCTGCATCTGACCACCCGACATCTGGTTGGACTTATGGTAGAGGCGCTCCCCCAGGCCCACAGCCTTCAGGGCAGCCACGGAACGGTCGAAGCGCTCCTGCGGCGTGATGCTGGGGTTGTACATCAGCGGCAGTTCGACGTTTTCCACGCTCGTGGTCTTGGCCAGAAGGTTGTAGTTCTGAAAGATGAAGCCGATCTTGCGGTTGCGCAGGACGGCACGCTGCGAGTTCGACATCGTGCGCACGGCCACACCATCGAGGAAGTAGTCGCCGCTGGTGGGCGTGTCGAGGCAGCCCAACTGATTGAGGAGGGTCGATTTGCCTGAGCCCGACTTGCCCATGATGGTGACAAACTCACCCTCGTAGATTTTGAAGGAGACACCGCGCAGGGCGTGGACGGTCTCCTCGCCCACAAGGAAGTCGCGCTTGACGTCGCACAACTCGATGACTACTTTCTTTTGACTTTCATCCATCATGCTTTCTCCTTTTTGTTGTCGCGCTTCGGACCGGGGGCGAAGGGACTCTGCTCCTGATCGTCAGATTCTTTGTCTTCTTCGGGTTCGGTGACGGTGATGCCAGTGATGACTTTCAGTCCTGCCTTCACACCCGAGAGAATCTCAGTGTTGACACCATCGTTCATGCCCGTGCTTACACGGTGTGCCCGGAGCACATTGCCTTCGAGGGTCCAGACCTTGGCCTTGGCGTTGGCGACATCCTGTATCTTATACTGGTTGCCGACGGTCTCGGGCGTGGGGGTGAAACGGAGGGCCTTGGTGGAGACGCCCATCACGCCCGCACGCTCCTGGGTATAGATGGTGACGTTGGCCGTCAGTCCGGGTTTGAGTTTGAGGTCGGCATTGGGGGCACTGATGACAACCTCGTAGGTGACGACGTTGTTGGTCGTCGTGGCCTCCTGGCGCACCTGTGTCACCCTACCGGTGAAGGTGTCGTCGGGATAGGCATCGACGGTGAAGGAGACGCGCTCGCCAGTCTTGACCTCGCCAATGTCGGCCTCATCCACATTGGCCACCACTTGCATGTTGGTCAGGTCCTTGGCTATGGTGAAGAGTTCCGGGGTGGAGAAACTGGCTGCGACGGTCTGTCCCTCCTCCACACTCTTGGACAGGACCACGCCGTCGATGGGCGAGGTGATGGTGGCATAGCCGAGGTTGGTCTGGGCCTGCTTCACCTGCTCCTGTTGCTGGCGGACCTGCTCGCGGGCCTGGGCAACTCCCTGGCGCGCCGTGGCGATGGTCTGGGCTGAGGCGGCAAGATTCTGCTGGGCTTGCTGGTAACTGAGGCGGGCACTCTCGAAGTCGTTGGCACTGATGAGGCCCTTCTTGTAGAGCGTCTGGTAGCGACTGAAGTTGCTCTGCTGGTAACTGGCACTCGCGCGCACGCCATTGTAGTCGGCCTGGGCCTTCTGGACGTCGCTTTCTGCGGAGCGCACCTGTGCCTGCGCACTCTCAAGCATCGCCTTGGCCTGGTTGAGGGCCGAGAGGAGGTTGGTCTTGTCGAGTTCTGCGATCACCTGTCCTTTCTTCACGACCGAGTTGTAATCGACATAGAGTTTGCTGACGATACCCGAGACCTGTGTACCGACCGTCACCGACGTGACCGGTTCGATGGTACCCGTGGCAGTGATACTGTTCTGGATGTTCGTCTGGCCGACGGTGGCCGTGTCAAACGAGATGGTCTCCTTGGTGTCGGGTTTGCCGAGGAGGTAGGCGGCCACACCCAACACGACCAAGGCGACCACCAGATACCATACTTTCGAAATCTTTTTCATATCTATCTTTTATTATTTTCCGTTGTAGAAATTGAGCATCTGCATATTGTACAGGGCAAGGTACTTGCTCTGCAACTCGTTCTGCTGCGCCACGAGTAGGTTCTCCTTCGCCTCGCGCAGTTCGGTGATATTCTTCAGTCCGAGGCGAAACTGCTCCGAGAGCAGTTCGTAGCTGGTCTGCTGGCTCTCCGTATTGGCCAGGGCACTCTTGTATTTGGCCTGGTTGTTGACGGCCTGTATCCAATAGCTCTCGATAGTGGTATAGAGCGTGGTCTGCTGTTCCTCGAGAGCGAGACGGCTCGCCTCCATGGCGATATGGGCCTTGTTGATGGCCGTGCGGGTCTCGCGGCGGTCGAAGATAGGAACGCTCAGCGTCAGACCTGCCGACGTGGTGAGGTTGGTCTTCAACTGCGATCCGTAGGCAGCGTCGCTCATTGTCGTGACATTGGTGGAGACGCCACCCTGCATGGAGACGGTCGGGAGGCGGCGAGCCTTGGCAAGACGCACACTGAGTTCGCCACTCTCGAGGGCGAGGCGCTGCTGGCGGAGTTCGGGACGGGAGGCGAGCGCATGGGTATAGACGGTCTGCAGACCGGGTATCTCGGCCAGGGCGTCACCGGTAACGTCGTCGGGAATGCTGACTTCAAAATCCTCGCCGTCGTCGGTGAGCTGGAGGATCTGCTTCAACTGGCGTGTGTAGTCGCGGAGATTGCTCTCCTGGGCCACGACATTATACTCGTCGGAAGCGCGCTGGGCGCTGAGCTGGGCGAGGTCGGCCTGGCTGAACTGCCCTACCTCGACCATCTCCTGGCCCCGCTGCTCGTTGGCCTGGCTATACTCCAGACTCTGGCGGTTGACCTTCAAGGCCTCGTGGGTGTAGAGAATCTGGACGTAGATCTGCGCAATCTGCTCCTGGATGGAGTTGGCGGTGATGGCGGAGTCGAGCTCGGCCTGCTGTTCGGTGAGCTGGTTCTGCTGGATCTTCATGCGGTTTTGGTTGCCGTTCCATATCGTCCAGTCGAAGCTCACGGCGTAGGATCCGTTGTAATAGACCTTGTCGGTAGTCATCTCCACATAGCCATTGGCAACCTGCTGGCGCCCGCTCTCGGGGAAGGGGTTGTAGGAGACGTTCTGGGAGGTAGAGGCCGTAAGCGAAGGCAGCAGTTCAGCCTTCGACTGCAGCACGTCCTCATGGGCTGACTGTCGCGACAGGAGGTTGCGGCGAAGTTGGATGTTGTGTGCCAACGCATAGTCGATACATTCTTGCAGCGTCCACTTCCGGGCGTTGGCAGAAGGAGATGCCAACAGGAGAAGGGCAGAGATGAGGGTGGTGGTCCATCGTGTCTTATTCATATCTTTCTTTGATTTGTCTATATCCTTATTATTATGCAAAAATTTGATTTTACATCTTTTCTTGGTGCAAAAGTATACAAAACCCAAAAGACAAGGCAGATTTTGCGGTGAATTTGGATTTTAGATTCAGCTAAAATCCTTATTCTTTCAATGAAAAAAATGGGGTTAACATTAGTTTGCGCAGCCCATTGCTCATTTCACAAAAAGAAACGAGGGAGGGAAAACTCCTCCTGACAATGGCGGGCACGGATAACAAACACGCAGGCTGGAACAATGCGTCCGGACGCATGATAGGCGCCAGACTACCCTACTGAGTGAACTATATTCTATGTACCTGTACTTATATAATTAGAGGGATAGTTTGCGGTAAGCCTTGCGACTGACGAAAACGTAGCTGACGCAGACCATCACACCCGTGAGAATCCAGGATATGGGATAACACAGCATCAGTTCGCGGAAACCAGGCCAAACGGGGCAGACGAAGAACACCCAGGCGAAGCGCAGGACGCAGGTGCCGAGGATGGTGAGCAGGGTCGGTTCGATACTGTGGCCAAGACCGCGCATCGAGGCGGCAGAAATCTCGTAGGATGAGGCCAAGGCCTGGAAGACAAGGACGGTGGCCATGCGCACCTTGGCATAGTGGATGACAGAGGGATCGGTAGTGAAGAACCACAGAAAGAAGTCGGACTGCGTGTAGAAAAGCATATTGGCGAGGAAACAGGCCAGTGCGCCACAGCCCATACAGATCCAAAAGACGCGGCGGCAGCGGTCTATCTTTCCTGCTCCATAGTTTTGTCCCGTGAAGGTGACGGCAGCACCACAGAAGGAGGTGAGCAGGAAATAGCAGTAGGTGTCGAAGTTGAGGGAGATGGCAGCACCTGCGATCGCCGAAGGTCCATAACCGTTGATGGCGCTTTGGACAAAGATGTTGCTCAGCGAGAAGACCATGCTTTGTACGCCTGCGGGCACGCCAATGAAGAGAATCTGGCGCAGGGCTGCCCGGTCGATGCGAAGACGGAGGCGCGTCAAGCGGAAGGGGCCTTTCTCACGGCGGAGAAGACGTAAGATGGCCAAGGCGGAGAAGACGTTGGCGCAGCCCGTAGCGGTGGCTACTCCTGCGACTCCCATATGGAGGACAATGACCAACAGCAGGTTGAGCACCACATTGACGCAGCCGGCAAGGAGCAGGATGTTGAGCGGGCGCTGGGTGTCGCCTTTGCCTCGGAGCACGGCCTGGCCGAAGGTGAAGACCATGAAGAAGGGAATGCCAAGGAAATAGACTCGCAGGAAGAGGGTGGCCTGGTCGAGGATGGCGGCAGGCGTGCCCATGAGGCGCAGCAGACTGGGAGCAAAGATCTCGCCGAAACCCAGCAGCAAAACGCTGGCAAAGATCGGGAGCATCATCGTCGTGCCTACCGCGTCGCGAACACGATGGCGATCGTTGCGTCCGATGAAGTTGGAGATGACGGCATTGGAACCAATGGAGACACCCACAAAAAGGTTGATGAGGAGATTGATAAGAAAGGTATTGGCGCCCACGGCAGCCAACGCCTCACTGGTGGCAAAGCGGCCCACCACGGCCACGTCGATGGTGACGAAGAGTTGCTGCATGATGCCGCTTGCCGCAAAGGGAAGTGCAAAACGCAGAATCTTGCCCAGCAAAGGGCCTTGGGTCATATCCACTGTATTTCTTTCTGCCATAGTTGCCAATTTTGGTACAAAGGTACAAAGAAACTTTTGAATGTACTTCGTTTTGCAGCATTCTTTCTCCTCTAGTGGACTTAAGAGGCTCTCTACTTTCGGTATGATACCCATACGAAAGCCAGCAAAACATCCACAAGGTATTCGCATAAGACCTGCAAGAGTATGTGTGTTCGTACACACGTGTTGATTTATGTCAAGAATAGGGAGAAAAATCGAATTTTTACTTGCTATCATTTGGTGGTCAAAACGAAAGTGCCTACCTTTGCATCGTCAAAAGGTTAATAGATTGTTTAGGTTAATAGTAATTGATTTAGGTTTTTAGTTATTTTTAGGGTAATTGAACAAAGTGTTGTTCAGGTAACAAAATAGGTTATGGTCTAAGGTAAAAGATGTTTAGGGTAACAACGATGCACGATTGAGGGGATCACCGATGAGGTGTGAACCTTTAATCACGCATTGAAAAGTAGTAGTTTGAAAGAGTTTTATAGTCACCGCATGGCAAGAGTGCCATGCTTTTTTTGTTTTTAGCCCTACCCTCATTATTCCATGCTAAATTTGCACACGTCGCCTCTTTTTCTTACTTTTGCATTCGCCTTTCGCCAGCGGAACGACCCGCTGGAGAGTAAACGCATCATCAACACTGGCTATCATGACAACGACCACCAAGCAGCGCCGCCCGCTGACCGTCTATAAGGCTTCGGCAGGATCGGGAAAGACTTTCACACTCGCCGTGGAGTATATCTCACTCCTCGTCAGCGACCCCGAGAACTACCGACACATCCTTGCCGTGACCTTCACCAACAAGGCCACACAGGAGATGAAACTCCGTATCCTCTCGCAGCTCTACGGCATAGCGAACAGTCTGCCTGGATCGGACACCTATATGGAGAAGGTGATGGAGCAGACGGGGCTGGGAGCGATGGCTGTGCGAACCAACGCGCGACAGGCACTCTCGCTGCTCACCCATCACTACAACTTCTTTCGCGTGCAGACGATCGACGCCTTCTTTCAAGGCGTGCTTCGCAACCTCGCCCACGAACTGGACCTGACGGCCAACCTGCGCGTGGATCTCAACGACAACGAGGTGGAAGGCAAGGCGGTCGATGAGATGATCGAGACGCTCGACGCCAATCCAGAAGTGATGGGATGGGTGCGCGACTACATCAACCAGAACATAGAGGACGAGCAGGGATGGAACGTCATCGGGGCGATCAAGAAGTTTGGACAGAACATCTTCAAGGACTTCTACAAGGATCATGAACGCGAGCTCAACGACCTGCTGGCCGCAGAAGGTGGCAAGTTTTTTTCACGGTACACGGCGCTACTGCGCAGTCGGCGCAACACGCTACGCAAGCAACTGGTGGATCCGGCACGGGAGTTGGTGGCCCTGATGGGGCAATGCCATATAGACTACGCGGGGCTCTACCGGCGAGGACTCTACAACTATATCGTGAAGCGGAGCAAGGGAACACTCAACAACGAGCCCACACCCGCCGGCGTGCAGAAGGCGCTACAGGACGCAAGCCTATGGACGGCCTCCAAATGTGGGGCTGCCGACAAGGAGGCTATCAAGGACATGGCCAACAACGGCGGACTGAGGTTGCTTCAGGAGATGGAGACGCGGCGCGAGGAACTATGGTGTGAATACAACTCCTGTGTGCAGACGCTCTCCCATCTGAGCGAACTGCGCTTGCTCAACGCCATCGCCAAGGCGGTGGAGGAGAGCAACCGAAACGCCAACCGCTTCATGCTCAGTGATACGCAGGGACTGCTCCACGGTATGATACAGGGGTCGGACACGCCTTTCCTCTACGAAAAGATCGGCGTACAACTGCGCCACATCATGATCGACGAGTTTCAGGACACCAGTCAGATACAATGGCGCAACTTCAAGGTGCTGCTCGACAACTGCATGGCACAGGAGGGATCGCGCAACCTCATCGTCGGTGACGTGAAGCAGAGCATCTACCGCTGGCGACAGGGCGACTGGCGACTGCTGGCAAACCTCTCGCAGTCTTTTGGCAAGGAGGCCGTCTGCGAAAAGACACTGGCAACCAACTACCGGTCGTGGGAGCGCATCATCCAATTTAACAACGCCATATTCACCCGACTGGTGGAAGAGACGGTAGGCGAGTTGTCTGCCGACAAGACCCCGCAGGCAACGCTGCTGGCACGCGCCTACGACGACGTCAAGCAGGGGAATGCCAAGGGGAAGGGAAAGGGATATGTGGAGGTGGCGCTGTTCCCGTCGAAGGACTACCGGGAGAACATCCTCGCACGCTTGGCGGACACCGTGCGGCGGCTGATCGAGGGAGGGGCACGACAGAAGGACATCGCCATCCTCGTGCGCAGCAAGTCGCCCGTACAGTATATCGCCGACTATTTCGTCGAGGAGTTTGGACAGTCGGTGCGCATCGTCTCTGACGAGGCTTTCCGTCTTGACGCCTCCCTCGCTGTCAACGTGATGGTGCTCGCCTTGCGGCTACTCGCCCATCCCGAGGACAATCTGACACGGGCGGCACTGGTCAAGGCGTATCGCAACGACGTGCTACAGGAGGGCGCTCCCCTGCCCCACCTGCTCGTCACCACACGGGATGAGGTTGTGGGAAAGACAGAGAGACCAGGACGGCCCAGCGACGAAGAGATAAGAAAGAGGCTCGAAGAATCGCTGCCCGATCGCTATGTCAGAGAGGCTGACCAGCTACGCAACCTACCGCTGCTCGACCTGGTGGATACGCTCCATGCCCTCTTCCAACTCGACCAACTCAAGAACCAAAGTGCGTATGTGTGCCTCTTCTACGACAAACTCAACGATTATCTCCGCGACCGACCAGCTGACATCGACGACTTTCTCACCGAATGGGACAACACCATCTCGCAAAAGACGATCCAAAGCGACGAGGTGGAGGGCGTGCGCATCATGACCATCCACAAGAGCAAGGGACTGGAGTTTGACAACGTCATCATCCCCTTCTGCGACTGGCAGTTGGAGAAGGGAAACACACTGTGGTGTGAGAAGGGAAAACGCGAAAAGCCGTTTGACGAACTGCCCATCACGCCGGTTGATTTCAGTAGAAACAACCTGGTAGGCACGGTCTATGAAGACGACTACCGCGAGGAGCACTTCCAAAACGCGGTGGACAACCTGAACCTCCTCTATGTGGCCTTCACGCGAGCAGGAAAACGGCTCTTCGTGACGGGAAAGCGGATGTCGGAGAATCAGAAGAAGAAGTTTACTGGACTGACATCGCAGCGCAGTCAGGGTTTGGAACTGTGTCTCGAGCAGGTGGCTGCCGACTTGGGGGCCGACTGCTCATTCCAGGGAAAGGATCAAACCGAAGAGGCGCTGGAACTGGTCTATGGCACGCTGGAGGGTGAGGACACCGTGGGCAAAGGAGACAAGACGGCAAGCGACAACCCCTTTGAGTCGCCCTCGGAGACGCAGGAGATCAGAATTGAGACCCACAAGACGCCTATCGGCTTCCGACAGAGCAACAAGAGTGAGGAGTTTGTGCGCGGCGAAGAGACGGACGCGCCCACGAGCTATATCAAGATGGGCACCATCCTCCACCAGCTCTTCTCCTCCATCCGCACAGAGGAGGACATCGAACCACACATCAGCCAACTGGTGTCGGACGGTATCATCACGGACGATCGGCTCATCGCACAACTGCGGAAACAGGTGGAAGCCTCACTCGCCAATTCCACCGTGGCCGAGTGGTTTCGCCCAGGATGGAAACTCTATAACGAGTGCTCCATCCTCCAGTATAACCCTGCCGACGGGACGACCATAGAGCAACGACCGGACCGCGTCATGAGCGACGACGAGAGGACGATCGTGGTTGACTATAAGTTTGCCAAGCCACGCCCGGAGCATGCCACACAGGTGAAGAGCTACATAGAACTGCTTCGGAAAATAGGACATAAGAATGTCTCCGGTTTTTTGTGGTACGTGCTCCGCAACGAGGTGGTCGCGATAGAGGTATAAAGAAAACTCGGAGATCAGAAACACCAAGCATCTCCGGCTGGAAACAAAAATTTTTCAAGCCCCCTGTAAAGGAAATAACCATACAGGGGGCTTGAAGTGTCTTTGATTGCAAAACGCAACGGTTCTGTTTGCGCCTTATACCTTATATATATAGGCTATCATGATATATAGGCTATCATGAAATGGCGAGATTAGTTGATCTCAAAATCCTTGATCTTCGCAGACGGCTTGATGTATTCGAGTTTGAAGTCGATATCGGGTTCAATGTCCGAGGTAAGGGAGTTGACATAATCCAGTCCGGCCTTGGTGATATCCTCGTCGGGAATGCTGATATAGACCTTACCGATGTTGCAGGCTACACCGTAGTCGGCATTATACTCGAAGGTCACTCCCTTGGCTTTGCGGAGCGTTTCGGCCAAGGGCTCACCCACAGCGATGGTCGTGCCACCAGCCTGCGTACTCTTCACATTCTTCTCTACCGTCTTCTCCTCTTGAGCATTCTCCTGCACCTCAGCCGTTTGCGGCGTATCGATGGCAGCGGTGTCTTCCTTGATGGTGTCGGCCACCTCAAGCGTGTCAGCATTCTGCTGCGGCTGCTCTGTCTTGTTGCCGCAAGCGCTCAGTCCGATGATGCCTGAGAGCATCATGACGGGAATCATTTTTTTCATAAATGGTTAGTTTGCAACACTTTGTTTTAAAAATTGTATAGTTTTCCTGCACCCTATAGGGTAGGGTGTTCAAAATCCGTTTAAAATCCGACGCATTTTT
>ULRG01039662.1_pt1 | contig 11816 bp, 11 predicted proteins | sample 1955211 | NCBI WGS metagenome assembly ULRG01 (sample SAMEA4835676, study PRJEB28245) | human gut metagenome | biome: gut microbiome; material: fecal sample | place: Denmark | collected 2008
GTTTCCGGCCTTATCGTTGTCGAAATCATAGTTGGTAATGGCAGAATACATGTCCCACACCTTACCGTCCACACGCTTGTCCGTCGACTTGAAGTCGGTCCAAAGGTCGGTATAAGTACGCTCCGTGTGCGAAGCGATGATGCGGTAAAGCGCCGTTTTCAGGGATTTCCCACTGGTGCCGGTCGCTGCATCATAATAGCCGTCGGGAATCTGCGCCACCACCCACTGCACCCACAGCAGGAGCGACAGAAAAAGAGTCATCTTCTTGAACATACTGGATAGGTTTTGATAAAAAGACAAATAGGAAATGCAAAGAAACGCATTTTTTGCAAAACGCCGAAACCACATCCGCAAAAAATGCCACTCATGCCCGGCAGACCGCTGCGGCACACTGGGAACCCGGCCTGCTTTCCCCAACCGCCGTAACGGAAAACCGACTCAATCCACCGTGAATTACACTCGCTGCCTGTTCTCCCGACAGACGGCCGGGAGGAACTCGCACTGCCGCCGGATACCGTCAGGACGGCCTGGTAAAGGCAACCAGTCCAACCGACGCTGTCACAGTTGCTTCCGCGAAAAAAGTAAAGCCTTGATTACGCATTTGTGAGCGGTTTGTATTATCTTTGCACAAAAGTATGCCCCTGCCTGCCGTAAGCCCTACGCTCCGGACAAGGACTACATTTATTCATGCCACAGCCATGCGCCAATATAAAAAGTTCCGTATCATTATTCTTCTGCTGCTCTGCCTCATAACGGCACCGCTCAAGGCAGAAGTGTGGACACCCGACAACTTGCCGATGGTGCATCTGCAGGACAGCACACGCTTTGTGTGCAATCCCGACGGCGTCATGTCGGACGAAGCTGTCCGCTCAACCGACCGCATTCTGGCCCGGCTCAAACAGGAAAAAGGGGTGGAAACCGTCGTCGTGGCGGTGCGCCGCATTGACGGCGGTGACGCCTACCGTTTCGGCATGGACTTGGGGCGGAAATACGGCATAGGCGACAAGGAACAGAACTCCGGCCTCATCATCGTGCTGAGCACTGAAGACCGCGTTTACCAGTTTCTCACGGGACAGGGACTCGAAGGCACATTGCCCGATGCCATCTGCCGGCGCATCCAGAACCGTGTCATGGTGCCTGCCCTGAAAAAAGGAGACTGGGACAGCGCCATCTACGAATCGGTAAAAGCCATTGAAGGTTACGTGATGGGCGACGAGACGCTACAGCGGAAATACCGCAAGACGGAAGACGACGGCGCCGTGCTGGGACTCGTGATTTGCTTCAGTCTGTTCATTCTCTTTCTCCTCATCTTCCGTATACGGAACAAAGCCCGGCGCAATTGCCCCAGGTGCAAAGGGAAAGGCAGCCTGATGCTCGTCAAGACGCGACGCAGCCGCGTCGGAAACCAATGGCGGACCCAAAACATCTGGCGGTGCAGCCACTGCGGACATACCGAAATTGACGATACCGACGAGCCCACCCACTTCGGCAGCGGAGGCATGTTTGTCCCGCCCATCATCATGGGAGGACACACCAGCCGCTGGGGCGGAGGAAGCTGGGGCGGCGGTTTCGGCGGAGGCAGCTTTGGCGGAGGCAGTTTCGGCGGAGGTGGTTCAGGCGGCCGCTTCTAAAAAAAAGAGGGCAGTCCGGCATTCCGCATTCAGACGAACCGCATCGCCACACATCCGGAAATTATTCTTATCACTGAACTAAAAAATACAAATTATATGAGTAAAACATCAAAAGGCCCGATTATCCTGATTGTTCTGCTTGTCATCGCGTTGGCCCTCGTCGGGTTCGGATGGAACAGCTACAACCAATTTGTTGACCTGGACGAAAAAGCCGGCACGGCCTGGAGCAACGTGCAGACGCAGTACCAACGCCGAAGCGACCTCATCCCCAACTTGGTGAACACAGTCAAAGGTTACGCCCAACACGAGAGCCAGACGCTCGAAGGCGTTGTGGCAGCACGCGCCAAAGCCACACAAATCACCGTCGATGCCGACAATATGACTCCGGAAAAGATGCAGCAGTTTCAGGCTGCACAGGGCGAACTTTCCACAGCCCTGGGAAAACTGCTGGCGCTCACCGAAAACTATCCCGACCTGAAAGCGAACGAAAACTTCTCGGAACTGCAGGCACAACTGGAGGGTACGGAAAACCGCATCAACGAAAGCCGGCAACGCTACAACGAAGCCGTGCAAGCCTATAATATGGCGGTGCGCCGCTTCCCCCGAAATCTTCTGGCCGGCATGTTCGGCTTTGAAAAGAAAACCAAGTTCGAAGCCACAGCTGAAGCCCAGGAAGCACCGACTGTCAGCTTCGATTAATTCAGGAATATCCTTAGTCAACCATTAAGACTCACAATAAAAATGGACAGCAAGCAAAGATACATGATGCGCGGTGTCAGCGCCATGAAAGAAGATGTGCACAACGCTATCAAGAACATAGACAAGGGCATCTTCCCGCAAGCCTTCTGCAAAATTATCCCCGACATTCTCGGCGGCGACCCTGAATATTGCAACATCATGCACGCCGACGGCGCAGGTACCAAGTCGAGCCTGGCCTACATGTACTGGAAAGAGACTGGCGACCTGAGCGTCTGGAAAGGCATCGCACAGGATGCGCTGATTATGAATACCGACGACCTGCTCTGCGTGGGAGCCGTTGACAACATACTGGTCAACTCCACCATCGGCCGCAACAAAATGCTGATTCCCGGAGAAGTCATCTCTGCCATTATCAACGGAACGGACGAACTGCTCCAGCAAATGCGCGAAATGGGCATCGGCATCTACGCCACCGGCGGCGAAACCGCTGATGTGGGCGACCTGGTGCGCACCATCATCGTGGACAGCACCGTCACCTGCCGCATGAAGCGCAGCGACGTCATCAACAATGCCAACATCCGCCCGGGCGACGTCATCGTGGGACTCTCTTCCTGCGGACAGGCCACCTATGAGACCGAATATAACGGCGGAATGGGTTCCAACGGACTCACTTCGGCCCGTCACGACGTCTTTGCCAAATATCTGGCCGAAAAATATCCCGAAAGTTATGACAAGGCCGTGCCCGACGAACTTGTATACAGCGGCAGCTACCGTCTGACCGACCCCGTGGAAGGTGCGCCGGTCAACGCAGGCAAGCTGGTGCTTTCGCCCACCCGGACCTACGCCCCCGTGGTTAAGCGTCTGCTCGACGAGTTGCGTCCCGAAATCCACGGCATGGTGCACTGCACGGGCGGCGCCCAGACCAAGGTGCTCCACTTCGTGGGTGAAAACTGCAAAGTCATCAAGGACAACATGTTCCCCGTTCCTCCTCTTTTCAAGGCCATTGCCGAGGAAAGCGGTACCGACTGGGCCGAAATGTACAAGGTCTTCAACATGGGACACCGGCTGGAAGTATATCTCGCACCGGAACACGCAGAAAAAGTCATTCAGATTTCCCAATCCTTCAATATCGACGCCCGCATCGTAGGCCGTATTGAAGAAGGTCCGCGCTCGCTGACCATCAAGAGTGAATTCGGCGAATTTCATTATTAACCGGGCGCCCTGCCGGCATCTTCCGGCACGCTGAAAAACACAGGAAATCCCTTACGCTCGCGTATCGGATTTCCTGTAGCTTTAGTTTCCGGAACTGCGGTGCCGCCGACAGTCCGATGCACGGAAGCCCCCTTAATCCCGGCACCGGAAACCGGATATTCCCCCCTCCCTTCAATCCCAACTTTTACACAATGAAAAAGTTAATCTACTTTCTCTGTTGCCTGGCCAGCTGCATGATTACCTGCTATATGGTGCATCGCTCCTGGATTCTCCTGCACGAATCATACAGCAGCCTCAACAACATCTCCTTTGCGTTAGGAACCATCGGATGGGTCATTATTACCTACAACATCATCGCCCGTTCCTATGCATGGACCAAGATGCTGTGCAAATAGAGTGAGCAATTTCACCGGACAGCAAGACACTGGCTTCCCGCCATGTAACCCCGAGAAGCACGCTGTACCCGCCGGAACAGCCGCAGCAGCCCGCTGTCCTCATACTTTCCCCGATTGCCTCCGGAACAAAGGCAGGCAAACGCCGGCCAACGGCGGAAGCACAACTTCGCCGTAAGGCTCCGCCAACGGACCCGACCGCCCCAAAGGCGAAACCAGCAGCCACAACCGGCTGCCTAAAGTCAAAGCAAGAAAACGACCATGACCGGAAACAACACACTACTGGAGAAACTCGAAGGCCTGCAGTCGCGCTTCGAGGAAGTTGCCACGCTGATTACCGACCCCAATGTCATTGCCGACCAGCAACGCTATGTCCGACTAACCAAGGAATACAAGGACCTGGAAGGCCTGATGCAGGCGCGCAAAGAATATGCCAACCTTTTGGGCAATCTGGAAGAAAGCAAGAACATCCTGCTCAACGAGAGTGACCCCGAAATGAAGGAAATGGCCCGCGAAGAGGTGGCCCTCTGCGAGGAGCGCATCCCGCAGTTGGAGGAGTCCATCAAACTGATGCTGGTGCCCAAGGATCCAGAGGACGCCAAGAACGCCATACTCGAAATCCGCGGCGGCACGGGCGGTGACGAAGCCGCCATCTTTGCCGGCGACCTTTTCCGCATGTACACCAAATATTGCGAGGCCAAAGGCTGGAAACTGGAAGTGTCGAGTGCCAGCGAAGGCGCAGCCGGCGGCTTCAAGGAAATCGTATGCTCCGTCACCGGCAACGACGTTTACGGTACCCTCAAGTATGAAAGCGGAGTACACCGCGTGCAGCGCGTGCCTGCCACAGAGACCCAGGGCCGCGTGCACACCTCGGCCGCCACGGTAGCCGTACTGCCGGAAGCCGAAGCCTTCGACGTGGTCATCAACGAAGGCGAAATCAAATGGGACACCTTCCGCTCCTCGGGAGCCGGCGGCCAGAACGTGAACAAAGTGGAGTCGGGCGTGCGCCTGCGCTACAACTGGAAAAATCCCATCACCGGGGTGGTAGAGGAAATCCTCATCGAGTGTACCGAAACCCGCGACCAGCCCAAGAACAAGGAGCGTGCCCTGGCCCGCCTCCGTACCTTCATCTACGACAAGGAGCACCAGAAATATGTAGACGACATTGCCAGCCGACGCAAGACGCTGGTATCCACCGGCGACCGCTCGGCCAAAATCCGCACCTACAACTATCCGCAAGGGCGCATAACCGACCATCGCATCAACTACACCATCTACAATCTGGCCGCATTCATGGACGGCGACATTCAGGATTGCATCGACCACCTCATCGTGGCCGAGAATGCAGAACGCCTGAAGGAAAGCGAACTCTAACCGCGGCACGTGTCCGCGGCCGTGTCCGGACGGTTCTCCGGCATTACGTTCCAACTCCAAAGCTGAATCGACATGGCGCTAAAAACCGACAAAGACCTGAAGTTATACTATTCCATCAGCGAAGTGGCCCAGATGTTCGACGTCAACGAAACGCTGCTGCGCTTCTGGGAGAAGGAGTTTCCGCAAATCTCGCCCAAGAAAGGCGGCAGGAACATCCGGCAGTATACCAAGGATGACATCGAGAAAATCCGCACCATCTACAATCTGGTAAAGGTGCGCGGACTGAAAATATCGGCGGCACGCGAAGTACTCCGGAAGAACAAGGAAGGCACGATGCAGACCATCGAGGTCATCGACCGGCTGCGTGCCATCCGCGCCGAACTGGCAAACATCAAGAAGGAACTGGGCGGACTGGAATAGTCTCGCCCCTACCTTCCTCCGCCCCAGCCGTCGCAGGGGGCGCACGTCCGGACCGTTTCCGTCCGGCAACAGCAATTCCCCTTTCACTTTCCGGCCCGGCGCAATTGCCGCAAGCGGCCGGAAATGGCATGAGAATTCCCAAGCCGCCGGCAGGAAAATCAAAAGTACTAAGTGTTTTTTCGAAAGTACTGACAGATTTTTCGAAAGTACTGACAGAAAATCCGAAAGTACTGACCGTTTTTCCCCGCGCTGACGAAAAGGAAACGCACACACAGACAGCACGTTTCCTCCGCTCTCCACTTGCAGCGCGGCAAAGCCCGGCAGCCACCAGCGCCCAACCGTTTACCAGCCGGCGGCCTCATCCCCGACACGCCGCTCCCCCTCCCCAACCCTTAACAAGACCCAGAACATGGCAGCCAAAGAAAAAACCGTTTACGTGTGCAGTAATTGTGGCCAGGAAGCCACCAAATGGATGGGACGCTGCCCCTCGTGCAACCAATGGAACACCTTCAAGGAAATGCACGTGCGAGTAGCCGCCCCGGCCGAACGGCGTCCGCTTGCTGCAGCCGGAGGTTCCGGCGCATCGGCCCCGGTGCCCGTCCTGCTGCGCGAAGTGGCAGCCGACGAGGAACAGCGCTACGACCTGCACGACCCCGAACTCAACCGCGTGCTGGGTGGCGGCATGGTGCCCGGCTCCCTCATACTGCTGGGTGGTGAACCGGGTATCGGCAAGTCCACCCTGCTGCTGCAAACCGTTCTGAAACAGACCGACCGCCGTGTGCTCTATGTCAGCGGTGAGGAAAGCGAGCGGCAAATCAAGTTGCGGGCCGACCGCCTGGCGGAAACGCCGGCACCCGCCGCCGACTGCCTGCTGCTGTGCGAAACCCAGTTGGAAAACATCTTCACACACATCAGGAACATCCGGCCCGAACTGCTCATCATCGACTCCATCCAGACACTTTCGCTCGAAAACATCGATTCCGCACCGGGCTCCATCACGCAAATCCGCGAATGCGCCGCCACGTTGCTCAAATATGCCAAGGACAGCAACGTGCCGGTCATCCTCATCGGCCACATCACGAAGGAAGGCAGCATCGCCGGCCCCAAGGTGCTGGAACACATCGTCGACACCGTGCTCCAGTTTGAAGGCGACCGCCACTACTTCTACCGCATCCTGCGCAGCATCAAAAACCGCTTTGGTTCCACGTCCGAACTCGGCATCTACGAAATGCGTGCCAACGGTCTGCGCCCCGTCGACAACCCCTCCGAACTGCTGCTCACACAACACAGCGAACCGCTGAGCGGAGTGGCCATCGCCGCCGCCACCGAGGGCGTACGCACCTTTCTCATCGAAACGCAGGCGCTCGTCTCGACAGCGGCCTACGGCACCCCCCAGCGTTCGGCCACCGGATTCGACCTCCGGCGCCTCAACATGCTGCTCGCCGTACTCGAAAAGCGCGTCGGTTTCAAACTCGCGCAAAAGGATGTGTTCCTCAACATTGCCGGAGGCATCCGCGTGACCGACCCCGCCATCGACCTCTCCGTCATAGCGGCCGTCCTCTCCAGTAACGTCGACACGGCCATTGAGCAGAATGTCTGCATGGCCGGCGAAGTGGGCCTCAGCGGCGAAATACGCCCCGTCACCCGCATTGCCCAGCGCATTTCCGAAGCACAGAAGCTGGGCTTTGCCCGCATACTCCTCCCCGAAGCCAACCTGAAAGGCATCGACCCGAAGCAGTACCAGATAGAATTGGTGCCCGTTGCCCGTGTGGAGCAGGCACTGCGCGAACTATTCGGCTGACGTCTGCCCCCGCTTTTTCACGAGTGAACCCCATTTCCCTTTCTCCTCTTTAACAGATACCCCTGACCTATGCTGAAAGAAATCAACCTGCGGGTAACGCCCGACATTGCCTACCAGCCCGAGCGGCTCCGCCTCTACGTGGCCCGCGAACTGGGCTGCGACGCCCGCACCCTGCGCCACCTGCGCCTCCGCAAGCGCAGCATCGACGCCCGCCAGCGCACCGTCTACGTCAACCTCAGCCTGGATGTCTACATCAACGAAGACGCTCCCGAACTGGCCTACGAACGCATCGACTATCCCGACGTGAGCCGCGGCCCGCAGGCCGTTGTCGTGGGAGCCGGGCCGGGCGGACTTTTCGCGGCCCTGCGGCTCATCGAGCTCGGCGTGCGCCCCATCGTTCTCGAGCGCGGCAAGGACGTGCATGCACGCCGCAAGGACATTGCCCGCATTTCGCGGGAACACAAGGTGGACCCCGAAAGCAACTACTCGTTCGGTGAGGGAGGCGCCGGCGCCTATTCCGACGGCAAACTCTACACCCGCTCGAAGAAACGGGGGAATGTGGAAAAAATACTGCGCATCTTCTGCCAGCACGGTGCCTCGACCGATATTCTCTGCGACGCCCATCCGCACATCGGTACCGACCGCCTGCCCCGCATCATCGAAGCCATGCGCAACCAGATTATCCAGTCGGGCGGTGAAGTGCATTTCGAGACGCGCGTGGAGGAACTGCTGCTGCGCGACGGCCGCACCGTCGGCGTACGCACGGCCAACGGACGCGAATACACGGGTCCCGTCATTCTGGTTCCCGGCCACTCCGCCCGCGACGTCTACCGCTACCTCCACCGCGCCGGCATTGCCGTCGAAGCCAAGGGCATAGCCATCGGCGTGCGGCTGGAGCATCCCGCCACGCTCATCGACAGCATACAGTATCATAACCGCAACGGCCGGGGCAAGTATCTCCCGGCAGCGGAATACAGCTACGTGACCCAATCGGACGGACGCGGAGTCTACAGCTTCTGCATGTGTCCCGGCGGCATTGTGGTGCCGGCCGCCAGCGGCCCGGGGCAAATCGTGGTCAACGGCATGAGTCCCAGCAACCGCAACTCCGCCTGGAGCAACTCGGGCATGGTGGTCGAAACACGGCCCGAGGATGTCGACGGCAGCCTGCGGCCCTACCTGCAGGAAGCCATGAACGACGAAGCCTTTGCCACCAGCCACGAGGACTGCCTGGCCGAAGGGCATCCGCTCCGCGTGATGTTCCTCCAGGAAGCCGTGGAACGCGCCTGCTGGATACAGGGACAGTTCCGCCAGACAGCGCCGGCCCAGCGCATGGCCGACTTCGTCAACCGCCGGCTGAGCTATGACCTGCCCTCCTCAAGCTATTCGCCCGGAATCATCAGTTCGCCCCTCCACTTCTGGATGCCGCGCTTCATAACCGACCGTCTCATCGACGGTTTCAACCAGTTTGGCCGCAAGAGCCACGGTTTTCTCACCAACGAAGCCACCGTCATTGCCGCCGAAACCCGTACGTCGGCCCCGGTGCGCATCGTCCGCAACGGCGAAACGCTGCAACATCTGCAGACGGAAGGACTCTATCCCTGCGGCGAAGGAGCCGGATATGCCGGCGGCATCGTCTCGGCCGCCATCGACGGCGAACGCTGTGCCGAAGCCGTTGCCGCACAACTGGGGCTGGGTTGAAATCCCGCGTGCCGGCAACTCCCGCTTTGCCGGCTGCCTCCCTCCAGTACATGTTTCCCCTTCACCTTCCCCTACAACTTTTCCACAAGCCTTATGGAACAGAACACATTTCTCAACGCCTACTTCGAACAGGAAACCGAGATTGAGCGCATCGCACAAAGTGCGGCCGAACTGCACCGAAGCGTAGCGCAGACCTATGGCGGCTATCTGCCCTACGAGTTTCACCTGCGCCTCACCGCGGCCCACGTCACGCGCTTCGGCCACCTGGCCGACATCGCTCCCGACGAACTGCAAACCGTCTACGCGGCCGCCTACTTCCACGACAGTCTGGAAGACGCACGCCTCAGCTACAACGACCTCAAACGCCGGCTGGAAGGACTCAACGCCCAAGGCTGTTCCATCCACGTGGAAGAAGCCGCCGAAGCCGTCTATGCGCTCACCAACGAAAAGGGACGCACACGCGAAGAACGGGCCAATGCACACTATTATGCGGGCATCCGCGAAACGCGCTTCGCCCCTTTCCTCAAGATGTGCGACCGCCTGGCCAATCTCCGTGCCAGCACCCTCTATGGCATCCGCCAGCGCATGGCCGACGTCTACCAGCGCGAAATGCCGCACTTCCTTGAATCCATCGGCCCTGTGCCCGAAGCCATGAAACAGGCAGCCCGCGGCTACCTTGACGACAGCCTGCCGCGCCCCGACAGACAAAGCGACCGGTTAAAATGAAAAACAAACCGGAAAATAAGGAAGAGCTTATCTTTTTTTGCTATATTTGCCGATATAATGACACAACAAGCATTCACTTTTAACTGATAAAACAATAAATCAATGAAACCTACACTCTTCCTTCTCGCTGCTGGAATGGGTAGCCGCTACGGCGGACTCAAGCAGTTGGACACTCTGGGCCCTCACGGAGAGACCATCATGGACTACTCCATCTACGATGCCATCAACGCCGGATTCGGCAAACTCGTGTTTGTTATCCGCAAGGATTTCGAAGAGGACTTCCGCCGCATCGTGCTCTCCAAGTATGAAGACCACATCCCCTGTGAACTCGTATTCCAGGCGCTCGACGCACTGCCCGAAGGCTTCACCTGCCCCGAAGGCCGCACCAAGCCCTGGGGAACCAACCACGCGGTGATGATGGGCAAAGACGCCATCAAGGAACCCTTCGCTGTCATCAACTGCGATGACTTCTACGACCGCGACGCCTTCCAGGTGATGGGCAAGTTCCTCAGCGAACTCCCCGAAGGCAGCACTGGAAAATATGCCATGGTAGGCTTCCGCGTAGGCAACACGCTTTCCGACAGCGGAACCGTAAGCCGCGGCGTTTGCTCCATGAACGAGCAGAAACTGCTGACCAGCGTTGTGGAACGCACCAAAATCCAGCGTATCGACGGCGAGGTGAAGTATCTCGATGAGAACGAAGAATGGGTAGCCATCCCCGACAACACTCCTGTTTCCATGAACTTCTGGGGCTTCACTCCCGACTATTTCGCACACAGCGAGGAGTTCTTCAAGACCTTCCTTTCCGACCCGAAGAACATGGAGAACCTCAAGAGCGAATTCTTCATTCCGCTCATGGTGGACAAACTCATCAACGACGGAACGGCCACCTGCGAAGTGCTCGACACCACCTCCAAGTGGTTTGGCGTAACTTATCCCGAAGACCGTCCGGGCGTTGTGGAAAAATTCGCCAAGCTCGGTGCCGACGGCGTTTATCCCGAAAATATGTTTCAGAAGTAAGCCATAGGCCAAACTGAACGGAATATCCACAGACAGGAGGAGTGCAGCGATGCCGCACTCCTCCTGTTTCATTATGCCGTCAGCCACCCGTCACTTCAACACCGCGAAACCCGCGCACTTTCTTCCGGAAATACAAACAGCGGCACGCACCGGACTGTGAAAGGAAGTTAACACACATTTGGATTTTCTTCGATTCCGTTGTATATTTGTAACAGCCATAGCGGGGACTCGCCCATTCGGGATGCGAGTCCCCGCATTTTTTCGGTACCATACGCAAAATCAGAAGTAAGGACAGGATTTTCAGTCAGTATTCTCGTAAAAATTCCCGGTACTTCCGTTTTTCCTGTTCCGCGGTACAGGTTTTCCCAGCCGGCGCTTGCTTCAAAAGAAAGGAAGTTGCTACTGGCTTATAAGTTAAACTTTTATAAAAATTTCTTTCCCGGAAAACGCTGCACCCGCGTGATTTGCTCAGTTCACGCTTCACTTTTCTCTCAAACTTATGACCGAAACATTTGGACCGTTCACAAATTATACTTAGCTTTGCACTGTACCTCTGTTGGGGTACAGTGAGACAAAAAAACCAAACCATAAGAAAATGTATACGATTGAAAATGCCAAATTCGCTTACCAGAAAGGGAAACCAGTGGTAGAATCGCTCCAGCTTGAGCTGCACGCGGGACGCATCTACGGACTGCTGGGGCGCAACGGCAGCGGAAAGACCACCCTGCTCCGCCTGATGGCCGGACAGTTGCTCGCACAGGAAGGCAAACTCAGCCTCAACGGCTGCGACGTGCGTCGCCGCGAACCCGAAACGATGCAGGAAATCGTCCTGATGTCGGGCCC
>ULRG01036455.1_pt1 | contig 11811 bp, 9 predicted proteins | sample 1955211 | NCBI WGS metagenome assembly ULRG01 (sample SAMEA4835676, study PRJEB28245) | human gut metagenome | biome: gut microbiome; material: fecal sample | place: Denmark | collected 2008
GGTTTAACAAAATGAAATCTTTTGTATCTGCAAAGTTATGCTTTTTCGTCGCATGACAAAATGTTTCGGCCGGTTTTTGTGCTAAATAATGATAAAATGTATAGTCTCTCATTTCGGTATTGCAAAACTCACGGGAATTTCCGTTCTTTGCATAGAATAAGCTTAAATCCTGCTATATGCTCACAAAATTAAAATTGAACCGCTTCAAAGATACCCAATTCGCCAATCTGATGACGAAACGTATCTTTAATGTCTTGTTGGTTGCCAATCCGTACGATGCATTTATGCTGGAGGATGACGGTCGGATAGACGAAAAGATCTTTATTGAATATATGAACCTCAGCCTGCGTTATCCGCCGCGTTTCACGCAGGTTTCTACGGAAGAAGATACCTGGAGACAACTGGGAAATACAATGTTTGATCTGGTAATCTGTATGCCCGGATCCGACAACAGCGATACGTTTGATATCGGACGTCAGATCAAGGAGAAATATCCGCATATTCCGCTGGTTGTTCTGACTCCTTTTTCCCACGGCATCCGGGCGCGTATGGAACATGAGGATCTGAGTATATTTGAATATGTATTTTGCTGGCTGGGAAATACGGATCTGCTCTTGTCCATCATCAAGCTGATCGAGGATAAGATGAATCTGGAGCATGATATCAATGAAGTTGGCGTTCAGATGATCCTGCTGGTGGAAGATTCCATCCGTTTCTATTCTTCTGTCCTGCCGAATCTTTATAAGTTTGTCCTCACCCAGAGTCAGGAGTTTGCCACGGAAGCTCTGAACGAACATCAGCGGACGTTGCGAATGCGTGGCCGTCCCAAGATTGTACTTGCCCGTTCGTATGAAGAAGCAATGGATCTCTATGAAAGATTCAAGAACAATATTCTGGGAATTATTTCCGATGCCCGTTTCCCCCGTGAAGGGGCCGTTGATCCGCTGGCCGGCATTAAACTGTTGGGAGAGATTCGCAAGAGTGATCCTTACATGCCGCTGATTCTTCAGTCGGCAGAGGAGAGCAACCGTGCCTATGCTTCCCGGCTTGAAGCTTCTTTCATCGATAAGAATTCCAAGAAAATGAATATCGATTTGCGGGATGCTGTTTCGCGGAATTTCGGTTTCGGCGATTTTATTTTCATTAATCCGCGTACGATGGAGGAAGTAGCCCGCGTTCATAATCTGAAGGAATTGCAGAACGTTATATTCTCTGTTCCGGCTGAGTCCCTGCAATACCATATTATACGCAACCATGTATCCCGCTGGCTTTATTCCCGGGCTATTTTCCCTGTGGCCGAATTCCTGAAGCAGATTCGTTGGGAAGGTCTGCAGGATATCGACGCTCACCGGAAGATTATTTTCGAAGCCATCGTGAAATACCGCAAGATGAAAAACCAGGGAGTGGTGGCTGTGTTCCAGCGTGATCGTTTCGACCGCTATTCTCACTTTGCACGCATTGGTGACGGATCGCTGGGAGGAAAGGGACGTGGTCTGGCTTTCATCGACAACATGGTGAAGCGTCATCCTGAATTTTCGGAGTTTGAGAATGCTTCAGTAGTTATTCCCAAGACCGTGGTGCTGTGTACCGATATCTTTGATGAGTTCATGGATACGAATCTTCTTTATCAGCTGGCTTTGAGCGATGCCGATGATGATACCATTCTGAGAGCCTTTCTGAAAGCAAAACTTCCCGACCGTCTGGTGGAAGACTTCTTTGCTTTCTTCGATGTAGTGAAAGCTCCGATAGCCATCCGTTCGTCCAGTCTTCTTGAGGATTCGCATTACCAGCCGTTTGCCGGTATCTATTCCACCTATATGATTCCTTATCTGGAAGACAAATATGAAATGCTCCGTATGCTGAGTGATGCGATAAAAGGTGTGTATGCTTCGGTTTATTATCGTGACAGCAAGGCTTACATGCAGGCCACCAGTAATGTCATCGACCAGGAAAAGATGGCCGTTATTTTGCAGGAGGTAGTCGGAACCCAGTATGGCGACCGTTATTATCCGGCCATATCGGGAGTGGCCCGTTCCATCAACTATTATCCGATCAATGACGAAACGGCTGAAGAAGGTACCGTCAGTCTGGCACTGGGACTCGGCAAGTATATCGTTGACGGCGGACTGACTTTGCGTGTCTGTCCGTATCATCCGGACAAGGTGCTTCAGACCAGTGAAATGGAAATAGCCCTGCGCGAAACGCAGACCCGTTTCTATGCGCTTGACTTGAAGAACAACGGACATAACTTCTCGCTTGATGACGGATTTAATCTCCTGAAGCTTACCGTAAAGGATGCCGAAAATGACGGTGCCCTCGATTATATTGCTTCCACCTACGATCCGTATGATATGGTGATCCGTGACGGAATCTATCCGGGCGGCCGTAAGCTGATTACTTTTGCCAATATCCTTCAGCATGATGTCTTTCCTCTGGCACACATTCTTCAGCTTGCCCAGCAATACGGACAGGCAGAAATGAGGCGTCCTGTAGAGATTGAGTTTGCTGTTAACTTCGATGCGCGTACCAAGAGCGGTGTCTTCTATCTGCTTCAGATTCGTCCGATGGTCGATGTGAAGGCCGGACTTGATGAAGATCTTACCCAGATACCTGATGACCAGTTGCTGCTGAAGAGTGAAAATGCCCTGGGACATGGTATTATGGAAGATATCAGCGATGTGATCTACGTGAAGACGGAAGGCTATTCGGCTTCCAATAACCAGTTGATTGCTTATGATATAGAGAAGCTGAACCGCCGTTTCCTGGATGAAGGGAAGCATTATGTGCTGGTAGGACCCGGCCGGTGGGGCAGCAGCGATACGTGGCTGGGGGTACCGGTCAAATGGCCGCATATCTCAGCGGCCCGTGTCATTGTGGAAGCCGGACTGACCAATTATCGGGTAGATCCCAGTCAGGGAACTCACTTCTTCCAGAATCTGACTTCATTTGGAGTGGGGTATTTCACCATTAATGCCTATATGAATGAAGGTATTTACAATCAGGAATTGCTGAACTCCATGCCGGCCGTGGAGGAAACGAAGTTCCTGCGCTGGGTACATTTTGACCGTCCGCTGACTGTGAAGATGGACGGCCGCAAGAAACTGGGAGTCGTGGTACTGCCGGAAGAAGAATAAGAACGAAAGAAGCTGTTATATAATAAGGAGGCGGGCAAATGTCGGTGGATGTTTGCCCGCCTCGGGCTTTTAAAAAAAGACTTCGACGAATGCAATAAAACGTTTCGGCGTTCGAAGGAAAAGAATTCGACGTTTTTTAAAAAGCCCGAAGGGGAACAGGCACCGTGAAAAAGTGTATTTGGAATAATTTCCTAAAATAAGAAAAAAAGATCAAAAAATATCCGTAATTTTTTGTCTGTTTTTCATATGATGTGAAAAATAGAACAAAAGTCGCAAGAATAGACCTTGTAGGTGTATTTATTTCCCTCTTACTTTGCACCCGATTTGAAAAGGAATAACTATTCATTAATTATTAAACATTATTTCATCATGAAAAAAACATTATTTATTGGCTTATTCTCTATTGCTTTGGCCGGAGGTGTGCTGACTTCCTGCAGCAACGATGATGATTCATCTGTCGTATCTCCGATCACGCAGACTAAAACCTATGCGGATGCCAGCGGGCTGACTCTTACATATAGCGGTGCTCCTATGCTGGGCAAGCAGGTTGTCTTTACACCGGATGCAAATGACATTACCAAGGCAACGTTGACTTTATCAGGTGCTCAGACAACTTCTCCGTTGAGTGATAATGCTTCCGGTCTGGCTACGGCAGGTGTCATTCCGGGCGAAGTAAGTACTACCATTGATGTAGACCTGACAATTAAAAACGATACGGTAACCTTTGCCGGAGAAGAAAACCGGGGAGGATATACCTTGAAATATCAGGGATCAGCCACCGATGCTTCTTTGAATCTGGCCTTGAATGTGACTTTTGTTGAAACTGCCTGGACCAATACTTCCTGGCAATTGCTTCCAGCTTCAGAGTCTCCGTTTAGTGGTGATCCGATGCAGCCTATTCATGTAGTATGGGATGCAGATCCATTTGATTTTAATGGATCTCCTTATGAAATTCAGTTATTGATTTCTTTGGCTATTAGTATGACTCAAATTGAAGGAAACACCATTCCTAAAATGCTTTGTGGAGTATTAAATAAGGTAACCTTCCTTTCTGACGGAAATGTTCAGGCTGAATACAAGGATTCGCTGAATGCAACAGAGTGGAAGACTTCACCTTTGAATCTGGCTACTTATACTGTGCCTGAACCCAATAAGATCCGTTTGTTCCTGAATCCGGCACAAATTGCAGCAACAGCTTCCGGTAAGAGCCGTGCCGGTATGACGGATGTTCTTTCACAGCTGATGGCTGCTGTTACTCCGATGCTTTCCGAAGGAATTCTGATTACTTTGGAAAAAGATGAAGAAGGTGTGCTGAAAGCTTATCTGGATACAGAAACTCTGCTCCCGATTCTGAAGATCGTAGCACCGCTCTTCGAAGATGAAGCAGCAGTGGAACAGATTCTTTCTATGTTGAAAGCCCAGGCTGGTGAGATGGCCGGAATGGTTGATGTATTCCTGAAGCCGGCTCTGGTTGCGATGCCGCAGATCATTGGTTCAACAGAAACCATTCAGATTGGTATCAAGATGCAGGCCGCTCAATAAAACAATAAGAAAAGACCGCAGCCGTTTCCGTTTGAGGAGAGGCTGCGGTCTTTTTTGTGTTCTTACGTGTCGGATCTTTCTGCTCAGAAAGCATATCCGAATCCGAAATTCAGATAAATGGGATACATGGCGAATGAGATTGTCTGGAAATCTTTCTGGAAAATATCATTCAGTCCCCATGTCAGGTCGGCGAATACTTTCAGATGCTTGAATGCTTTCCAGTCAGCGCCAGCCTGTACACCCCATTGAAAATGATTCATATCATTATGGAAATCATATGTTGCAACGGCACCGTCCGTGAATACAATCTTCTGTCCCGTAGGGTTTCCTTCCCGAAGATAGCCTTCATATACTTCACCGGAAAAATCCCCGTCCATCAGATACGAGAAATAAGGGCCCAGCTTGACACTCCATCTTTCGCCGAATTTGTGGGTGGCCAGTAAAGGAATGGTTACCAGTGAACTTCTTAATTTGGTCCGTACGCCGCCGGTCCAGTTTCCTTTCAACCGGTTCCCGTCGCTGCCGATGATCTCCATTCCGTAGTTTTTCACCGTAGCCCGTGTCGTCATGTTTTTGTTTTCCAGTCTCAGTCCGGTGGTCAGTCCCCATTTCTTTTCTGCCCCGAACCATTTGATCGCATTTCCCTCCAGCATGATGGCAAGCGTGGGATTATACGAATCAATACTTCTGATTTCAGCTGGCAAAGGCAGGGGAGAACTTCCTCCGATACTGATACCTGCCCGGACTTCGTATTCCCATCCGTGCAGGGCTGCATTCAGTAACGTCTGATTCTCGTTCTTTTGGGCATAAAGACAGCTTCCTGCAGTAATTATGGCAGCTGTCAGTGCAAGTAAATATCTTTTCATATTCTTGTCAGATTCTGTTTTATGGATCTTGAGTGATCCGTCCGTTTATTCAAAAATCAGTTCCATCTCGTCAATAAGCAGTGTACTTCCCGGTGCACCTTCAAAAGAAGCCCCGTCTTTGCTGGAAGCCATGACAATGCCCAGGCTGTATTTTCCTTCGGCCAGTTTCTGTGCATCTACTCCCTTTCCGAAGGAATCATAATCAAAGTTGAGGCTGAAGCTGGTCCATTCATCTGCTTCGTGAGCATCCTTGATGCGTGCCACAGCTATCATATCCGGATGAGTATATCCGTTGGACGGCAAACTTCCGTCGAGCATGCTTGTTCCGTTGCTGTTGTCAAAGAAGAACGCATAGATGTCAAAAACATCTTTCTGATCCGTATATGCGCCATTAGCAAAGAACTGTTCGCCCGCCTTATACTTATAATATCCTGTCAGGCGGATCGGTTTGCTATAGAAAGGTATTCCGAACTTGGTTGCCTTGAGCGGAGCAGTCAGAGCGTTTGTCAGGTCAAACTGCCCGATAAACAAGTTTCCGGCTGCGATCGGCATGCCCACAAGGCTTCCCAGGCTTCCTGTACTCCGCGTAACCAGTTTCAGGCATTTCCCGTTCCATCCGTTATCATCCTGTGTAGTCGGATAATCTTTAGCCGCAGCCTGGCTGACCGCCAGAGCATATCCTCCGTTTCCGCTTGCCCAGGTAAGTGAATGCTCTCCCTGCTGTTCATAGAATACATAATAATTGCCCGAAGTCTTGACGTTTTCAAAATGATATACCGTCGGTATGTTGGTCGAAGTCTGTTCCGTGACTGATACACTGTAAGTGCGGTGCCATTGTCTGTCTTCCGAAGTCACGGTATATCTCACTGGGGAAGAGAAGTCATGAATGCTTCCGCTTTCCGGACTGATGGTTGCCCCCGGAGTCAGTTCAAAAGTCGGTGCGAGGCTGGAAAGGTCAGTACCTTCCTTCACCTTTATTTCTATGGGATAGGCATTCAACTCATCGCTGTAAGGCAGTCCAACTTCAATGGTATTGCTTGCCAGACAGTCCACAGGCAAGAGAGAGCAGGCCGTGATGTCAGCTTCTGCATTGGGAGCCTCTTCCTGGATACAGGAGTTCAGCGTCAGTCCCAGCAGGAAGGTTCCAGCCGTTGTTACATACGTTTGTTTCATACTTTAATCTGTTAGTCTGTTTAGTTTATCCATTATTGCGATATTCCAGCGGGCTCATACCCACGTTCCGCTTGAAATACTTTCCGAAGAATGACATATTTGCAAAGTTCAGTGAATCCGATATGTCCTGTATGGACAGATTGGTAGATTTCAGCTGCGATTTGGCATCCATAATTACCATGGATGAAATGATGTCCACACATGTCCTTCCGGTAACTTGCTTCACAGTCGTGCAAAGGTGAGCATGCGTGATACCCAGTTTCTCGGCATACCAAGCTACGTTTCTTGTCTGGTTATAATGTTGCATGACCAGCTGTCCGAAGTTCCGGCAGATTTGTTCACTCTTTGAAACAGGACTCTTGTCCGTATTCTTATTCTTATATAATATGGATACACCTTTATGTATATCCGCATACAGATTGGGAGCCATTTCCGTTCGCATCTTCTCGGGAAAAGTCTCATACATCCGGATCAGCAGTTTCAGGTAATCCTGCATAACACTTGCTCCCTCCGGTTTCAGTGAGAGGACAGGATGTCCCAAAGTCAGATAAATGGAATCCAGCATTGCTCTGGTCTGATTGCTTTCCTCAATGTATTTGGAAGAAAAGCCCAGAAAATAGATTTTCAGATTCCCGTCCACACGATAGATCTGGAAGATACTTCCCGGAGTAAGCGTAATGATGTCGTTGGGGCGCACCTCAATACGGTTCAGGTTCACTGAGGCATCCACTTCTCCGTCCATGCAGAGCACAAAGATTTCACATTTCAGTCTCACCGGATAATTGGTGTAGAGGCTGAGCAGTTCCTTGCTGATGTCCGTACCGATCAGCCAGGGTTCAGGTAAATCTATTTTAGGCAATTCTTTTTCCATGTCTCTTTTTGTTTGAAAATATTTCATTTGCAAAGTTAGCCAATTTGAAATATCGGCTATAAAGTAATGCTATAAAATAACATAAAACAGAGAAAATCGGTGTGTTATGTCTTTCTTGAAAAGGTAAAGATAAAGAATAGACCAAAAATAAAATAAATTGACCTTGTGAGGGTGTGTAAAAAGCCGTTACTTTGCAGCCAGAAAATATTATTAAATATGTTTAGAATGAAAATGTTGTTTTTGAGTAGTCTGCTATTGGCAGGGCTATTTATCACTTCTTGTTCGTCAAGTGAAGATCCGCAATCTTCAGGGGAAAGTTTAGTATCATTAAAAGTACAGACAGATGCGGGTTTTCAATCACGAATTGTAGATGAGTCTGGTTATAGTGACTTGAACAATTATACAGTTCAGTTGCTGAAAGATGGCGAAGTTCAGGCTGATTGGGTATGGAAGTATACAGACATTCCATCTTCAATTAAAGTTTCAGCGGGAAATTATCAATTGAAGGCTTTTTGTGGGGAGGATTCTCCGGCTTCTACTAAATCTATGTATGTGGAAGGTGTAAGTGAAACTTTAAATGTTACAGGTGCAGAAGAAGGTATTCAGACTCTTTCGGTTGTATGTAAACCTGTTTGTGCAAAATTAATTGTGACTTTTGCAGAAGATATGGGTACTTACTTTAGTGATTATTCTGTTACCATTAAAACTCAGGCTTTAGGAGAAGAAACTTTTGTTTGGGGAAAAAATGATACTGATCCGGTTTATCTGAAGGTAAATGATAAAGAATCAGTTTCAATGAAGATTAATTTAGTAAAGCTTTCAGATGGAACTTCATCTGAAATTGATAAGGTTTATGAATTAAGTCCCAAACAGGCAATGACATTGAAACTTGCTCCAGTTGTCACACAAGATGAGGGGCAATTGGGTATTACTATTAATATAGATGAGACAACCAATGACCATGAAATGGACATAACGGTGCCTGGTGAATGGAAATAAGTTAGATTAAAAAAAAGAAAAATGAAAAAAATAGCAATCATAGCAAGTTTGTTCTGTTTGGCAGTATTGTCTTCATGTGAATTGAAGGATGAACTGACTGGAACTAAGGGAGGAAAACAGGAAATGGGAGCATTGGAATTATCTGTTTCTGTACCTCAGGAAATTACAGAATCTAGAGCAAATACAGAGGCTCCTGGTAATTATCCTGTAGTAGTCATGAATAAAGAAACAGAAGAAGAGGCTTATAATGGGACCTATGAAGCCATGGAAAAACCTTTGCGTTTACCGGTAGGAACTTATATTGTTTCTTCACATACTCCTGGGGATATAGAAACTACTATGTTATCACCTTATTATGGAGGAGAAAAGGAAATGACCATAAGTAAGGAGATCACGTCTGTTTTGGATGTAGTATGTAAGATGCTGAATACTAAAATTACCTTGAATTTAGGAGATGATTTTAAGTCTGCTTTTACTGAATGGACAATAACTTTAAATGATGGGAATAGCCATGTGCTGACGTTTACGCAGGCAAATGAGAATAGTACTATATATTGGTATTTAGGAGCTGATTCTCAAGTTGCTACTTTGACAATGGATATCACAGCTACTACAACGGATGGTGTGAAGGTACGTGATCAAAAGCAATTTACTAAGGCGGATGCTAGTGAAAACTATGAGAATGATAATCCGAATTTTACAGGTGGAGATGCTTTGAATATTAAGATTGGAGCAATTGAAGAATCAGATCCTGAACCCGAACAACAGCCGCAGATAGGTTTTGATATTAGTGTTGATATTACTTTTGATGGACGAGACGAAACGGTAGAAATACCAGTGGAAGATGTGCCAACAACAGAACCTGAAGAACCAGGAGAATCAGAAGATTCCGGAAATGAAGTGATTACAATTACAGATGGAGGTACTGGCTATTTAACTAATGGAGTTGTTGTTTCTGGAGGAAAATTTCCGACAGACGTCAATGTAATAATGAATGTAGAAAAAGGTGTTCAGAATGTATTTGTGAAAGTGGGCACTACGAATTCAACTTTTGAAGGAATGGTTGATGGATTTGGACTTGTTGCCGGTGACGGTATGGATTTGGCAAGTGATGGTGCCAGTGGACTTGCGGAGCTATTCCCTCTTCCTGAAGCAGGGACTACTGAATATACATTCTCTATGTCGGAAATGTTGTTCACAATGTTGAATAATTTTGCAGGAACGCATGACTTTACGTTGAAAGTTGTAGATAAAGAAGGAAACGAGAAATCGGCTGTTTTGACTATTACTGTTAACGAATAGATTGAACTATGAAAAAATATATATATTTACTTTGTTCTCTGTTGATGTTGTTTAGCGCTTGCCAGCAGGAACAGAACTTTTCGAATGAAAATATAGGTTATCTCCGTTTAGATCTAGGAGTAAATACTTCTGCTATTTCACGTTCAGAAGAAGTCCCTTATGATCCGAAACAACTTGCCGTACAGATTATAGCGGAAGACGGAGAAATTGTAAAGCAAACCAATGATTGGACTGAATGGGAAGGCCAGCAGATCGCTTTGCCCGTAGGAACTTATACATTGAAGGCTTCGTCTGCAGGTTTTGATGGAATGACTTCCGGTTTTGATAAACCGTATTATACAGGAAGTGAGGAAATCAATATCGAGAAAGATAAAGAAGTGAATGAAACGGTTACTTGTACACTTGCAAATGTAAAGGTAACAGTGATATTTGATCAATCTTTTATTGATGCGTTTAAAGAGGCTAAGGTAACAGTGGACGATAATGCTGATGATGAAGGTATTTCTGCTTTGGACTTTGTTATGGGACAGGAAAACAAGTCGGCTTATTTCCCTGTAACGGATTTGAAAGCGGTAGTAAATGTCGTTAATAAACAGGATGTCAGCAATTCACAGACAAATGTCATTGAAAATGTACAGCCTCGTGACCACTATATATTAACTTATAAAGTGGGTGAAATAACAGGAGGAGATGTAAGTATTTCTATTGATCCGACTACACGTACTTATACTTATAACTTCACTGTTTCTACTTTGCCAAAAACTACATTAACTGCTACTGCTAATGCGTGGAGTAAATTTGCCTATTTGGAAGGAACAGCTGTAACAACAGAAACTCTGGAGCCGACCCAAATGGTGATGCAGTACCGTCAGAAAAATACCGAAGAATGGACTCCGCTGGCTACTGCTTTGGAAGGAGAAACGTATAAGGCAAAAGCCGAAGGACTGACACCGGCTACTGAATATGAATGCCGGATGGTATATGGTGAAGAGGAATATATAAGTAGTGTAACAGAATTTACTACGGAAACGACAGCTGCTCTTCCAAATGGTAACTTTGATAACTGGTGGCGGCAAGAAGAGAAGGATAGTTCACCTTGGTATGCAATCGCTTCCGGTGATGCAACAACTTTTGATTCTAACAAAAAGTTGTTTTCTTTCTGGGATTCTGGAAATGGTGGAACGGTTATGATGAGTAAAAATCCGACATCTCCGGAAGAAACGGAAGTGCATACAATGGGAGGAAAAGGTGTGAAGATGCAGTCGCAGTTTGTGGGAGTCGATTTGGGAATTATGACAATGGGTAAATTTGCTGCCGGTAATATCTATACAGGCCATTTCTGTAGTGCAAATATTTCTACTTATCAGGCTAAAATAAACTTCGGACAACCTTTTACTTCACGTCCTACTCAAATGAAAGGATGGTTTAAGTATAATAGAGGTACGAATGTGGATTATCCGAAAGACGGTGGAGAATATAAGACATTGCTTCAACAAGCTGGTGGTGATTTGTGTGGCATCTATATTGTTTTAGTGGACAATGAAGGTTTTGATTACGAAGGTCATAAATATGCATACGAAGTCAATGGTGATTTAAGTGGCGATGATCCGGCTAATTTTAAGTATAAGAATGCTATTGATTTTTCTGTCAATAATTCCAATATTATTGCATATGGTTCCATTACGGATGAAGAAGCAAAAGGAACCGGTGAATGGCAAGAATTTACAATTGACCTGAAATATCGTGATTTAACCCGTAAACCTAAATATATAATAGTGGTAGCTTCAGCAAGTAAATATGGTGATTATTTTACAGGAAGTACTGGTAGCTTGATGTATGTAGATGACTTTGAATTGGTTTACGATGGTGAGCCATCTTTACAAGCAATAGTTCGTTAAAAATTAGCCTAGCCTAAGCGGCTCTG
>ULRG01000615.1_pt1 | contig 11710 bp, 9 predicted proteins | sample 1955211 | NCBI WGS metagenome assembly ULRG01 (sample SAMEA4835676, study PRJEB28245) | human gut metagenome | biome: gut microbiome; material: fecal sample | place: Denmark | collected 2008
GCCGGAACGCGTCCCGGGCCAGTTGGTCAAAGTAAGGCATCGGCTGGGTGAAGAACAGCACCGGTACCCGCAGGATGGCTCCGAATTTGGCATCGCCTGCCAGAATTTTATCCCGGGCCACGGGTAGACCCAGCCGCGCCACCACATGGCCGGAAACATCAGCCTTTTCCAGCCAGAGCAGTGCAGCAGTGTGGTCAAATGCAGACACAGCCACAGTGACAGTACGGCTCCAATTTTCACACCCAGCATCCCGGGCGGTCAGGCTCGTCAGACCGGAACTGTTGAAGCTGTGAGCGCCCAGCATTTTAAGCTGTGGAGGCAGCGTCAGCTGTTTCAGGGCATGACACCCGGCAAACGTGCCGACATCTGGCATGATCTGATCCGTGGAACGGGGCAGATAGCCCAGAGCCTGCAGCTGCTCCGGCAGATGGACGCTGGTAAGGCGGCTGCAGTCGCCGAATACACCGGCAGGCAGGGCGGAAATGCCATCCGGCAGGGTGATGGAAGTCAGATTTGTGCAGTGGTAGAACGCGTAGGGACCAATGTGAGCGATGCTGTCCGGCAGTGTGACGGAAGTCGGCCCGCCTTCGTCCAGCGTTTCAGTGGTGACTGCGCGGCCCATTCGCATACAAAATATGCTGAAACTGATAGGCGATTGCCCGAACTGCGCAAAGCAACCCTCATCCAGATGGTTGGCAGCAAAGGCGGCAGCGGCAATGGCGGTGACAGTGCGGCCTTCTACAGTGTCGGGTACCACAGCAGGCCGTGCCAGCCGGGGCCAGCGCACCAGCGCTAGAGAGCCATCCGGCAGAGGGGCAAAGTCTGCTGTCAGGGGTAGGGCATCGGTGTCGGACTCTTCGTTCAGATGGCTGAGCCGTGCAAACTCTGCGCTCATGTCGGGAGCATCGCCGCCCCAATCATCCTCGTCATCCTCCTCCTGCAAGAGAGCTGCCAGCGCGGCTCCGGGCAGGGAGGAGGCCTTTTTTGTTTCCGGGGCGGGGGGTGTCCAGCGGCTGCCCAGCGTTCCGGCGTTGGTTACTTCAAATTGCAGCAGTTCCATTTTACACCAGTCCTGTCAGATCGATCTGGTGCAGCAGCTGCTCCGACTGCCGGTGCAGCAGCAGATCCCGGCTGGCTGCAAAGTAATCGGTGCTGAGAAACTGCCCCAGAAATGCGGTGGCTACGGGGGCTACGGTCAGATCGTTTACCGCCATGCTCAGCTCCGTTCCCTTACCGAAGGCTTCCTGTAAAAAACGGAGCAGATCGCCAAGCTTCTTCTGCGTTTCAGAGACCTCAGCCTGCAGGTCGGCGACCGAGCGCTGATAGCAGGCCTTGAGGGCGGAAAAAGGGGTGGAGCCGGAAAGTTCTCCGTGCCATTGGGCAGTCAGCGACAGCAGATCGAGATAGACCTTCTGCCGGGCAGAGGGGGCTTTGTTGGCTTCGGCACGCCAGTTGTCCTCCAGCCCGGCGAGGGCGGTCAGGGCATCGCCGGGAACGTCCAGCGTCCCGCGCTGGGCTTTGAGGGCGGCCACGATAAGACACAGCGCATCGTGGCGCAGGGTGCAGCGTTCCATCTGCAGGAACACGGCTTCCAGCAGCAGGCTGACAAGGCTCATCCGCTCGTCCATCTTGGCGCTGCGTGCCTGCGTGAGGACATCCTCATCCCACACACCCTGCAGGATGGCATCAATATTGTAGGCCTGACGATATTTCTGATAGAGTTCGTAGTAGATGGCAAAATCCCGGGCGACCTGCTTGTTTTGCAGATACTGGGTAGTCAGCTCCTCGCTGACTGCAAGGCCCAGCTCCTCGTGATACTGCAGGATCTCGGAAAGGTCCTCCCAGGCGCGGGGCGTTACCACGGTCAGACCATCCACAGTGGTCTCGACCTTGTAAAAATCTTCGGGACGGATATCCAGATAGCTGATGACGCTGCGGCTGACACCGTGTTCCAGCGCATAGGCCTTCCATGCTTCATAACTGGGCTCAACCTCGATCACCTTCAGGCGGTCACGGGTAGCAGCGTCGAACTCCCGGACACTTTTGTTGAAGCGGGGCGGGTTGCCGGCGGTGACCACCACCCAGCCCTCGGGGATCTGATGCCCACCAAAGACTTTGTATTGCAGGAACAGCAGCATGGCAGGGGAGAGGGTCTCGGAGACGCAGTTGATCTCGTCCAGAAACAGGATGCCCTGCGTTTTGCCGGTGGTGCGCATACAGTCGTAGACGCTGGCGATGATCTCGCTCATGGTGTATTCGCTGACCTGATAGTGCTTGCCGCCGTATTCCTTTTCTACGATCACAGGCAGACCCAGTGCGCTCTGGCGGGTGTGGTGGGTCATGGAATAGCTCACAAGGCCAAGCCCCATCTCATCAGCGACCTGCTGCATAATAGCAGTCTTGCCCAGACCCGGCGCACCCAGCAGGAAGATGGGCCGCTGGTGTACCAGCGGAAGTCGGTAGCGGCCCAGAGCGTCCTTCTGCAGGTAGATCTGCACGGTATTTTTGATCTGTTGCTTTGCACTTGCTATATCCATGATTCGGTGTCCTCCTCGGTTCGGGTCTTCTGCGGTTCAAGCAGGCGGATGTTGTCAGTGGTAAGTACAGCCCGGATGGCCCAGCTGGGAACGTGGGGGCTGATGTGGTCGTCACGGTTAAAGATGAAGGCAGTCTTGTAGGCAGGGGATTTTTCCGGGTAGGTGCCCACGCCGTCGGTAAAATAGAGCAGGCCGTTGAGGTTCGTCAGCTTTTTCTCTTCCAGCAGCCTGTCTACATAGGCGAACACCGGCCGGAAGTCGGTACCGCCGAAGCCCCGGAGCTTCAGCCGGGGGATCAGCTCATGCAGCTGGTCCAGACTGGTCAGCCGCTCCACGCTCTGCACCTCGGCATCGCATTGGATGAGATAGATCTCTACCCGCTCCGTGAAGGAGCCGCTCTGCCGCAGAACGTCGCAGGTGCGCTGCAAAAAGCTCTGAACGATATCGCCCTGTACACTGCCGGAGGTGTCGATGGCAATCACAAATTCCCGGATGCGCTTGTCGTCCCGGTATTCCAGCGGCTCGACCAGAGGAATGTTGCCGTAGGTGCGCAGACCGTAAGTGTAATAGATGAGGTCAAATTCGTCCTCGGAAAGCTGCAGCACCTCGTTTTGTGCTCCGAACCGGCGAAGAAAGTCGGTATAGTCGCATTCCTCAAAGGTCACGGGCTCTAACCCATCCATCAATGCTCCGGCACGTTTGCCGTGACGGCGGCTGAAGGTCTCCAGATCGGTCTTGGCCTGGCGGGCCAGCTGCTTCCATTGTCTGCGCAGGGCTTCCTTCTGCCGCTGCTGCATCTGCTGCAGCGTTTCGTCCCGGGTGTCGGCTTTGCGCAGCTCGGTCTCGTTGGTGATATCCTCATCCTCCCCGGCGGGCAGCAGCTGTCCGTTGGGGGCCGGACGAGAGCCGGGCCGTGGCGCAGCATACCAGAGCGCATGGCTGTCCCGGGAAAAAAGCTGGGTCAATTCCGCCAGAACATCGGCGGGGTACTGCCGTTCCAGCAGAAAATTATAGATGGCTTCTGCCGTCAGGTGAGGGCAGGCATCCTGCAGGCGGCTGCGCCAGCTGTCCTGTGCAGCATCATCCGGCAGGGCGCAGGAGGGAATCTCCAGTTCCCGGATGACTTCCTCTGCGGCAATGTCGCAGGCAAGGCTCCATAGGCGGTGATCCATTTCCTGCCGTTGGAAGGGATGCCCCAGAAGAAAGTGCAGGGTGACATGCAGCAGGGCACGGGTGGGCACAGACTGCTGTGCCCGGAATGTGCGGAGCAGCGTTTCGGGGCAATAGTATAAGCAGCGGCCATCCCCGGCAAACAGGGTGTCCAGCGCAGGGACGGGGATCGGCTTCAGCTGTTCCAGAGCGGAGGATAAAAAACGCAGGTCGGCAGTCAACCGACTCTGTGCCAGCAGCAGCACCTGTGCGGCCAGTTCGTCCGCCGCAGGAACAGGAGTCTGGATGGGCTCGGGCATAAGAGAAAACTCCTTTCTGCCCCAAGGGCAGGACGGTATCCTTCAAAAACGGCAAAACCAGCCGACACCACCCGGAGCACCGGGTGGAAGTCTGCTGGTTTGCACGCATTCCGTGGCGTGCTGCGGGTACTTCGCCCGGCATACGTTTCGGAATCAGAATGAAGGAATGGGTGAAAAAGGAGGAAGGTGTTTCTTTTGGTGAGACCTCAGAACAGCAGTCCACAGGCTACGCAGCCCACAGCGACCATAATAGCAGATGCAACCCATGCGTAGGGGAGGGTGTGCTTCTGGTGGTCGCCCAGGTCCTGGCCGGAAAGGCCCAGCAGCAGGAAGGTGGCACCCGTCAGTGGGCTGAGCGGGAAGCCCAGCGTCATCTGGCCCATGATGGAAGCCTTTGCCACAGCCAGTGCGTTGCCGCCCATAGCGGAAACAGCGTTGGCGATGACCGGCATAACACCGTAGTAGTAGGAGTCCGGGTCAAACAGCAGGCTCAGCGGAACGCTGAACAGGCCGACGATGGGGGCAATGAAGGTGCCCATGCTGGTGGGGATGATGGAGACCAGAGCGTCGGTCATGGAAGCCAGCATACCGGAATTTTTGACCACACCGGTGAATGCGCCTGCGGCAAAGACGATGGAGACCATCAGGAATGCGGCCTGTGCGTGACTGTTGATGATCTTGTGCTGCAGATCCACACTGGGGTAGTTGACGATGAGCAGGACGCAGTAGCCGATCATAAAGGTGACAGCCGGGCTGAGGCGGTTGGTAACGAGGATGTACAGGATGACCAGGATCAGTGCCACATTGAAGTACCAGCGCCAGCCGGAGCGGGCCAGTTCGTTGGAGGTGTTGGTGGTCTTTGCTTCGGTCAGACCGGTGACCTCCTGTGCGGGGATGCCTGCAGCAATGCGCTTGGCTTCCTTTTTGCCCAGGAAAGCCGCGAGGAGCAGGCAGGTCACCAAGCCTGCGATCCAGGCGGGCATGATGCCCACCCACAGCTCGCTGCCGGTGACTTCATAGCCCAGGCCGGACATGGCTGCGGCTGCACGGACCGTGGGGCCGCCCCAGGGCAGAACATTCATGATACCGGCGGCCAGCGCCACGATGGTAGCCTCTACCCAGAGGTTCATTTTCAGCTTCTGGAACAGGGGCATACAGGCGGGGATGGCAATCAGGAAGGTGGTGGCACCGGAGCCATCCAGATGGCAGATGCAGCCGATGAGGAAGGTGCCGATACAGACCTTGACGGGGTCTTCGCCGGTAAACTTCAGGATGCGGTTGATGATAGGATCAAAGACACCGGCATCCGAGCAGGTGCTGAAAAACAGGATGGCAAAGATGAACATGACGCCTGTGGCAACGATGCTGCTCAGGCCCTTGCCCATATAATCTGCGCTGAGCATGGAAAGTGCCTTGGTAAAGCGGGTGCCGAACGTGATGACCGGCTCAACATAAGCAGTTCCGGCCTTTTCGGCAGCAGCCTGTGCGGCTTGGATGATGACACTGGGGGCATTGATGAATGCTGCGATGAAGCCGGTGATGGCGGGAACAAAGATCAGAGCTACAAGGGTAGAGACCTTCTTGCTCATGATCAGTGCCAGCACCAGCAGAATGGTGACGAACCCTAATACTGCCAGCATGTGATTTCTCCTCGATAATGTGTGTAAAGGTGGTCAGAGATCAGAACACCTGCTTCTCGTGCAGAGTGTTGAACTGCTCTTCGGTCATGCCCAGAACACCCTCAAAGATGTCCCGGTTGTTCTGTCCCAGCTGGGGAGCGGGAGTGCGCACAGAGGGCTTGGTGTCCATCAGTTTGATGGCACAGCCGTTCACGGTGACCTTGCCCAGGGTGGGATGATCCATCTCCACGAACATCTCGCGCTCCTTGACATGGGAATCGTCCAGGATCTCCTTGATGTTCATAATGGGGCCTGCGGGGATGCCGTGGGCCAGCACCAGCTCGGCGGCCTCGCTGGGGGTCAGATCCTTGATCCGCTCCTCAATGACCTCGGCAATGGCATCCTGATTGGCCAGACGGCCCGGCATATCCACGAACCGGGGATCGGTGATCATGTCCGGGCGTTCCAACACCTCATTGCAGAGCTTCTCGTACAGCTTCTGGTTGCCTGCCGCGATGATGACCTTGCCGCCCTTGCAGGTGAAGCTGTCGTAGGGGGAAACAGCGGCATAACGGTTGCCCATGGGGGCCGGGATGTTGCCGGTCTCGAGGTACTTCAGGGCAGTGTTCTCAGTGGCAGCGATCATGCTGTCCATCAGACTCACGTCCACCCGCTGTCCTTTGCCGGTAATGGTGCGGGCGTTGACTGCGGCAAGGATGCCGATGGTTACATGAAGTCCGCCCAGAATATCACCCAGCGCCGAACCGGCACGGGTGGGCTCCCCGCCCTTGGAACCGGTGATGGACATCATACCGCCCATGGCCTGAGCCAGAATATCATAGCCCGGGCGCAGGTGGTAGGGGCCGTAGCAGCCAAAGCCAGAGACCGCCGCATAGATGATGCGGGGATTGATCTCCTTCAGGACATCATAGCCCAGTCCCAGCTTGTCCATCACGCCGGGGCGGTAGTTTTCCACCACGATATCCGCTTTTTTGACAAGCTCCTTGAAGATCTCCTTGCCCTCAGGGGCCTTCAGGTTCAGGGTGATCCCCTTTTTGTTGCGGTTGATGTTGGCAAAATAGACGCTTTCCCGCTCACCATTCAGATTTTTGGCACGGAAGGGGGGATAGCTGCGGGTGTCGTCGCCGCCTTTGGGAACCTCGATCTTGATGACGTTTGCGCCCATGTCAGCCAGCATCATGGTGCAGAAGGGGCCGGCAAGCACACGGGTCAGGTCGAGAACCGTCAGGTTCTCCAATGCCATATGTTCACTCATGTTACAGCTCTCCATCCTCAACGTGGATCTTCATGCGCATCACGGCACTGCCCATGGATTTGCCCAGGCTGTCCAGACGCAGGCTCATGGTGGCACCGCCGCCCAGAGCGTGCTTCATAACAAAGTTGAAGCCGTTCAGGCTGGGCACGTCGTAGCGGGTGATCTCGCCCTTGACCATGTCGCCAAAGTAGGCTTTGAGTTTTTCGGGGGTCACCTCGCGCTCAATGATCTTATAGTATTCCGGTTTGCGTGCATACACACAGACATTGCTGGTATCACCCTTGTCGCCGGAGCGGCCGTGAGCAATATCGTTCAGATAGATCTCTGCCATCTTACTTCACCTCCAGAATGTGACTTTCGACCTGTACAGCATCGCGAGGCACAGTGGTGGGCCACAGTGCCATCACTTCCTGCACACGGGCACGGCCACCGAAGAAGGAAGCACCCGGAGGGCCGTTCAGCTGCATGGGGCTGATCTCGGGAATGATCTTGGCGCACTCGCTCTTGTCCTCGCTGAACACAGCAATGCGCAGGACACACTCGTTCAGGTTCTTCAGCGCCTCTTCGCTCATATCGGCCACGCCCAGATGCAGGCTGTTCAGGCCGATGTAGCTGATGTGGATGTCATCGGCTTTCATGCCGCGGCGCTGCATCTTCTTCATGATGATCTCGGCGCAGTACTGAGCCTTTTCGTAGGCATCAGGCCATGCAAAGCTCAGCATGGAAACAGTCTTCCAGCCCTTGTGGTAACCCACGCAGAGCTTGAGCGTGTCGGGGCGGGGCTTGCCCTTGACGCCGCCGATGCGGACACGGTTGTCACCCACCTGGGTGATGGTAGCATGGCTGATATCCACGTTGACATCCGGGGTCAGGTAGTTGGCAGGATCGTGGACCTCGTACAGGAACTGCTCCTTGCAGCTCTGTTCGCAGATGATGCCGCCGCAGTCGGGAGCCTTGGTGATCTCAAAGGTATCATCGGTCAGCTCTGCGATGGGGAAGCCCAGCTCGTCCATGCGGGGGACATTGCGCCAGTCGTACATATAGTTGCCGCCGGCACCCTGACCGCCGCACTCCAGCAGATGGCCTGCCATGATGCCGCGGGCCAGATTGTCCCAATCGTCAGCAGCCCAGCCAAACTCGTACTTCAGCGGAGCCAGGAACAGGGCGCTGTCAGCCGCACGGCCGGTGATGACCACATCGGCACCCTCTGCCAGGCATCCCTCAATGCCCTCATGGCCGATGTAGACATTGCAGTTGTAGATCTTGTCCAGAATATCGTTGAAATTGCCGTCGTAGTCGAAGTTGGGGAAGGTCCAGCCATCCTTCAGCAGCTGCGGGATCTTATCCTTGATGTTATCGCCGGTCACATAACCGATCTTATAGCCGCTCATGCTGTTGCCTTCTGCCCACTGGCGGATGCCGTCCACGCAGCCATTGATGTTCATGCCGCCTGCGTTGGTGCAGATCCTGATGTGCTTGTCCCAGGCTTCCTTGCCAGCCTCCTTCAGGATGCGGGTGGTAAAGTCGGGTGCAAAGCCCTTGGTGGGGTCCTTGAGCTGCTGCTTTGCCATGATGGAAAGGGTCAGCTCTGCCAGATAATCACAGCCCATATACTGGATATCGGCATTGCGGATCATGTGGATGGCCGCGTCCGGGCTGTCGCCCCAGAAGCCCTGGCCACCGCCGATTGCAACTTTCTTCATTCGATAGCCTCCTTATAGATGGAAAGGTGATATCAACGCCAAACATCAGTACGACGTTTGACTCAATCGTCGTACTGAGTGTAGTACAACGATTTACTAATGTCAAGAAAAAAACGAAGTTTGGAGGAAAAGAAATGCAACTTTGTCGAAATGGCTAAAAAGAAAAAGAGAAAAATATGCAGAGCGCACAAAAACGGCTGGCTTGAGATGAGAGAGGCTTTTTTGGCTTGTCAAGATACAGGGAAACGGGTACAATAAACTTGATATCAGAAAAAGGTGGGGAAGAGCATGGTTACGATCAAGCAGATCGCGCAGGAGGTCGGGATCTCGTCCAGTACGGTCAGCATTGTTTTGGGCGGCAAGGCGGCAGAGCGGAAGATCAGTACGGCCACGCAGGAAAAAATTTTTGCGGCGGCGGCTCGGCTTGGCTACCAGCCCAATATGGCTGCCCGGAGTCTGCGGGGCGGCAGAGGTGCCAATGAGCTGGTGGTGGCCATGTTCTGGGCACAGGATTTCCGGGCCAGCATGATGTTCCGCTTCTGGGATGGTCTGCGGGCCGAGATCGAAAAAACGGCACGTCCGGTGCGGCTGGTCATCTACCCGTATGTCAACGACCACCTGAAGGAAAGCGAGGCACTGACCAGTGGCGCAAACTGCCATGCTGCCATCATTTGCAATGCGTCCTATGCGGATCTGCAGTTTTTGGAGGACACGCAGCTGCCGATCCCTGTGGTGCTGTACAACCGTGTTTGCAATGGGTATTGCAGCGTCAATGTGGATGATCTGAAGATGGGTGCTCTGGCGGCGCGGGCTTTTGCCGATCAGGGATGCAGGACGGCAGCAGTCCTGACGAGCAGCCCGGTCTTTGAGGGGATGGAAAACCGGATGCATGGGTTCCGGCTGGAAGGGGAGCACCACGGGTTGACGATCCTGGCCAACCGGTATTGTGAAAACAGCATACGAGGCGGTTACGAGGCGGTTTCGCATCGGCTGAGGCATGAGTGGAAGCAGCAGCTGCCGGACGCAGTGTTCTGCGGTTCCTCGGCCATTGCGCACGGTGCGCTGCGGGCTTTTTGTGAGGCCGGATATATCGGCGAGAAGCTGCCCCGGCTGATCGCTGTAGGCAACGGCCCGGAGGAATCCGATGCGTTTTCGATCCCGAGCCTGAGCGTGGTCTATCTGCCCATGGAGGATATGGCGCGGGAGTGCATCCAGCTGGTGCTGGGGCAGCTGGACGGTCAGATCGTCACTCCGGAAAGCCGGCTGCTGCCGATCGAGTATCTTCCCAGGGAGAGCTGTGGGCCACTGACAGAATACGCTGCACAATAAAAAAGCCCCGCACCGGCACGCAAAACGTGCGCAGTGCGGGGAAGAAAAAGCAGTCAGCCCTCGGCGCTGATACAGTACATGGAAAAGGTGCTGGAAAATAACAGGGTGTCGGTCTCGTCTGTGATCTCCACAGCCACCACACAGATGTGTCGGCGGCGGCTGACCGTTCGGCCGCGGGCTGTCAGGTGACCGGCTTTGACGTTGTGGATGAAATTGACCGAAGCATTCTGGGTGACATACTGCCGTCCGTCAGAGCGGGCAGTCAGCCCGGCACAGCAGTCGGCCATGGTAAAAAATGCGCCGCCGTGCACATAACCGTAGATGTTGGTGGTATCCCGCCGGATGTCCAGCGACATGACGGCGCTGTCCGACGTTACCGATACGATCTCGATGTGATTGTACTGCATGAATGGATTTTCAAGCATTTGTGCAATGTTCTGTTCCTGCATAAGGAGCCTCTTCTTTTTGATTGTGGTACAACGTTGTACGAAACGAGTTGGACGGTTCTTATTATAATCGCATTTTCCGCAGGATGCAAGCGGCAGGAGGTTTGAAATAAAAGGACAGCCGACTGGTGGTGCGCAAACAGGTCAAAGCGCTGACGGTATTGTATCGGGTTCCCTGCCAGCATTTTGGAGTGTACTTTGCGCCGTATCAGATCTTGCTGGTGATGGGCGCTGTTTTTGTTCTGCTGGCGATCCCGTTCCTCCTGTTCTATGATCGAACAGTGCTGCCCCTATGCAACAGATGCCTGCCGCGGCAGGCATCTGCCAGTATGCCCCTACGACGGCCCGGACTACGACCGCGCCGCTTGCGCGCAGAAATCAGGCGGGTGGACGCACAGCCGCGCCCAATGAGTATGAGCCTGCTGGAAAAATGCAGTCTGCTGGACGATATGCCGCTGGCATTCTGCATTATTGAGCTGGTGTTCAATGAGGACGGACACGGGGTGGATTTTATTTTCCGCTGCTGCAATGCCGAAATGGCAACGATCGAAGGCGTGCCGGTGGAAGAAATGCTTGGCCGTTCGTTTTACGAAGTGTTCCCCAATGGTGATAAGAAGTGGCTTGTATCGTATGCGGATGTGGCGTTGAACGGAACAAAGCACATCCTTCACGATTACAGCCCTGAGGTGGACGAATACCTTACGATCCATTGCTACCAGCCGGAACCGGGGTATTGTGCCTGCGTATTGCAGGCAGCAGCTCCGTGACCGTTCTTCTTCCGTCTGCGGTTTATGATCCTTCTTGTGCCGTCCTCGCCGGTCTTTCGGGGCATCTTCGCCGTCTTTGACATGAAAATACCCCCAGAGTATTCAGAGTTTTGTTTTTACTCTGTCTACTCTAGGGGTAGCATATCAAAGCTGCCGGGGTGGTTCTCGTTTTACTTATTTATTTTTTACCAGCAGTGCCTGGTACGGCTCCAGCTCCACATCCGCCAGCCAGACGGAAGTGCCATCCGGGGTGTGATACTTGCCGCCCAGAGCGTCCAGACCGGCTCCTGCCGGGTACTCGGTAAAGTTGAACAGTCCCACCAGCGTTTCCTCGCCGCGCTTGCGTACCAGCGCCAGCACGCCGGGGTTGTGGCTGTCCCATGTGGTCACCCACGCATCCGGGGCAAAGCAGGGGTCTGCCCGCATTTTGCGCAGCTGCTCCATGCCCTGCCACAGCTGGTTCTGCAGCGTGCCTTTTTGGGTGCGCTGCTTGGCATCTTCCCAGTTGAATTTGCTGCGGTGCAGATTGCGGCTGTCCTCCACACGGTCGGGGTCGTTTTTGTA
>ULRG01035163.1_pt1 | contig 11707 bp, 9 predicted proteins | sample 1955211 | NCBI WGS metagenome assembly ULRG01 (sample SAMEA4835676, study PRJEB28245) | human gut metagenome | biome: gut microbiome; material: fecal sample | place: Denmark | collected 2008
CGCCGAATTGCACGACGCGCACCCGGTCGCCGTATTTCTCTCCGAAGAGCGCGATAGCCCCCAGTTCCTTGGCCTTTTCTATCGGCATGTCACGATGGTCTTGCAGGGGCAGGTCTTCGCGGATTTTGGCATTGACGATACGTTCCACTTCGCGCAGTTGCTCGTCGGTCACTTTCTGGAAATGGGAGAAATCGAAACGCAGGTATTCCGGAGTGACCAATGAACCTTTCTGTTCCACGTGTTCGCCCAACACCGTGCGCAGGGCCTGGTCGAGCAGGTGCGTACAAGTGTGGTTGGCTTCGCTGGCAGCGCGCAAATCGGTGTCTACGCAGGCCATGAAGTCGGCTTCGGGGTGCTCAGGCAAAGTCTTGGCGATATGTACCGGGAGGTTGTTTTCCCGTTTAGTGTCTACGATTTCTATGGTCTCGTGTTCCGAACAAAGCACACCGCGGTCGCCCACCTGTCCGCCCATTTCGGCATAGAACGGCGTGTAGTCGAGTACGATTTGATAGAACGTCTGTTTCTTTTGCGTTACTTTGCGGTAGCGGAGGATGTGGCATTCGTGCTCTGTGTAGTCCCAGCCTTTGAACTCGGTTTCTCCTTCTTTTACTACTACCCAGTCGCCCGTTTCCACGGCTGCAGCGTTGCGCGCACGTTCTTTCTGCTTCTGCATCTCCGCATGGAACGTTTCTTCGTCCACGGTCATGCCGTTTTCACGACAGATGAGTTCCGTCAGGTCGAGCGGGAAACCATAGGTGTCGAACAACGTGAAGGCTTCCACGCCGTCTATGACGGTCTTGCCGGCGGCACGCGTTTCGGCCATCACGCGGTCGAGCAGGCGGATACCGGTTTCCAAGGTGCGCAGGAAGGAGTCTTCTTCCTCTTTCATCACTTTGGAGATGAGCACCTTTTGGGCTTCCAACTCTGGGTAGGATTTTCCCATTTCCTGTACGAGTACGGGCAGGAGCTTGTACATGAAAGCTTCTTTCTGGCCTAAGAACGTGTAGGCATAGCGTACGGCGCGGCGCAGGATACGGCGGGTGACGGAACCGGCTTTGGCATTGCCCGGCAACTGGCCGTCGGCGATGGAGAAAGCTATGGTACGCAAGTGGTCGGCCACTACGCGCATGGCTACATCCTTCTTCGCGTCTTCACCGTATCGGCAATCCGACAGGTCGCCGATTACCTTGATGATAGGCTGGAACACGTCGGTGTCGTAATTGGAACGTTTGCCTTGCATCACAGCACACAGACGTTCGAATCCCATACCCGTGTCGATGACTTTGGCCGGAAGGGGTTCCAAGGTCTGGTCGGCCTTACGGTTGTATTGCATGAACACGAGGTTCCATATTTCGATGACCAACGGGTTGTCCTTGTTCACCAGTTCGCGGCCGGGCACTTTCGCTTTTTCTTCTTCCGGACGCAGGTCGATATGGATTTCAGAACACGGACCGCAGGGGCCCGTGGCACCCATTTCCCAAAAGTTGTCGTGCTTGTTGCCGTTGATGATGTGGTCGGCCGGGAGGAACTTCTCCCAATAAGAAGCCGCTTCGTTGTCGCGTTCAAGTCCTTCTTCGGGTGAACCTTCGAAGACGGTGGCATATAGGTTGGACTTGTCGATCTTCAACACGTCTACCAGATATTCCCAAGCCCATTCGATGGCTTCTTTCTTGAAGTAATCGCCGAAGCTCCAGTTGCCGAGCATTTCGAACATGGTATGGTGGTAAGTGTCATGGCCTACTTCTTCCAAATCGTTGTGCTTTCCGCTGACACGGAGGCATTTCTGCGAATCGGTGCAACGTTTGCTCGTGGCGGGACGGTTGCCCAGGATGATGTCTTTGAACTGGTTCATGCCCGCATTGGTAAACATCAGCGTCGGGTCGTCTTTGATGACCATCGGCGCAGACGGGACAATGAGGTGCCCCTTGGACTCGAAGAACTTGACGAACGAGTCGCGGATTTCGTTTGCAGTCATTTGATTTTTATTTTATGCGTTACTATTTTCCAAAAAGTTTTGCAAAGATAGGCCGTTTTGCCTACTTTTGCAAGGAAATGACTGGAAACGAACGGAAAAAGAGTTGAATTATGGCACTGAATCCGAATAAGGAGTTGAAACTTTATTATTCCATTGGAGAAGTGGCGGAAATGCTGGGGGTGTCCGAGACTTTGCTGCGCTACTGGGAGAAAGAATTCCCCACGATAACCCCTAAAAAATCGGGACGGAACATTCGGCAGTACTCGCAGGAGGACATCGAACAAGTACGCCTGATTCACCATTTGGTCAAGGTGAAAGGCATGAAGCTGGCGGCCGCCCGCAAGGCTTTGCGGAACAGCAAGGGAGAAGTGGAGCGGAATATGGAGATTGTCAGCCGCCTGCAAGCCGTCCGCGAGGAGTTGATGCAAATAAAAAAGGAATTAGACGGTTTGGTCTGATTCCTTTCTATGGTGTGCGGCCGGGAATGTCTCAGTCTATTCGGGTCACTTCTTCTATACCGGTCATGTTCTTCAGTTTGTTGCAGATGGTTTTGACATCCTCCACATCGTGTACTCCCAATTGTATTTCGCAATCGAATATGCCGTCCTTTGTCGAGACGGTCAATTTGTAGATATTGATGTTAAGCTGGTTGGACAGTACACCGGTCATTTCATGCAGGATACCGATATTGTCGATGCCGCTGACTTTGATGGTGGCGGGGAAGAACAACGTTTTATGTACGTCCCACGTAGCCGCGAGAATATGATTACCGTCGCTGGTCTTGAGTTTGGCGGCCACTGGACATTGGCGTTTGTGAATGTAAATGTGCTTGTCGCTGTCGATATATCCCAGCACATCGTCGCCCGGGATGGGGTGGCAACATTCCGCAATAATGAAATTCTGAATGTTTTCTTCGTTCAGAACCACTGTTTTTTTCCGATCTATGGAGATCGGTTGTTCCGGGGTCGGTTTCTCTTTTGTTTTTGAAGAAGGAGACTTCTTCTTCAGGAAGGGGATGAAATGTGTCCAACTGTTGCCCTTGTTCCCTTGTTTCTCGTGAAGCACATTCAAGTCGGCCGTGCCCAACACGACGTTTTTGCTGCCTATGGCTTGGAAGAGTTCTTCGCGGAACTTGATGCGGTGCAAGTCGCATAGTTTGTCGATGTTCATGCTGTTGGGTTCAACCTCTGCTTTTTCGAAGAATTCGTTAAGCATCTCTTCTCCTTGCTTTTGCAGCTCGCGTTCTTCGCGGCGCAGGATGGCTTGTATCTTGTTTTTGGCCTTGGCTGTGGTGGCGAAGTTGATCCACTCTTTCTGTACCCGTTGGGTTTTCGAGGTCAGGATTTCCACTTGGTCGCCGCTTTGTAATTTGTGGCTGAGCGGTACCAATTTATGATTCACCTTCGCACCGATGCAATGGCTGCCGAGAAACGTGTGGATACTGAATGCAAAATCGAGTGCCGTGCAGTCGGCCGGCATCGTCTTGAACTCCCCTTTGGGTGTAACTACGAAGATTTCCGAGGCGTAGAGGTTCAATTTGATGGCATCGAGGAAGTCCAAGGCGTTCGGCTGTGGGTCGTCCAGGATTTCTTTGATGGTGTGGAGCCATTTTTCCAGTTCGTCTTCGCTGTCTGCTGTCGTTTTGCTGCCTTCTTTATATTTCCAATGAGCGGCAAATCCTTGCTCTGCCATCTCGTCCATTCTTGTGGAGCGGATTTGCACTTCTATCCATTGGCCCGTCTTACTCATGAGCGTGACATGCAGAGCTTGGTAGCCATTGGCTTTCGGGTGAGTCAACCAATCGCGCAACCGTTCGGGATGCGGCTTGTATATACGGCTGGCACACACGTAGATGCGGAAGCATTCGCTGATTTCGTCTTCTGCCCTTTGCGGTTCGAAGATGATTCTTACGGCCAGAATGTCGTAGACTTCTTCGAACTCGATATGCTTGTTTTGCATCTTGCACCAAATGGAATAAGGTGTTTTGATGCGTGCTTTGATGGTATAGGTAAGCCCCATCTTATCCAATGCCTCGCGGATGGGGCGCGTGAAATCTTCAAAGAGGGTTTCACGATGGGCGCGGGTTTGTGCCAGTTTGTCGATAATTTGCTGGTATTCCTCAGGATGCTCGTACCGGAAACTCAGGTCTTCCAGTTCTTCTTTGATTTTGTTCAGTCCGAGACGGTTGGCCAGCGGCGCATAAATATAAAGAGTTTCCCCTGCTATCTTATATTGTTTGTTGGGGGGCTGCGAGCCTAACGTACGCATATTATGCAACCGGTCGGAAATCTTGATGAGAATCACCCGGATGTCGTCGCTCATGGTCAGCAACAGTTTCTTGAAAGACTCGGCCTGGGCAGACGCCTTGTCGCCGAAGATGCCTCCCGATATTTTCGTAAGCCCGTCTACGATTTGAGCGATTTTAGGACCGAAAATGTTGGAGACGTCTTCCACGGTGTAGTCAGTGTCTTCTACCACGTCGTGGAGCAAGGCGGCACAGATGGAGGTAGACCCCAAGCCGATTTCGCTGCATACGATTTGGGCTACGGCCAGCGGATGCATGATGTAAGGTTCGCCGGAAAGGCGGCGCACTCCTTTGTGGGCTTGTTTGGCAAAATTAAAAGCCTTGGTAATGATTTCCACCTTTTTGCGGTGGCGTGACGCCAAATAAGTATTTATCAGATGCTGAAAAGCATCATTTACCATTTTCTCTTCGTCAAGTTGTTTTTTGGCAGAATCTTCCATGGTCACCTCCTTTTGTCTTTTGCGACTGTTTTATCTGACTTTCAGTTTTTTCCCGGCTCGTATGCTTGTACCTTTTATACCGTTGAGGCGTTTGAGTTTGGATACGGTCGTTCCGTAACGTTTCGCAATCGTCGAGAGAGTCTCTCCCGAACGTATGGTGTGGGTTCTCGATTTGCTGCGGCTGCTCTTGCTGCTGCGTGAACGTGTAGCGGATGATTTTTTTGCAGATTGGCTTACAGCCACTTCGCTACGGTTGGTGAACAGTTCGTCCGACTTATAAGTGTAAACGGAATCTCCGGCCGCAATGAACGCGCTGATACCGTGGGTAGGCAGGCGGAGAATGCAGCTTTTTTTGGCGCCCGGAATAAGTCCCGTACGGTATTGCGGATTAAGGGCTTTGACTTCTTCCGCCTTGACGTTGCATACAGCTACGATTTGGTCGAAATGCACGTCGCGGTCAACGATGATGGTGTCCGTGCTGGGAGGCAACGTAGTGGTCATCGGGCATATATTATGTTCGCAATAATAGTTCATGACGTAATTGGCGGCAATAAAAGCCGGTACGTAACCTCTTGTTTCCTGCGGAAGATAAGGATAGATTTGCCAATAATCCCTGCTTCCCCCTGCGCGTCGGATGGCCTTGTTTACGTTGGCCGGCCCGCAGTTGTAGGCAGCAATGACCAAAGTCCAGTCGCCGAAAATCTGATAAAGGTCTTGCAGGTAATGTGCGGCTGCATACGAGGATTTGATGGGGTCACGACGTTCGTCTATCAGACTATTGACATCGAGGCCGTACACTTTACCGGTAGAAATCATGAATTGCCACAATCCGGCTGCACCGACCCGGGAGGTGGCTCCGGGGTTGAGGGCGGACTCGATGACCGGCAGGTATTTCAGTTCCAAGGGTAACTGGTAACTTTCCAATGCTTCCTCGAATATGGGTACATAGAAGTTGTTGGCTGCCAGCATGTAAGATACGGAGCGTCTCAGCCGTGTACAATATTGGTCGATGAATTTCCGTACCACCTCGTTATAGGGCATTTCTATGACGTTGGGCAGGCGGTTGAGTCGCGAGATGTATTCCTCCTTGCTGTATTGCGGATTCTCGTCCGAACTTTCGCATTTCTCATCCACTCCCAGATAGTTCTTGGTGTTCCATTCTTGCAACAGGCTGTCTATTTCATAGGTCATACCTTCCGGGAGACCGATCACTTCGTCTTTTCCCGTCTGGTCGTCGTGTACGGTGATGTCGTTTTGTGCTTTCATCCCCGTAGCCAATAAAGCTGCTATACAGAATAATCCGATTTTCTTCATCATGGTTTAAAAGTTTAAATTACATTGGACGCCTACCGAAGCCTCCCGTCCCCGTCCGCCAAAATTAAAGACGGCCGGTTCGATTCGCAAACCCAAATCTTTGGAAATGTCGAAAGACGAGAGTTCCGCGTCCACGTATGCGTCTACTACCGACAGCAGATATACGGCTATCATGGCGAATATACTCATGTCCCGGTACTTGCGGTAATAGTTCTTTTTGTTCTTGAATATTTCTTTGTATTGGTCTTCCCGGCCTGCAATGCTGTAATTCAACGGGAGCATATTTTCGTAGCTCTTCGTGTTGGGGTCGTCATCCATAATATCCAGATAGGCTTGTGAATAGTCGCCATACATCTGGTTGTTCCACGTCAGGGCATAGAGGCAACCTAAAAAGCCGCCGTAGACAATAGGTATTTTCCACAGTTTGCGGTTGTAAATCTGTCCGGCTCCCGGAATAATCAGGGATAACCATAGGGCACGCTGTGGATTGGGAATGAAACGCTTTTCCATAAAAGAGGGCGTGTGGCAGAGCAATGAATCGCTTTTCAGGCCGATGGCAGTGGAATCCAATGCGGTTGCTGTGGTGTCCGTCAACGTTCCTGCGGACGGCAAACTGTCGCCGGGCGTGGGGGGCGTTTCGGTGATAACGGGTGGAATGCTGTCTTTGGCCGTAACGGCCAACGTGTCGGCAAGCAAGGGTACTGCGGTGGGCACGGAGTCGTGTACGGCAGGTATGCTGTCTGCTACCGGAGACGTTTGTCCCCAAACTGAAGACATCCCGCCGTGCATGAACAAGATGCCGAGCAGGATGAGTGAATGACGATATAAGAGTTTAATACACTTCAACTTTTTAAACGGTCAAACAGTTCGATAATACGTTCCAATTCTTCTTCATTCGCAAACGGAATGCTGATTTTACCCTTGCCTTTATCCGAGCAAGTGAGTTGTACTTTGGCTTGAAAGAATTTAGATAGACTTTGTTTCAAAACGTTGTATTCTTCGGGAAGACGTGCTCCCTTCGGTGTGATTTTTTTACCTCCGCTTTTTACGCTTTCGCCTTCCGTGAGAGCTTTTACCATTTCTTCTACCTTCCGGACGGAAAGGTTCTCCTGAATGATTTGCTGGAATAGTTTGATTTGCAGTGTAGGGTTATCCAAAGCAAGTAAAGCGCGTGCGTGTCCCATGTCGATGTCTTTGTTTTGCAAAGCCATCTGAATAGGAGCGGGCAAACGGAGCAGACGCAGGTAGTTCGTGATGGTAGAGCGGTTTTTACCGATGCGTTCACTCAATTTCTCTTGCGTCAGGTTGTATTGTTCGATAAGATGTTGGTAGGCCAGTGCGATCTCCACCGAATTCAGGTCTTCGCGTTGGATGTTCTCTATCAAGGCCATTTCCATGACATTCTCGTCATCTGCCGTACGTATGTATGCCGGGATGGTGTGCAGGCCGGCTTGTTTGGAAGCTCTCCAGCGCCGTTCTCCGGCGATGATCTGAAACGTGTCGTCTTCCATCTTGCGGAGTGTGATGGGTTGTACGATGCCGATTTCCGCAATGGAGTCGGCCAGCTCGCGCAGACTTTCAGGGTCAAAATCCCTTCTCGGCTGGTTGGGATTCGGAGAAATCTTGTCCAGTTCGATTTCATTGATGGTAGAGGAACCGTCCGTGTGAACTTCCTTGGTGGAAATCAGGGCGTCCAGTCCTCGTCCTAAAGCAGGGTATTTCTTGTGTACAGCCATTCTTTTTTCTGTTATTTGTCTTTTTCAATAATTTCTTTCGCCAAAGCCAAATGGTTCTTGGAACCTGTGGAGTCCGTGTCGTAAAGGATAACCGGAAGACCGTGGCTCGGGGCTTCGCTGAGTTTGACGTTCCGTTGGATGACGGTTTTGAAGACTAATTCCTGGAAATGCTTTTTTACCTCATCATAAATCTGGTTGGCCAGACGCAGGCGGCTGTCATACATGGTCAGCAAAAAACCTTCGATTTCCAAAGACGGATTGAGCTTGGATTTGATAATCTTGATCGTATTGAGAAGTTTGCTGATACCTTCCAATGCGAAATATTCACACTGGACCGGGATGATTACGGCATCGGCTGCCGGCAATGCGTTTACGGTGATGAGGCCTAATGAAGGGGAACAATCTATCAAAATGTAATCGTATTCGCTCTTCATGGGGGAAAGGATACCCGTCAGTACTTTTTCCCGGTTGGGAAGGTTCAGCATTTCTATTTCCGCACCGACCAAATCGATGTGAGAAGGAATGATGTCCAATCCCTCGATATCCGTAGTATAGATGGCATCGCGCGGATCTGCGTGATCGATGATACATTCATAGATAGAGCAGTCTATTTCAGATACGTCTACTCCCAAACCGGAAGACGCATTGGCCTGAGGATCCGCATCGACAAGCAAGACCTTTTTTTCCAATGTCGCTAAAGAGGCGGCCAGATTCATCGAAGTCGTGGTCTTTCCGACCCCTCCTTTCTGATTTGCTAAAGCAATAATCTTTCCCATATCCTAATATTTGGTTTGCACAAAAGTAACGTATTCCTGACTACTGCGCTTTAGAGAATGCAGATAGAAACGTTAAATTGTTGAAAACTCGACTATATTGTTAATAACTGCGAGGAGCATCATGCCGCAAAGATAATGTTTTTCGGTGAAAGCACTGAGCTTTTAAACCTTTTTTCGTACTTTTGTGGAAACAAATATAGGTGAAAATGAACGACATGAGGCCGCTTATCCTACTCTCGAACGATGATGGAGTACAGGCAAAAGGATTGAACGAATTAATAGATATGTTGTCTCCCTTGGGAGATATTCTTGTAATGGCGCCGGACAGTGCCCGTTCCGGTTCCGCGTGTGCGATTACGTCACACGACCCTTTACGTTATCGCGTCGTGGCTGTGCGTCCGGGTATAAAAATCTGTGCGTGTAGCGGGACACCGGTAGACTGTGTGAAACTGGCACTTGAAATGGAAACCGGCCGTAAGCCGGATGTGGTGGTCAGTGGCATCAACCATGGGGACAATTCTTCTGTCAACGTGCATTATTCGGGGACGATGGGTGTGGTGTTGGAAGGCTGCATGAAAGGCATCCCGTCTATCGGTTTTTCTTTGTGCGATTTCGATGCGGATGCTGATTTTTCTCCTACCGTCCCATACGTACGAGACATTGTGGCGCGTGTGTTGAAAACGGGATTACCAGCAGGGGTATGTCTGAATGTAAACTTTCCCCGACCGTCGGGACAGGGTTACCGTGGGACGAAGGTATGCAGGATGGCCCGTGGGATGTGGTCCAACGAGTTGTGTGCAGCCGACCATCCTCGGGGTGGAAAATATTTTTGGCTCACCGGTGAGTATACCAACAGGGAGCCGGAGTGTACGGATACGGATGCGTGGGCTTTGGCGCACGGCTATGTGGCAGTGACTCCCGTCACGGTGGACGTGACGGCTTATCGGGCTATAGATGGACTCAAAGACTTGGAAGTTTTATGAAATATTATCTGATTGTCGGTGAGGCCAGTGGGGATTTGCATGCGTCTCATCTGATGAAAGAACTGAAAGCCCGGGATGCCGAAGCGGATTTCCGATTTTTGGGGGGAGACCTGATGAAGGCACAGGGCGGGACTTTGGTTCGGCATTATAAAGAATTGGCCTATATGGGGTTTATTCCCGTGTTGCTCCATCTGCGTACGATACTGCACAACATGAAGGCATGCAAACGGGACGTGTTGGAATGGAATCCCGATGTGTTGATTCTGGTGGATTATCCCGGTTTCAACTTGTCTGTGGCGGAATTCGTGCATGCGCATAGTCCCATACCGGTATATTACTATATATCTCCCAAGATATGGGCATGGAAGGAGTATCGTATCAAGAATATCAAACGCGATGTGGACGAGCTTTTTTCCATCCTTCCGTTTGAAGTGGATTTCTTTGAGGGGAAGCATCATTATCCTATTCACTATGTGGGTAACCCTACATTGGACGAAGTGGAGGCTTACAAAAGGGAAAACGAAAAAGACTTCGGACGTTTTGCGGAAGACAACGGACTGGAGGGCAAGCCCGTCTTGGCTTTGTTGGCCGGGAGCCGTAAACAGGAAATCAAAGACAACTTGCCCATGATGGTAGAAGCAGCTTCCGTTTATGAGGGGCAGTATGAGTTGGTGTTGGCGGCAGCTCCTAATATAGACCCTGAATTTTATGGAAAAGTGTTACGGGGCAGCCGTGTGAAAATCCTGTACGGCCAGACCTATCGTATATTGTACCACGCCTGCGCAGCTTTGGTTACGTCTGGGACGGCTACGTTGGAGACAGCCCTTTTCCGGGTGCCCCAAGTGGTGTGTTATTATACGGCCTGCGGTAAACTGGTTTCTTTCTTGCGTAGGCATATCTTGAAAGTCCGTTATATTTCGCTAGTCAATCTGGTCGCCGGGCGAGAGGTGGTCAGGGAGTTGGTGGCCGATGGGATGAGCGTGGGAAATATACGAGAGGAACTTTCCCGGATTCTGCCCGGCGGAAACGGACGCACGGCCATGTTGCAGGGCTATGAAGAGATGGCTGTCAAGTTAGGGGATACCGGTGCGCCCGCGAAGGCGGCAAGTCTCATGCTTCGTCTGTTGGAGCGTGGCGTGGGACGGAGAGCCACTTCCGATAGCTGTCGTTAAGACAGACCTGTATGGATAATGAAAGAGCGGGAACCGTTGCTTCGAGTCAACGGTTCCCGCTTCTTGTATCAGGTATGGCCGTCATGGCCGGGTTGTCTTTTTCTCCTTATTATAATAAGGTAAGGGTGTAGAGGTAGATGACAGAAGCCGGAATGGCCAGCAACGAACTGTCGAAACGGTCGAGCATCCCTCCATGTCCCGGCAGGATATTGCCGCTGTCTTTGATTTGCAACTGCCGTTTCAGAAGGCTTTCCACAAGGTCGCCCCACGTACCGAATATTACTACCGTGAGCGCCAGTCCCAACCATTCCCATCTGTCGAGCGACGGTTCGAAACAGGCAAAAATCTGTGAAGCGGCCACGGCTACCAATCCCCCTCCGACGGAACCCTCCCACGACTTGTTCGGAGAGATACGCGGGAACAGTTTGTGACGGCCGAAAAGCGAACCGAAACAGTAAGCTCCGGAGTCACTGGCCCAAAGGAATACGAATACGGACAACGGAAGCATGCCCGTATATGCCACGCCGATGCTGTAAGATGCTTCGGGTTGGTAAGCCAGGACATTGAGCGATGCAAACGGCAGAGCTACGTACATTTGGCTCATCATGGTATAGGTCCAGTTGTTCAGTGCATGTTCACTTTTCAGGTAAAGTTCACTGACCAACAGGTACACCACTGACAACAGATACGGGATGAATACCCCGGAAGGGGTAAGATTGCTGCAAAAGCCCGAAACGGCTAAAAAAAGGTAAATCCCGGCCACCGTACAAATCACCGCATTGGTTTGTACATCGGCCCGCCGGTTCACCACTTGGCAAAACTCCCATACGCTCAGACCCGTTATCACGGCAAAGAGCAGGGTGAATGTGACGTTACTCCATAAAATACCACCCACCAGTACCGCTACGAAAGCGATACCGGTGGCTGTGCGGAGACATAAATTCTTTATTTTATCGGTCATTTTTCTTTAGGGGCTTGTGTGTCTTGCGGTTTCTCGGCCTCGTGA
>ULRG01043002.1_pt1 | contig 11557 bp, 10 predicted proteins | sample 1955211 | NCBI WGS metagenome assembly ULRG01 (sample SAMEA4835676, study PRJEB28245) | human gut metagenome | biome: gut microbiome; material: fecal sample | place: Denmark | collected 2008
GTGGAGAGCGACTCCCGCCGCAATCTCGAGGGACAGCTGGACCTGTTCTCGGTGATGAGCGGCGAATCTCAGACTGCCGACACCGACAGCTACGAGATAAAGCCCTTCCCGGAGTACAGCCACACCGAACTGCTCCAGCAGGAGAAAGAGGTCAGCGGCCTCTATCTGTCCGGCCACCCGCTGGACGCCTATCGGGAACAATCGGCACGCTTTGCGTCCAACAGCATCAAGGAGCTCACCGGCGAGGACGCTCACAAGCTGGACGGCAATCATGTCCGTATCGTGTGTACCATCGTCAAAAACCGGATGATGACCACCAAGTCCAACACGATGATGGCCTTCACCAGCGTGGAGGACCTGACCGGTACGATGGAGGTCATCGTCTTTCCACGGGTACTGGATACTTTCCGCGATGCGCTCAAGGAGAATGCCGTCGTGGTCATCGAGGGACGCCTCTCTGTGCGTGAAGATGAGCCTTCCAAGCTGATGGCTGAGAGCATCTCGCCCATCGAGGGCTATGACCCCAAACGCCCGCAGGCCAACCGCCCCAACCTCATGCGGGATGCCGCCCAGCGGCTCTATGTCCGCCTGCCGTCCCGCAGCTGCCCCGAGTATGCAAAGGTCATCAATCTCCTTGAGATATTCGACGGCGATATGCCCGTCATTTTCTATCTCGAGGATGTCAAGCAGAAGCTCGCCGCGCCCCGGAGACTCTATGCTTCGGGCCATCCACTGCTGTTCCAGGAGCTGAAACGTCTGCTTGGTGAACGCAATGTTGCAACAAAATGACATTTCTGTGCATCAATCATTATTCCCACGCTGTTTTCAAATGATTAACTTTGTGATATACTTGTCTAAGGCAAGCCATAGCAAATATGTTGCATCGAGTCGGGCCGCATCTGTGGAAGAAGGGGATGCGCGCGCCCCGAGTGGTATGTGAAGAAACAAATTGGAGGGAATCTCTCTATGGAAAAGCAAATCAAGACGATCGGTGTTCTCACCAGCGGCGGCGACGCCCCTGGCATGAACGCAGCTGTCCGTGCCGTGGTCCGTACCGGCCTGCACAAGGGCTTCCGCATGATCGGCATCCAGCGCGGCTATAACGGTCTGCTGAACGGCGAGTGCTTCGAAATGAACCTGCGCAGTGTCTCGAACATCATCTCTGCCGGCGGCACCATCCTCTACACCGCACGCTGCCTTGAGTTCAAGACCAAAGAGGGCCAGGATAAAGGCGCAGCCAAATGCCGTGAGCTGGGCATTGACGCGCTGGTGGTCATTGGCGGCGACGGTTCTTACCGCGGCGCCCGTGAGCTGGCACACCGCGGCATCCCGATGATCGGCCTGCCCGGCACCATCGACAACGATATTGCCTGCACCGACTACACCATCGGTTACGATACCGCTATGAACACTGCTCTGGAGATGATCGACAAGCTGCGCGACACCACCCAGAGCCATGACCGCTGCAGCGTCGTCGAGGTCATGGGCCGCAACGCTGGTTACATTGCCCTGAACGTCGCCATCGCCTCCGGCGCTATGGCCGTGCTGCTGCCCGAGAAGGAATTCGATATGCAGCGCGACATCCTCGATAAGATCGTCGAGACCCAGCGCACCGGCAAGCGCCACTTCATCGTCATCGTGGCCGAGGGCATCGGCCACTCCCAGGAGATCGCCAACGAGATCCAGGCCCGCACCGGCATCGACACCCGTGCCACCATTCTGGGCCACGTCCAGCGCGGCGGCTCTCCCACGCTGCGTGACCGTGTGAACGCTTCTGCTATGGGCTACCACGCCGTCTGCCTGCTCGAGCAGGGCAAGTATAACCGCATCGTCGGCATGAAGGGTGAGGAGCTGGTGGATTACCCCGTAGATGAGGCCCTCGAGATGACCAAGAGCATCGACCCGGTCCTCGTGGACGTGTGCAATACGATCTCGATTTGAGTTTTTGAACATAGCGCAGAGCTGTATTTCTCAGAAAAAGGGGGAAAGCAGCTCTGCTTTTTTGTTTACGAAAAACACCGTTTTGTGGTATACTATCGCAAGAGAATCAAGACGCGGCGCTCTGTCCCGCGTCAGGCAGGAGAGTGGAACTGTGGAACTGGAACAAGCCAAGAAGCGCGTAGAGGAACTGCGCGCTGTTATCGAGAAGAATAACCGCCTTTATTACGACCAGGACGCCCCCGAACTCGAGGACTTTGAATACGACGCCCTGACGCGGGAATTGAAGGAGCTGGAAGCGCAGTACCCGGAGCTGCTCACTCCGGCTTCACCCACCCAGCACGTCGGCGGCACCCCCAGTGGGCGCTTCGCAAAAGTGACACATGCCGTCAAGATGGAAAGTTTGCTGGATGCATTTTCCTACGATGAACTGCGTGATTTCGACCGCAGAGTGAGTGACGCGGGTATCGAGCCGGAGTATGTCGTCGAAATCAAGATCGACGGTCTTTCCTGCAGCCTTGAGTACGAGAACGGTGAACTGGTCCGTGCTTCTACCCGCGGCGACGGTGTCGTAGGCGAGGACGTCACCGCCAATGTCCGGGCTATCAAAAAGATACCGAAAAAGCTGAAAAATGCCCCTGAGTTTCTCGAGGTGCGCGGCGAAGTTTATATGCCCCATGAGGCGTTCCAGCACCTCTGCGCCGAGCAGGAATTGCAGGGCGCGGCACCCTTCAAGAATCCCCGCAACGCCGCCGCCGGTTCGCTGCGCCAGAAGGACGCCAAGATCACCGGGAGCCGCGGCCTTTCGATTTTTGTTTTCAACGTCCAGCAGGTGCGTGGCAAGGAGCTGACTACCCACGCGGAAAGCCTCGATTACCTCAAAAGTCTCGGCCTGCCGGTCTCTCCCCGCTACCACATCGTCCACGACATCGAGGACGCGATCAAGGAAATCGAACAGATCGGGCAGAACCGCTCAAAGCTCGATTTCGACATGGACGGTGCGGTCATCAAGGTCAATGACTTCGCCCAGCGCGACCTGATGGGCTCTACCAACAAGTTCCCCCGCTGGGCCATCGCGTTCAAGTATCCGCCCGAAGTCAAGGAGACGACCTTGCGCAGCATCGAGGTCGCTGTGGGCCGCACCGGCGTATTGACCCCGACCGCCTGCTTCGACCCGGTCTTCCTCGCCGGTACGACGGTGGCCCGCGCGACCCTCCACAACGAGGATTTCATCCGCCAGTTCGGCCTCTGCATCGGCGATACCATTCAGGTGCGAAAAGCCGGCGACATCATCCCGGAGGTCATCGGCGTCCTCCATCACCCGGAGAACGCAGAGCCTTACCAGATGCCGACAGTCTGTCCGTCCTGCGGCGCACCGGTCGTCCATCTCGAAGACGAAGCCGCCCTGCGCTGTGTCAACCCGGAATGTCCGGCCCAGTCTCTGCGCAACATCATCCATTTTGCTTCCCGCGATGCAATGGACATCGACGGCTTGGGAACTGCTGTGGCGACACAGCTGGTGGAAAAAGGCCTCGTCCACTCGGCGGCAGACCTTTATGATTTGACGCTCGAGCAGCTGCTGACACTGGAAAAGTTCAAGGAGAAGAGCGCAACGAATCTTCTCCACGCCATCGAAAATTCCAAGCAGAACAACCTCGACAAGCTGCTGTTCGGCTTCGGCATCCGCAACATCGGCGACAAGGCCGCTGCATTGCTGGCTGAGCATTTCGGCACACTGGAAGCCATCCGGGAGGCGGATATTGAAAAAATCAGCGAGATCGACGGTTTCGGAGGCGTGATGGGCCAGAGCGTGGTAGAGTTCTTCGCCAAGGATGGCACCACAGACCTTATCCATCGTCTGGCCGACGCCGGGGTGAACATGACCTGGAAGGGCGAACCGAAGGGCGACAAGCTGGCGGGAATGACGCTGGTCGTCACCGGTACCCTCGAGACGCTCTCCCGCAATGAGGCAGAGGCTCTCATCGTCAAAAACGGCGGCAAAGCCAGCGGCTCGGTCTCCAAAAAGACGGCCTACGTTGTGGCCGGCACAGCGGCAGGCTCCAAGCTGACCAAGGCACAGGCCCTCGGCGTACCTGTACTGACGGAGGAAGAATTCCTTGCCATGCTGCGGGATGAACCGGAAGCTTAAATAGAATCAACTCAAAAGGCTCATGCAGTGGGTGTCTCCGCTGCGTGGGCCTTTTTTGCGTTCTAAAAACTCTGCCGCCGCATACAGTAGGAGCAAGAAGCCAAAATGACGAGACAGAAGGAGAAACAGGATGGACGAGTATTACCGCGCTGTTCGGGCTCTGCCCGCGTGGCTGGCGCGGCCTTTGAGCGCCCTGCCGCCGGACACTGCAGAACAGGTACATGAGATACGCCTCCGGGTCGGCCGCGGAGTACAGCTGACCATCGGCGGAAAGCCCTGCTGCCCGGCGGAGCTGCCTGCTTTGCAGACGCTCCGGCTGACGCCCTTGCAGATGGAAGAGATATTCGTCACCCTCTGCGGCGGGTCGGTACACAGCCACGAGACAGAAATTGCGGCGGGCTATGTCACGCTCAGCTGCGGATGCCGCGCCGGGCTGGCCGGACAGTTTTACTGCGCACCGGGGCAGAGCGCCGTCTTGCAGGAGCTGCGCTCGGTGAATATCCGCGTTGCCCGGAACCGGGAATTTCCTCTGCCACAGAAACTCCGGGATATTCTGCAGCAGCGATTTATCGGGATGCTCCTGATGGGGGAACCCGACAGCGGCAAAACGACCCTTCTGCGAGGTGTCGCCCGGGAACTCGCAAAACAGAACAGGGCCGTGGCCGTCATCGACGAGCGGAGAGAGATATTCCCCTCGGAGGAAAGCGCGGCGCTTCCGCTCGACATCCTCAGCGGCATACCCAAGGGACAGGCGGTGCAGATGGCTCTGCGTACCCTCTCGCCGCAGGTCATCTTGTTGGACGAGCTGGGCGGGATGGACGAGCTTTACGCGCTGGAGCAGGGGCTTTTCAGCGGGGTGGAATTTATCGCCACACTTCACGCTGCCAGCTGGGAAGAGGCTGCCCGCCGCCCGCAGGTGCAGTATCTGCAAAAGTGTGGTGCGCTCCATGTGGCAGTGCTTCTGAAAGGCCGCACTGCGCCGGGGCAACTGAAAGAGGTGCGTGTTTCGTGAAAACGCTTCGAGTCGTCTGTGCGCTGTTCTGGCTGGGCTGCGGCTGGGGCGCAGGAGATGCGGCCTGCCAGAATAAACGGCAGCATCTGGCGGCGCTGGAAAAGACGCTCTTGCTCTTGCAGCGTGTCCGGCAGGAGATCAGCTATCGCCATACGGACCTTGCCCTGCTTTTCCGCAGGCTGGAACAGGAGGGGCTTGTCACGGGCGAAAGCTTCCGGGGCCTTTGTCCGCCGCTCGGTCTGACGCGCCCGGAACGAGACTGTTTCATCGAGTGCTTCTCGGGCCTTGGCCGGATGGAGGCAGAGCAGGAGTGCCAGCGGCTGGCATTCTATCAGGAGCGGTTCACGCTGTTTTTGCAGCAGGCGCAGGAACACGCCCGCCCGCAGCTGGAATTGAGCCACAAGCTGGGATTTGCTGCCGGACTGGCGGCGGCCATCCTCTGCCTCTGATGAAAGATAGGGGGAATGTGTATGGACATCGACCTGATTTTCAAGATCGCGGCCATCGGCATCATCGTGGCGGTGCTCAACCAGCTGCTCATCCGCTCAGGCCGGGAAGACCAGGCCATGATGACCACATTGGCGGGGCTGGTGGTGGTGCTGTCCATTCTGGTCAAGCAGATCAGTGTTCTTTTCGTCACCATCAAGTCCCTCTTTGCGCTATGAGCGCCCTCACGATGCTGGGACTTGCGGTGATGGGGGCTGTGCTGTACACCCTGTTCCAGAAAAGCGCCCCGGCTTTCGGGCTGTTCGTCTCGATGGGAGCCGCTGTCCTTGTACTATGGAAAATCAGCACGGCGGCGCAGACCGTGCTTTCCGGGCTGACAAAACTGGAACAGCGGGCAGGCGGCGACGCCTTTTCCTGTCTGCTGCGGTGTACAGGTGTCATCCTGCTGGCCGATTACGCCCACTCGCTCTGCGAGGAGGCGGGAGCTGAATCGCTGGCGTGGTGTACGGCACTGGCCGGCCGGGTGCTGGTGCTTGCGGCAGCGTGGCCTCTGCTGGAAGAGATCGGCCAGAAGATAGGGAGCATCGCAGGATGAAAAGAGACAAGCTTTTCCGTTTGAGTCTGGCAATACTGTTCTTGTGGACGAGCCTTGCACTCGCGGCCCCGGCGGCGATGGCCGCTTCGAGCAGGGCTCTGCCGGGCAGTTCTCTCTGGGAGCCCTATTTGCAGCAGAGCCGCATCGACCTCGAAAAGGCGGCATCCTCACCGTGGGAAACACTGAAAAGCTTTCTGCCCCGATCCTTCGGCGCACTGGTGCGCCAGACTGCAAGTCGCTATACGTCAGTGCTCCTGTTCCTGACGCTGACAGCGGTGCTGGGGCTCCTCGCCGGGGAATGCACCGATGGGGCCTTGCTGGATCTGGTGGCGGCAGGCGGCTGCGGCGTCCTGCTCTGGGGAAGTCTGCTGGAAGAAGCCCAGAAGCTTTGTGAACAGGTGGAGAGCTGGCGCAGCTTTCTGTTGGGGTTCCTTCCCGTCTATGCCGGTGTCCTCACGATGGGAGGGGAAGGAGCAGCAGGCAGTGCGGCCAGTGGAGCACTGCTGACGGCACTCTGCTTTCTGGCTCAGCTGGCAGCGGCCTTCGTTCAGCCGCTGCTCCACTGCTATCTGATGCTCAGCATGGCCTGCTGCGTCAGCTCTGAACCAGCCCTCGGCGTTTTCTGCAAGGGCGTCGGCAGTGCGCTCCGTCAGGCGCTGGGCTGGGCCGGAAAAATTCTGGTGGCTCTGCTGGGCCTGCAGAGGGCTGCAGCATTCCAGCTGGACCGCTTTTCGCTCCGTACCGGCCAGCTTTTGGCGGGGAGCGTTCCCATCATCGGGCAGACTCTCAGCAGTGCATCGGAATCCATCCTCGCGGGGATACAGCTCCTCAAGAGCGGGCTGGGGCTGGCAGCTCTGTCGGTGCTGGGCGCGGAGTTCGTGCCGCTCTATCTGGGACTGATGATACAGCTGGCTCTTCTGATGGGATGCAGCCTGCTCTGCAGTCTCACTGGCATCTCCCGCTGCCGCGCATTATTCGACTGTTTTGCCGAGGCAGTGCGCTGTATGGCAGCGGTGGTGGCGCTTTTCTTCGGACTGGCGGCGGCAGGGGTAACACTGCTGTTCATCGTAGGAGGTGGTACATGATGCAGGCACTGGAACGGGCAGCAGCAGTCTTCTGTACGGCCTGTATCTGCGCCGAGCTGCTCTCCCGCTTTGTCGGGCAGGGCTGGGGGCAGAAGTGCATAAAAGCGGTGGCGGGGCTATATATTCTAGTAGTCTTTGCGGATGCTCTGCCCGGCGCAAAGGCGCAGTTTGCCGCATTGGAACTGCCGCAGGTGCCGGCGGTCTCGGTAGGCAGTCTGGAGGATGCTGTTCTGGCACAGACGGCAGAAGAACTCTCCCGTACGCTCGAAGAACGCTGTCTCAGCGAGGTGGGCGTTTCGCTCAGGCTGAATATCAGTCTGAGCCAGACCGCTGAGGGCGTGGAAGCGGCTGAGGTACAGATCGTCCCTCAGGACGCCGTCACTGCCTCGCAGAAGCGGGCAATAGAAGCGCTGCTGGAAGGACAGCTTCAGCTGGGACCGGAATGCATCAAATGGAACAGCCCCAGCGGGGAGGATGTGCCATGAACAACAAGCTTTTTTTGCGGCTGAAGGACCTCGCGCAGAAGGAAAACCGCGCCCGGCTGGCGGTTTTACTGGGCGCGGCGGCCATGCTGCTCATCCTGCTGTCGGAGCTGTTCACCCCTTCAGGGAAGACCGCCGCTGCAAGCGCCGCCCCGGCGGATGACAACATCTACCGCCAGCAGCTCGAGCAGCAGCTTTCCGACCTCATCGCGCAGGTAGAGGGCGCAGGAAAGACTACCGTGATGGTAACACTGGAAAGCGGAGAGGAGACCATCTATGCTCTGGACACGCTCTCGGGACAGACCCAGGAACAACAGACCCATGTGCTGCTGGATGACGGGACCGCGCTGGCACAAACGGTCTGCACCCCCAGAGTGTGCGGGGTGGCCGTGGTGTGCGAGGGCGGGGGAGATGTCCGGGTCGCCGCCCGCATCATCGAGCTGGTGGGGGCGCTGCTGGATGTCCCGTCCAACCGCATCTGCGTAGAGCGGCGCCGGGAATGATTTTTTGCAGCGATGAAATATAAGTTATGCAAGGAGGAGACACAAATGAGAGCTATCACCAAAAACACACGCAGGGTCACAGCGCTGACCCTTGCGGCCGCGCTGGTCGTGGCGGTATACCTTAACTGGCAGTATGCCCGCACCGGCATCGGCGTGGATGAAGAGGCTGTCAATGTCTCGGCGGTGGCTGTGGAGGGTGAGCCTGTGGCGGCACCCGTTACCGACGGGCTGATGACGGAGGCTGAAGCGGTATCCAGTGCCAACAAGAATTATGGGGAGGCCCAGCTCGTCAGCGTGGCCAACGATGCAGGAGCGAAATTCTTTGAGGAAGCCCGTCTCAAGCGCCAGAAAGCTCACGATGAAGCGATGGACACGATCCAGAAGACCCTCAAGACCTCGGGCCTTTCCGCCGAGGAGAAAAAAGATTATACTCAGCAGCTGACTTCCAACCTCGAAGACCTCAACGCAGAAAATGAGATAGAAACGCTGGTCAAGGCGAAAGGCTTTGCCGACTGCCTCTGCTTTTTGCAGTCCGGCCGGGCTGACCTGACCGTGATGACCTCCGGCGATGCGCTGACGGCGGCACAGGTGGCCCAGATACGGGACATCGTGCTCAGCAAGAGCGAGGTGACTGCGCAGAATATTACTGTGGTGGAAGTAAAGTAAGGTGTTGTATAAAACCGGAGAAAATGGTATAATGACATCAAAGGTTTTGCAAAGGGATCCTCTCTTTGCATGGAACGCATAAAATAAAATGGGCATTCGCTCATTTTGGATGGAGGGCCATAGAATGGATTTACAGAACATGGATCTTAAAGGCGGCAGTCTGCAGATCTCCACAGAGGTCATCGGCAAGATCGCCCGCTGTGCAGCGCTGGAGATCGAGGGTGTGGCAGAGGTGTCCTGCGGCAAGCAGAACCGGAAGGTGAAAGACCTTCTCGAGCGCGCCAACGTCCAGTCGCCCGTTACCGTAGAGATGCGGGACGGCACGGCAGAGATCACTCTGGAAATTGTAGCAGCCTTTGGCGCACGCATCCCGGCTGTGGCCGAAAAGGTGCAGGAAAATGTCAAGTCTGCCGTCCAGAACATGACCAATGTCACGGTCAGCCGCGTTGACCTCGTCATTGCCGGTCTGGCCCCGGCGGCTGAGCCGCAGGCCTGAGCCGAGAAACAAAACGGAAAAGAAAATTGCGGCCGGCCTTCCCGCAAAAGGGAGGGCCTTGCCGCTGTGAGAGGAACATTATGGAAAATATTCTGCCCCGTCGTGAAGCACGCGAAAATGCATTTCTGCTGGCATTTTCTCAGACCTTTGGTGACATTCCCCTGCAGGAGGCTCTGGACAACCACCACGAGTGCGATGAAGAGCATCCGGTGGATGTCTTTGGCCAGCGGCTGCTGCGGGCTTATTATGAGCATTCCGCAGAGGTGGACGACCTCATCAGCGCCCATCTGCGCAACTGGACGATGGAGCGTCTGCCCCGCGTGAGCCTGACGGTGCTCCGTCTGGGTCTGGCCGAGATGCTGTACGGCGACGAGAAAAAGCCTGGTGTCGTCATCAATGAGGCAGTCGAGCTGACCAAAAAGTATGGCGCAGACGAGGATTATCAGTTCGTCAACGGCCTGCTGGGTACGGTGGCACGCGAGCAGGGTCTGGACGCAGAGCCTGAGCAGCTGTGAGCAGCTATACGCTGGGCATCGACACCAGCAATTATGCAACCTCTCTGGCCGTCTTTAATACAGCCGGAGAGGTTGTTTGCGCAAAAAAGCGTTTCCTTCCGGTGAAGGAGGGCCAGCTGGGCCTGCGCCAGAGCGACGCCCTTTTTCATCACACAGTCGCCCTGCCCGAGATGCTGGCAGAACTGGGCAGCGAGTTTGACTTGACCCAAATCAGCGCCGTAGGTGTGTCGGAAAAGCCGCGCCCGGTAGAGGGCAGTTATATGCCCTGTTTTCTGGCGGGTGTCAGCGCTGCTGAGGCGTTCGCGCTGGCCCGGGGCATCCCACTCATCCGCACGACCCATCAGCAGGGCCATGCGGCGGCGGCACTGTTTGCGGCCAAGGGTGAAGAGCTCTTCCGCGAGAAAACACTGCTCTTCCACATTTCCGGCGGCACGACTGACCTGCTTCTTTGCGATGAAGTGAAGCATATCGAGACGCTGGGGACCAGCTCCGACCTCTACGCCGGACAGGCTGTGGACCGTGTGGGTGTCAAGCTGGGCTTTGGATTCCCGGCTGGCGTCGAAGTCTCCCGTCTTGCCGCGGAATGTGATGAGATGATAAAACCAAGATCCAGCGTCCGAGGCATGGAATGCAGCCTTTCCGGGCTGGAAAACCAGTGCAATGCTTTGTTGACAGCTGGCAAAAGCCCCGCCTATGTCTGCAAGTACTGCCTGCTCTGCGTGGCAGATACCGTGGTCAAGATGACCAAAGCGGCTCAGAAGGAATATCCCGGGCTTGCTGTGGTCTGTGCAGGCGGCGTCATGAGCAGTGACATTATCCGCAGTTGGGTGCAGCAGCGCCTCCCGCAGGTGTATTTCGTACCCGGCCAGTATTCCAGTGACAACGCCATCGGCGTGTCTATCCTCGCCGCACGGGAGGCCGGGCTATGGCTGAAGTGATCACTGTCTCGGCCCTGAACCAGTATGTCAAGACGCTGCTGGATGCAAATGACATCCTGTTCGATTTGGCGCTGCGGGGCGAGATCGCAAACTTCGTACAGAACGCCCGCAGCGGCCACTGTTATTTCTCTCTCCGGGACGCCAGCGCCAGTGTCAAAGCGGTGATGTTCCGCTCGGATGCGCGGCGGCTGGGCTTCCGCCCGGAAGAGGGCATGAAGGTAGTCGTGCGATGCCGTGCTACTCTTTATGAGCGGGACGGCGCGTTCCAGATCTATGTCAACGAAATGTTCCCGGACGGCATCGGTGCGGCGCAGCTTGCTTTTGAGCAGCTGAAAGCCAAACTCGAGCAGGAGGGACTTTTTGCGGCAGAGCACAAAAAGCCGCTGCCCGCGTATCCCAAATGCATCGGCGTCGTCACCAGCAAGACCGGCGCAGCATTGCAAGACATTCGCAATGTCATCGGTCGGCGCTGGCCTGCGGCAAAACTCCTGCTCTGCCCGGTCAATGTGCAGGGCTTTGAAGCGGCGCAGCAGATTGCAGATGCCATTGGAACGCTGGACAAAAGCGGCCGGGCAGACGAAATCATCGTAGCCCGGGGCGGCGGCAGCAGGGAAGACCTCTGGGTCTTCAACGCCGAGGTCATCGCCCGGGCGGCCTACCGCTGCAAAGTGCCGCTCATCAGCGCCATCGGGCATGAGATAGACTTTACTATTTTAGACTTTGTGGCGGAC
>ULRG01046472.1_pt1 | contig 11523 bp, 10 predicted proteins | sample 1955211 | NCBI WGS metagenome assembly ULRG01 (sample SAMEA4835676, study PRJEB28245) | human gut metagenome | biome: gut microbiome; material: fecal sample | place: Denmark | collected 2008
TGCTTCCTTACGTAACCGATTTGATGAAGTAATTTAAGGAGGAAAAGATTAATGGAAATTATACTTAAGCAAGATATTATCGGTCTTGGATACAAGAACGATATCGTGAATGTAAAGAGTGGTTACGGTCGTAACTTCCTCATTCCTACAGGTAAGGCTGTTATCGCTTCTCCATCTGCTAAGAAGCAGTTGGCTGAGGATTTGAAGCAGCAGGCTCACAAGCTCGAGGCTATCAAGGCTGAGGCTGTTAAGAGGGGTGAGGCTCTCAATGACGTAGTTCTTACTATCGCCGCTAAGGTGAGCGCAACAGGTCAGCTTTATGGTTCTGTTAACGCCGCTACTGTAGCTGAGGAGCTCGCAAAGAAGGGTATCGAGGTAGATCGTAAGATCATCACTATGAAGGATGCCAAGAAGATTGGTGAGTACGAGGCAACTGTTCACTTCCACAAGGAGGTTGAAATCAAGGTTCCTGTTATCGTTGTAGCAGAAAATGCTCCTGTTGCTGCTCCTGCAGTAGAGGAGGCTCCTGCTGTTGAGGCTGCTCCTGCTGAGGAGGAGGCTCCTGCAGCTGAGTAATCTCACCGACTTTTTAGTACGATATTTTTTCGCACTGTAAAGCATATTAATATAAAAATCCCATCTGCCCTCAGGCATTTGGGATTTTTTTGTTTTTTCGCTTTTAAGTGTCATTTTTTTATTGTATCTTTGCACCCGATTATTATTCAGCATTTTGCAGGATATTATCATCGTAACATTTGTAACAAACTAAATAGATAAAACAAGAAATGAAAGCATTTGTTTTCCCAGGTCAGGGTTCTCAGTTCGTAGGAATGGGTAAGGACCTTTATGACAACAATTCTTTGGCAAAAGAACTCTTTGATAAGGCCGATGAGATTCTCGGTTTCAAGATTACTGATATTATGTTTGCCGGTACCGACGACCAGTTGAAGGAGACCAAGGTTACTCAGCCTGCCGTGTTCCTCCATTCTGTTATCTCAGCCCTCTGCTTGGGTGATGAGTTCCAGCCTGCTATGGTGGCTGGTCACTCTCTGGGTGAGTTCTCTGCCCTCGTTGCTGCAGGTGCTATGGCTTTTGAGGATGGTTTGAAGTTGGTTGCTGCTCGTGCCAATGCCATGCAGAAAGCTTGCGAGGCTAATCCCGGTACCATGGCTGCTATCATCGGTTTGCCAGATGAGAAGGTAGAGGAGATCTGTGCAGAGGTAAGCACTGAGGGTAATGTGGTAGTTGCTGCCAACTATAACTGTCCTGGTCAGCTTGTTATTTCAGGTAATGTAGACGCTATCAATGCTGCCTGCGAGAAGTTGAAGGCTGCTGGTGCCAAGCGAGCTCTGCCTTTGAAGGTAGGTGGCGCTTTCCACTCTCCATTGATGCAGCCTGCCAAGGACGAGCTTCAGGCTGCTATCGAGAAAACAACTTTCTCAGCTCCTAAGTGTCCTGTTTACCAGAATGTAGACGGCAAGCCTCATACCGATCCTGCTGAGATTCAGCAGAACCTCATTGCCCAGCTTACCAGCTCTGTTCGTTGGACTTCTTCTGTTCAGGCAATGATTGCTGATGGTGCTGATGACTTTACCGAGTGTGGTCCTGGCAAGGCTTTGCAGGGCATGATTGGCCGTATCGATAAGACAGTAGCTTCTCACGGTATTGCTTAATATCAGGTCATAGCCGCGAGATGAAAGAAAAAGTCGTTATTTATCAAGTTCTTCCACGTCTTTTCCGCAATGCCAATATTACCCGTAAGGAAAATGGTACGATAGATGAGAATGGATGTGGAAAACTTAACAACTTCAATGACGCAGTATTAGCCCGTATCCATGATATGGGCTTTACTCATATTTGGTATACGGGAGTTATTCGCCATGCCACACAGACCGATTACTCTTCTTTCGGCATTCCTGTACAGCATGCCGAGGTGGTGAAAGGAAAGGCTGGTTCACCTTATGCCATTACCGACTATTATGACGTCGATCCTGATCTGGCAGAGAATGTCAGCATGAGAATGACGGAATGGGAGAGTCTTATCGAGCGCACTCACAAGGCTGGTATGAAGGTCATCATGGACTTTGTGCCCAATCATGTGGCTCGTGAGTATCATTCCATTCGCAAACCAGCAGGTGTACGAGATCTTGGAGAAGATGATGACAAGAACATGCACTTCTCTACGCGCAATAATTTCTATTATACTTGGGGTGATCTGGACCTGAATGATGTTCGTTGCTCCAAACCCGAGTTCAAGGCTTTCTCTTCCAAAGAAGCCAAGATATACGAACCCTATCATGAGAGTCCAGCCAAGGCAACAGGCAACGACCGCTTTGACAACCATCCGGGTAGAAACGACTGGTATGAGACGGTGAAACTCAACTATGGAGTGGATTATTGTGATGCCGGCGGCCGCAGCTATCACTATGAGCCAGTGCCCAGTACCTGGGGCAAGATGACTGACATCTTGTTGTACTGGGCAAGCAAGGGTGTCGACGGATTCCGTTGTGACATGGCTGAGATGGTGCCTTGCGCCTTCTGGTCGTATGCCACTCAGATACTGAAAGCCCGTTACCCGGAAGTGATTGTCATAGGTGAGGTGTACGATCCCAACCAGTATCGCAACTACGTGAAGGCAGGTTTTGATTACCTCTATGACAAGGTGGGTATGTATGACTGTCTGCGTGCTGTAATCCGTGGAGAACGTCCTGCTGCCAGTATTACTCACGAATGGCAAGTGGTAGATGACATACGCGAGCACATGCTCTATTTCCTGGAAAATCATGACGAGCAGCGTATTGCCAGCGATTTCTTCTGTGGTGATGCACGTAAGGCGCTGCCGGCAGCAGCTATGAGTCTTTTCTTCCAGAAGAATCCTTTTATGGTCTATAGCGGACAGGAGTTTGGAGAAAAGGGAATGGACAAAGAGGGATTCAGTGGGGTAGATGGCAGAACGACCATCTTCGACTATTGGTCGCCCGCGACCTTGTCGCATGCCTACGACACGCTCGTTGCCTCGAAGCCAAGAGGCCGCAAGCCTGCCACATCTCATAAGGAATGGTGTACAGCAGAGCAGAAGGATCTTGCCTTGCAGTATCGCAAGATGCTCAGACTTGCCAATGAGGAACGTGCCATCCGTGAGGGAGATACTTTCGACCTCATGTATGTCAATGCCATTTCCGAGCATTTCGACCCTCGTTCTCAGTTCGCCTTTCTCCGCAAGAAGGATGAGGAAGTGCTCTTGGTGGTACTCAACTTCTCGGAAGAGTCATGCCTGTTGGGTGTTACCATTCCGGCTCATGCCTTCGACTTCTTCCATATCACAGAGGAAGAGGTGATGGCTACAGAACTCTGGACTGGTAACAAGAAGAAGGTAGAACTTAAGAAAGACGGACGTTTCCCAGTGGCTGTTGAGCCTTATGGAGTAAGAATCTATAAATTCAATGTCAAGATGGAAGAGAGTGAGTTTATTTTGAATGAGCATCACAAGGAAGAGTTTCCTCCTGCTCATACGGCAGAGCATCTGCTCAATCAGTTGATGGTTCGTATGTTCTCATGCGAGCGCAGTCGCAATGCTCATATTGAGCGAAAGAAAAGCAAGATGACCTTTGTCGTTGACCACAAACCTTCGCGTCAGGAAGAGAAGGCGATAGAAACCGAGATGAATCGGTTGATAGCGCTTGATATGCCAGTGACCTATGAGTTTGTTGATCGCGACCATATTCCTGCCGATGTGAAACTCGACCGATTGCCAGAGGATGCCAGCGAGACTTTGCGTCTGGTGCGTATAGGCGATTACGATGTGTGTCCTTGCATAGGCAAGCATGTACGCTCTACGGCACAGATAGGTAAGTTTGTGATGCTTGGTACCAATTGGGACGAGGCATCTCATTCCTTGCGTATCCGCTTCAAGATTGTACAGTAATCCAGAGTGTGATAAATACATTGGCCTGTGTGTAGAAACGCAATAGGCTTCGTTGCCCAACGCAATAGGCTTCGTTGCCCAACGAAGGTACTTACGTTTTTGGTGTATAAGTCCGTGCAGGTACCGGCACTCATTTTATAAAAAGCAAATAAAAAAAGTTGCGAGAGTAATCTCGCAACTTTTTTATCTTTCAGTATATTTGATTCTTTGATTAGTATGCAAACAGAGGATAGTCCTTCATGGTTGCATTTACCTTCTCGCGTACACGAGCAATTACCTTCTCGTCCTCAGGAGCATTCAGAACCTCTTCGATGAGCTCGGCAATGAGGTGCATCATATCCTCTTTGGCGCCACGGGTTGTCATGGCTGCAGTACCCAGGCGGATACCACTTGTCTGGAAGGCAGAGCGAGTGTCGAATGGTACCATGTTCTTGTTGACGGTAATATCAGCAGCAACAAGGGCATTCTCTGCCACCTTACCTGTCAAGTCTGGATACTTGCTTCTCAGGTCTACCAGCATAGAGTGGTTGTCGGTACCACCACTAACGATTCCGAAACCACGTCCGATGAGGTCGTCGGCCAATACTGCAGCATTCTTTTTCACCTGTGTGGCATATTCTTTCCATGAAGGCTGAAGGTTCTCGTTGAAGGCTACAGCCTTGGCAGCGATAACGTGCTCCAATGGACCACCCTGCTGACCTGGGAATACGGCAGAGTTGAGCAACATACTCATTTTCTTTACCTCGCCCTTCTTGGTGGTATAGCCCCAAGGATTGTCGAAGTCCTTACCCATGAGAATGATACCTCCACGAGGACCACGGAGAGTCTTGTGTGTGGTAGAAGTTACGATGTGTGCATATTTCAATGGGTTGTCGAGCAATCCTGCTGCGATAAGACCAGCAGGGTGAGCCATGTCGATCATCAACAAGGCACCCACCTCGTCGGCAATCTTGCGCATGCGGGCATAATCCCACTCACGGCTATAGGCACTGCCGCCACCGATAATCAACTTAGGTTTGTTTTCGAGAGCCAACTTCTCCATCTCGTCATAGTCTACACGACCAGTTTCCTTGTTGAGGTTGTAGCCGATAGGGCGATAGAGGATACCGGATGTATTGACGTGGCTGCCATGTGAAAGGTGTCCGCCGTGGTCAAGGTTCAGTCCCATGAATGTGTCGCCGGGCTTCAGCACAGCGAGCAGTACGGCAGCATTGGCCTGTGCTCCAGAGTGAGGCTGAACATTGGCATACTCTGCACCGAAGACTTTCTTTACGCGCTCGATGGCAAGGTTCTCTACGATATCTACCACTTGGCAACCGCCATAGTAACGTTTGCCAGGGAGTCCCTCAGCATACTTGTTGGTAAGGTAAGAACCCATAGCGTTCATTACCTCTTCACTCACAAAGTTCTCGGAAGCAATCAGCTCCATACCTTTCAGCTGACGCTGATGTTCTCTTTCGATCAAGTCGAAAATCTCTTGGTCTTTTTCCATTGAATCTCTATATTATTAGTCGTTTTATGCTTGATTCAGCTTATATTTTAGATTTGTACTGCAAAAATAAGCAATATAGTTGTAATAGCCAAATAATAAAAGCTATTTTGAGTCTATTTGCTTACTTTTTGTCGTTTTTATACAAAAACAGGCTTCTAACTGTTATGTTAGAAGCCTGTTTTATGTTATTTGCAAAGTTCTACCTTTCCGAGTTGCTGCTCCTTGTCGCAGTAGTGACAGCGTATTACGCCCAATGCGGCATCCACGGTGTGGAAGACTGTAGCCATAGGCTCGTTGTTGGTGATGCACTTGGGGTTGTTGCATTTCACGATTCCCTTCAGTGTATCAGGAGTTTTCACTGTCTTCTTTTCAACGATTTCGTAGTCCTTGATAATACTCAGACCGATGTTTGGAGCTACTACCGAGAGACGGTTGATCTCTTCGTCGGTAAAGAATTTGTTGGCAACCTTGATGATGCCCTTCTTGCCGATTTTCTTGGAAGGGAGGTTGTAGCCGATGGTGACAGGTGTCTCCATTTTCTCTAATTGCAGGAGGTTGACTACCTGATAGGTCTTTTCGGCTGGTATATGGTCGATAACGGTTCCGTTCTCGATAGCGGCAACCACAAGTTGATTCTTATTGTTTCCCATAATTAAACTCTAAACATTATTCAATAATAGTCTTGTCGTTCTTGATGTCGTCGAGCGTGATGCCGAGGCAATGGCAGAAGATGGCCTCTCGTGCATAGAGTCCGTTCTGTGCCTGCTGTATGTAGTAAGCGTGTGGGTCGTCATCCACATCGTATGCTATCTCGTTGACACGTGGCAGCGGGTGCATGATCTTCATGTTCTCCTTGGCCTTGGCGAGCATATTGCGTTTCAGAATATACACGTTCTTTACGCGCTCGTATTCCATCAGGTCGCTGAAGCGTTCCTTCTGGACGCGTGTCATATAGAGGATGTCGGCTCCTGCTATCACGTCTTCGTTGAAGTCTTCGTGCTCCACATATTTGATTCCATGATGGTCGCAGTAGAGTTTGTACTCTTGTGGCATGGCCAGCTCCTTTGGTGCGATGAAGTGGAAGGTAGGGTTGAAGTGGCGCATGGCAGTGATGAGCGAGTGTACTGTTCTGCCATATTTCAAGTCGCCCACGAGATAGATATTCAGATTCTCGAGTGTTCCCTGTGTCTTGTAGATAGAGTAGAGGTCGAGCAGGCACTGTGATGGATGCATGTGGGCTCCGTCTCCAGCATTGACAATAGGCACTGGTGCTACCTCGCTGGCATACTGTGCAGCTCCCTCTATGAAGTGGCGCATGGCAATGATGTCGGCATAGTTGCTCACCATGAGGATGGTGTCCTTCAGAGTCTCGCCCTTGGTGGTACTTGATGTCTTGGCATCAGAGAAGCCTATGACACGGGCACCGAGGCGGTTGGCTGCAGTTTGAAAACTAAGTTGTGTACGGGTGGATGGTTCGAAGAAAAGGGTTGCAACAACCTTTCCCTTCAACAGTTCCCTGTTGGGATGCTTTTCGAACTCTTGCGCCATCCGCAGGAGGTATTCTAACTTCTCCTTCGACAGGTCTGCAATCGTCACAAAATTATGTTTTTCCATTTGAATTTTGATTGAATGTTCTGAAATCGCCTCCAAAGTTACATATATTTTTTTATATATGTGCTATTCACCTAAAAAGTTTTAGGTTATTTTGCACAAACCTTTATTATTCTACTACCATTTTCTTTCCGTTGTGGATGTAGATGCCTTTCTGTGTAGGACATTCTTCTCCCACTTTCTGACCATTCAGGTTGTACCAGCCCTTAGGATAAATGGGCTCTGCCTCGAACTCGATGAAAGGAATGCTCGTCACGCCCTGGTAGTTGTCGTACGAGAAGGCTACGTTCTGCATGCTTCCCCAGATATATTCCTCCAGACCAGGATAGTCGACGAAGGGGTTGCGGTTCTCCTGCAGAGATTGGATGCCCTTGTTGCGGTTTATTTCCTTTTGGCTTACTGGGTCTTTCTTCGACCATTCCATCAGCATCTTCATTTGCCAGTCCTTGTAGGGTTTGTAGGAATCGTATGAGGCGATAGGTGCGAATTCTCCAGCATTCCAATTTGCAATCTTGTCTTCGTAAGCTGTTGCCATATAGAAGTAAATGCGGGCGAAGTCTCCTTTATACATATCGTTGGGCTCAAAGACATTACCTGTATAGCCAGGATAGGTGCAAGAACCTACTTTGCTGAAGGAATTGTTTGACTTGTATGTATTGCCATTTGTTTCTCCGAAAGGAAGGTTTCCCCTGCGATTGTTTACATATCCGTCTGTTGGTACAAGATGAACGAGGTCTGTGTACATGGGTCTCACTGTACCACCAAACCAACTTTTGGGAAAAGAATGCTCACGGTTGTATGAATCGCCTTCTTTACTGGAATTAGCTCCCTGTGCAGAACTTCCGAAAACATAGTTGGTCTTGTCAGAGTACATATCCCATACCTTTCCGTCTTCTCTCCTGTCGGTTGTTCTGAAAGCATTCCAAAGCCCCTTGTACGATAGTTCTTTATGCGTCTTAATAATATAAAACATCGCTGTTTTCAGCGCTTTTCCTTTCAAGCCGTTAGCACTCTGATAATAAGTACCCGGGTTGTTAGGCCCCTGTGCAAAGAGGCTTAAAGTAATGAATTGCAGGGCAATGAAGAGGCCCCAGTGTTTGAAGTTTTTTCTTTTCATGTCTGTGTAATAATTATTCTTTCTGACGTAATGTTGTTAGATTCTTATAGAAATGATCCGACCTGTATGGTTGAAATTACCCTATACGCCCTGAAAGGGCAGAAGCTCTTAGCCCAGGGCATCGCCCTGGGTAATTGGGATGCAAACCTGCGCCCTGTAAGGGCAAAAGCTTTACATAACTCAGGGGATTTTCATATTTTTATTAGGTAATATTTTAAAGCTTTTGCCCTTACAGGGCGTCTTGTTGATTGCTATTATACCCAGGGCGATGCCCTGGGCTAAGAGCTTCTGGGCTTTCAGCCCGTGCCAACCGTACAGGTCGAAATGATTTGGGCTGATGGTTGTATCCGTTCAGCGAGATATTAGCTTCGTCCCATTTGTCTTTGGCTGTCGTTTTCTTCTTGGGATAACCGATAACGATGGTGTTCAGTGGTATCAAGTTGCTGGGCAGTGCCAACAGCTCTTGCATTCCCCTGTAACGTTCCTCAAGAGGGTAGAGGGCGGTCCATACAGCACCCAGATCGAGGGCATTTGCCATCAGGAGGAGGTTCTCTGTAGCTGCAGAACAGTCCTGGATCCAGAACTCCTGTTCCGTACCATCAAGGGTTTTGTTTAAGTCGCCGCAGACAACAATGGCAAGCGGAGCTTCCTTTGCCATACTGGCATATGGACTGAAATGAGGAATCTGATCGAGTAATTTCCTGTCGTCTATCACAGCAAAGTGCCAGGGCTGTTTGTTACAAGCCGAGGGTGCTGCCATGGCTGCATGCAACAGCATCTCTACTTTCTCCGACTCAACAGGTAGGTCGAGAAAGCTTCGCACGGAAGTACGGCTCATGATATTTTCGAATATTTCTTTTTGATTCATTTTCTCAGCGTTTAGAATTCCTTTTGCAAAGTTACACAGAATAATCGATATAGAGTAGGCGGTTGCTGCTGTTTTTTTCTGATGGTTTTCATCTAAAATGCAGATTTTAGATTATTATAACACATAAAAATACTTGGATATCAGTTGTTTTGTGTAATTTTGTGAAAATAAAGTGAGTGCCTCAAAAACTGTCGCAGCTTCTTGAGGCGTTAGGAAACAGTAAGTAAAACTTAATAACAAAGAAAACATGAATGTCAATGCAGGTATCAAGCAAGCAGCAATCTTAGCCATCGGCATCATTGCGCTTGGATTTTGTATCAAGTCGGGCTTGGAGGGTCTGGCAGGTAAGGACCGCAAAGTAGTGGTTAAGGGTTTGGCAGAAAAGGAAGTGGAAGCCGACAAGGTGACATGGCCTATCCTGTCGAAGGAGATAGGAAATGACCTGCCCCAGTTGTATCAGACCATCAACCATACGACGAGTACCATTCGCCAGTTCCTGTTGGCTAATGGCGTGAAGGCAGAAGAGATTAATGTCAATGCTCCTGTGGTGATCGACCTGAATGCCGAGCGATATGGAGAAAACAAGAATCCTTATCGTTACAACATAACTTCCATCATCACTGTTACGTCGAATAATGTGAAGCTTATCCGCAGTCTTATTGCCCGTCAGGGGGAATTGCTCCAGAAGGGCATAGCCATAGTGGATGGAGGTTACGACAATCCTGTGAAATATGAGTTTGTGGCTTTCCGCAAGATGAAGCCCAAGATGATGCAGGAGGCGATAGAGAATGCTGAGCAGACCGCCGAGCAGTTTGCCAAGAACAGCAAGAGTAAGATCGACAAGATTATGAATGCAGACCAGGGACAGTTCTCCATCGACGACCGCGACTCGAATACTCCTTATATTAAAAAGGTAAGGGTTGTGACTACTGTCACCTATTCGCTGAAAGATTAACGAAGCAGCATCTGTTGCTTCCTTCCTTATAGTCATTATTGATGTTCGGGAAAGGGTGTGGTTTAACGATTTTAGTTGACCACTCTAAACCTTATTGATTGAGCCCACTTTAAAAAGTCATTTTTACGAAAATCAGATATTGATTATCAATAAGTAACAAATGTAAAAATATGATTTTCGACTTTTTAAAGTGGGCTCGGTATTATTATAATACTATTATAATGTAAATATGCGAAAGTTTAACCATTCAACTTCTCCCTTGGTAAATCTTCTTCTTAAGAAGAAGGGGAATTTTCTGAAAAAATAATCCGTAAAAAATTGGTGGTTTCAAAATAAAGATTTACTTTTGCAGTCGAAATCAAGCATCAAGAGTTGCCCAGTTGTGGCACACCAACCGAGTTTCACATAGAGATAACCACGGTGGTAAAAGGATGCGTAAGTGTTTAACAACTTAAAATAATTATCTTTATGAATCCAAATTCAAATTTAAGGAATGAGAATGCAATGGCAACTAATGCCGAGTCTTCAACTGTTTGTTCTGGCTATGCCGAGTCCAGAATTTCAGAGTATGCAGCCCGCTTTGCCGCATACAGCGATGAACAATTAAAGCAGACCGTGGATCACGAGCGTAATGTTCGTGGTTGGGTAAGCGAGCGCAGCTACTTACTCGCCGCTCTGCGAGGAGAGTGCGAGAAGCGAGGAATAGCTTATTGCTGGTAAAGGTATCAGGAGATTGCGAGAAATACGATTATTTTTCACAATCTCCCAGTTCTTTGTTGTAATTATTTCTTTCCGAATTTTACATCCTTGTCTTTCGCCAATATAGCATTCAAAGAATGGAATTCAGCATACAAAGGATTCTCATTTTACTGCTTTTTGCATCAAAAATTAATTGTAATGCCTTATAATATTCTCAAGTCGTACGACTATAACTCCCATGTTGTACGTCTATGCACTCCCATGTTGTACGTCTATGCACTCTCATGTCGTACGACTATAGGGTACTATGTCGTACGATTTAAGAATTTATAAATATTATCCTTCAAACACAAAAAATATAACTATCTGATTTTCAGTATCTTCTATTCCTTGTTCATGTTCTCAATATTCACACTCAAATAAGATTCAGTTGAAAATAATGAAATCTCAGCGAGGAAAATATAAGAGAATTTCTCAAATACATCAGTCTGGGATAATCAGCCCAAGCAACCTCATTCATTATCTCTACAGCTAAGTATGTAATCAACAGTGATTAGCAATAGTTTCTAACGACAGAAGATAGTGATAACCCGATAAGAAAGATTCAAACCAGCTTTATGTCCATCTCTCTTAATTAAATGATTATACGTGCTGCAAAAAAGAGTTTTCTGAATCAATCAGCCACCTTATATTATACGGGTGCCAAGTTCCCTTTAACCATCGCTTTGCAGGATCTTCATTATTTCGTACCATACATATATCAAGGGTAGGGGGATTCGTGATGTTTTATTCTTGCTAAAATATTGTGTCCATAAAGACACAGCAAGGTATGTTTCGAGTTACTCGAAACCTTTTG
>ULRG01042480.1_pt1 | contig 11470 bp, 10 predicted proteins | sample 1955211 | NCBI WGS metagenome assembly ULRG01 (sample SAMEA4835676, study PRJEB28245) | human gut metagenome | biome: gut microbiome; material: fecal sample | place: Denmark | collected 2008
ATTCACGTTTCAGTGCATCCATGTCGAGTGGGAGAGGGACATCTGTTTTGATGGTTGCCAGAAATCTGGAGAACTCGATCTGCTTACGGTTTTCTTCCACCTTTGTACGAAGGGCTCCTTTCAGCTGATCTGTATGGGCAAGGAGGTTCTCAATGTTGCCAAACTGTGCAATCAGTTTCTGTGCCGTCTTTTCTCCAACGCCCGGACATCCCGGAATATTGTCGGAAGCATCTCCCATCAGTCCCAGCAGGTCGATGACTTGCAAAGGCGACTGAATGGCATACTTGTTCTTGACTTCTTCGACACCCATGACCTCGAAAGCCTTGTCGTTGTGTCGGGGGCGGTACATGAATACATTCTCGCCGACCAGCTGTCCGTAGTCTTTGTCGGGAGTCATCATATAAGTGGTAATGCCGCGTTTCCCGGCTTCCGTGGCCAGTGTTCCGATGACATCGTCGGCTTCATATCCGGGCACTTCAAGGATCGGAATGCGATAGGCACGGATGATATCCTTGATAATAGGGACGGAGAGACGGATCACTTCCGGCGTTTCCTCACGTTGTGCCTTGTATTCCGGATAGGCTTCATGACGGAACGTAGGGCCTGCCGGATCGAATGCTATACCGATGTGAGTGGGGTTTTCCTTTTTCAGGACATCCTCCAGTGTATTGACAAATCCGAGGATGGCTGAGGTATTGAAACCTTTCGAGTTGATACGGGGGCTTTTGATGAGCGCGTAGTAGGCGCGATAAATCAGCGCATACGCATCCAATAGAAACAGTTTCTCCATTCGTGTAAAAATATTAAGTTTTTTCATGTAAAAGTACAAAAAAATACGGGATTAGCTGTTTTATTATTACTTTTGTACGCAAATAAATATCCATGGACAAGACAGAATTAATCAAACGACCGATAGAAAAGGAATTAGGTGAATTCAGAGAACTGTTCGAATCATCACTGGAAAGCAGTAATCCGCTGCTGGGAGAAGTATTGTCGTATATCCGAAAGCGCAACGGGAAAATGATGCGTCCTATATTGGTGATGTTGATGGCCAAGCTCTTTGGGCATATTAATTCCTCTACGCTGCATGTGGCTCTCTCGCTGGAGTTGCTGCATACGGCCAGTCTGGTACACGATGACGTCGTGGATGAAAGTGACGAACGGAGAGGACAATCGTCGGTTAATGCTGTTTATAACAATAAGATCTCGGTGCTGGTAGGTGATTATATGCTGGCAACAAGCCTGTGGCACGCGGCTCATACCGGAAAAGTCGAGCTGGTGGAACTGGTTGCCCGGCTGGGACAAGCTTTGTCGGAAGGCGAGATTATTCAATTGGCTAATATCAGTAACCGCGATTTTTCGGAAGACATTTATTTTGATGTCATCCGCAAGAAAACAGCAGCTCTTTTTACTGCCAGTGCAGAGAGTGGGGCACTTTCAGCCGGAGCATCGGAAGAAGAAGTAAGCCGGGCGGCGGATTTCGGTGAAATGATCGGTATTGCATTTCAGATAAAGGATGACATCTTTGACTATTATGAATCACCGGAGCTGGGCAAGCCTACCGGAAATGATATGTTGGAAGGCAAACTTACTTTGCCGGCACTTTATGTCATCAATAAGCTGAATGATGAATCAGTCCGTGAACTGGCGCTCCGGATTCGTGCTTTAAAAGCCTCTAAAGAAGAAATTGCTTCGTTCGTGGAACTGGTAAAGCGGGAAGGAGGAATAGCCCATGCAGAGCAGGTAATGTATGAATACCGGAACCGTGCCTTGCAATTGTTGCCGGCTTCGGCAGATGAAGCTTTGCGTCTCTCGCTGACTGCTTATATTGATTACGTCATTGAAAGAAAGAAATAGGCAGATAGATATATCTGGTGTGAAAGTAGGCAGAGCGGATCCGTTCCGTTCTGCCTGTCTGCTTTTATCAGAAGAATTTGGTTTCCTGTCCAAGAATATCCGACAAAAGAAGATTTGCCAGACGGCTGGTTCCGAGACGGAACAGCTGGTTGTTTAACCATTCTTTTCCTAATACTTCTTTGACAATGGTATAATAGGTCAGGGCATCCTTCACTGTATTGATACCTCCAGCCGGCTTAAAACCGATTTTACGTCCTGTTTCGCGGTGGTATTCCTTGATGGCATTACACATCACATACGCAGCTTCCGGAGTTGCTGCCGGATTCTCTTTTCCTGTGGAAGTCTTGATGAAGTCTGCGCCTGAATACATCGAAAGAATAGAAGCTTTTTTGATGTTGGAAGCAGTTTTCAGGGCGCCGGTTTCCAGAATAACCTTCAAATGTTTGTCGCCGCATACCTCTTTCAATTCTTCGATTTCATCGCACATGCCTTCGTAATCACCTTCCAGGAATTTGCCTACCGGAATCACGATGTCGATTTCATCAGCGCCTGCATGAAGAGCCATTGCCGTTTCTGCCACCTTGACTTCCGTGAAGGTCTGTGAGGAAGGAAATCCTCCTGAAACGCAGGCGATGTTTACATGGTCTGCTTCCAGTGTATCGTTGACGATTTCTGCCATGTTAGGATAAACACAGATAGCCGCTACGTTATCCAGATCGGGATACTTATCATCAAACTCATTCACCTTTTCCGTGAATTTCATGACGCTCTGCTCGCTGTCTGTACATTTCAGGGTTGTCAGATCGATGCAGTGAAAGAGGAATTTCTTGATCTCCGCAGTATCGTTTTCTGACAGATGCTTTTCGATGAGTGCAGCAGTTTCCCGGGCGATTTTGTCATCATCCAGGTTTGTCTCATACTTGCCTAATGCAATATCATACTTGCTTGGCTGATGCAGGTGTTCTTTGTCCTCTTCATCGTAGGGAAGTGTCAAATCTTCGTAGTCTTCGTAATTGTTGTTACTCTTCATAAGGCTTATAGTTTGGGGTTGTTTTTATGTCTCTCTTTGTCGCGGGCTGTTTTCTTCTCCAGATTTTTCTGAAAAGCTTCGGTCAGGTCGGTACCGGTCTGATTGGCCAGACAGATCAAGACCCAGAGAACGTCCGCCATTTCATCGGCCAGGTTCGCTTTTTCTCCCGGTTTAAACGACTGGTCTCCGTAGGTGCGTGAGATCACACGGGCCAGTTCGCCCACTTCTTCTGTCAGTACAGCCATATTGGTCAGTTCGCTGAAATAGCGGACACCATACGTCTTTATCCAGTTGTCTACGGTTTTTTGTGCTTCTTCCAGAGTCATTTTATTCTTTGTTTTTAGTGTCTATACAGATGGTAACGGGGCCATTATTCAGCAGCTCGACCTTCATGTCTGCACCGAATTCACCGGTTCCGACTTCTTTTCCCAAAGCAATGCTCAGCTCGTTGCAGAAGTATTCATAAAGAGGAATAGCCGTTTCATGTTTGGCTGCCCGTATGTAAGACGGGCGATTTCCTTTTTTGGTGGAAGCCATCAGTGTGAACTGACTTATGACCAGTATTTCTCCGTTTACCTCAAGGATAGACTTATTCATTACTCCGTTTTCGTCATCGAATACACGCAGGCCTGTAATCTTTTTACAGAGCCAGTCGGCATCTTCTTTGGTATCGGCCTCTTCAATGCCGACCAGTATCATGAAGCCTTCCTGAATGGCAGACTTGCATACCCCGTTGATGGTAACTGAGGCATGACTTACTCGTTGTATTACTACTCTCATACGTTTCTGTTCTTGTTACAAAAATACGAAATTAATCGAGATTTCTGATGTTCTGTATATGCAGTTTTGAAGCTTCGTTTATTTCAAAGTTTCCTTCACGTTTATTGCTGCAGCTTCACCGATAACAGCCGCTATTTCCTGAAGGGATGCTTTCCGGATACGTGCCACACTCTTGAATGTCCGAAGCAGATCTGACTTCCGTTTTTCTCCGATTCCCTTGATAGAATCGAGTGCTGAAGCTACCTGACTCTTGCTTCGCTTGTCCCGGTGAAAGGTTATGGCGAAACGGTGCACTTCATCCTGTATCTGTTCCAGCAGATGGAACAGGGGAGTACCCTGTTTGATTCCGATGGTTAATGGGGGAAATCCGAAAAGTACTTCTGAAGTGCGGTGACGGTTATCCTTTGCCAGTCCGACGATTGGAATATTCAAGTGCAACTCGTCTTCGATGACTTGCCGTACGACTTCCATTTGTCCCTTTCCACCGTCAGTCAGGATTACGTCAGGAAGCTCTCCCTGTTCTTCCAGAATACGCGTGTACCGGCGGCGGACCACTTCCTGCATGGATGCATAATCGTCCGGCCCCGTCACAGTCTTGATGTTGTATTTCCGGTATTCTTTCTTGCTGGGCTTGGTTTTCCGGAATACTACGCATGCAGCTACGGCATCAGACCCCTGGATATTTGAATTATCGAAGCATTCGATATGCACGGGCAGGCGGTCCAGTCCCAATTGCGTCTGAATTTCCTTCATCAGCCGGGCACTCCTTTGCTCAGGATTCAGTTTCTCGGCCTGCTTCAGCCGATCCACTTTATATTGTTTTACGTTCAGCAATGAGAGTTCCAGCAGATGTTTCTTGTCACCTCGTTGCGGTACGGTGAAAGTCACTCCATTCATCTCCATGTTCAGCTCAAAAGGTACGATGATCTCTTTCGACTGGCTTTGGTAACGTTCCCGCATTTCCACAATACCGAGCTGGAGAAGCTCCTCCTTGCTTTCGTTAACCCGCATCTTATATTCGAACGTGAAGGCCTGGTTGACGCATCCGTTAGTAATGTGCAGATAGTTGATGTAAGCAGAACTTTCGTCCGTTTCAATCGAAAAAACGTCGATGTTGTGGATGACAGAACTGACCACTTCACTTTTGGAACGGTAGTTTTCGATCAGCTCGTATTTCTCCTTTACTTTTTGTGCTTCCTCAAACCTGAGCTCTTCGGCCAGCTTCTGCATCTCCTCCATCAGTGCATTGCTTATGGACTGTGTATTCCCTTTCAAGATTTCCCTGATTTCAGCGATGCTTTTCATGTACTCTTCGTGCGACTGAGCGCCGATGCATGGCCCTTTACAATTCTTGATATGATATTCCAGACATACCTTGAACTTTCCGGCTGCGATGTTTTCCGGAGTTAAAGCCAGGTTACAGGTGCGGAGAGGGTAAAGCCTTTTGATCAGTTCCAGCATAGCCATCATCGAAGGCACGTGGCTGTATGGTCCGAAGTAAGTGGAGCCATCGCGGATGAGCTTCCGTGTCTTGAAGACCCGCGGAAAGTATTCATTGCTGACGCAGATTGACGGATAGCTTTTGTCATCTTTCAGCAAGACATTATATCGCGGACGGTATTTCTTGATGAGGTTATTCTCCAGCAGCAGCGCATCCTCTTCGGTGTTGACGACAATGTAGCGGATGTCTGCAATGCGGGTAACCAATACCCGGGTCTTACGCGACTCGTGCTCTTTGGCAAAATAAGAGTAGACACGCCGTTTCAGGTTCTTTGCTTTGCCTACATAAATGATGGTACCTTCGCTGTCCAAATACTGATAGATGCCCGGGGTCTCCGGCAGGTTCATCACGATGGAACGCAGGTAATCATTGGCTATGGCTTTTTCTTTATTCTCCATCTTGTTTCGGAACTAATTGAATCAAACAAATTCCCGGCGGTCTTGCGGCAGTATGTCCGCATGACCGCCGGGAATAGTAAAGACGATTACAATTGCAGAAGAGTGGTTACTTCTACATTTTCGGGGAACGCTTTGCGTCCGTCCAGACCTTTCAGTTCGATGACGAAGTTGACGAATGCCTGTTTAGCTCCGCAGCGTTCTACCAGACGGTAAGTTGCAGCCATGGTTCCTCCGGTTGCCAATAAGTCATCGTGAAGCAGTACGACATCATCCTTGCCGATTGCATCCTTATGGATCTGTATGGTGTCTGTTCCGTACTCTTTGTCGTAGGTTTCTTCGATAGTCTCTGCCGGAAGTTTTCCGGGTTTGCGTGCCATGACGAAGCCAGCTCCCAAACGGGCAGCCAGTGCACCTCCCAGAATGAAGCCTCGTGATTCGATTCCTACTACTTTTGTAATGCCCTTATCCTTATAGATCTCGTAAAGTTCATCGATCATGCCTTGCAGACATTCGGGATTTTTAAAGAGGGTTGTTACGTCGTAGAACAGAATTCCCGGTTTGGGGAAATCCGGAATTTCACGCAGGTTTTTCTTTAATGTTTCTTTATTCATATCCAATGTTTTATATGTTTTCCTTAAACAAATTGTTTCACGTGAAACATCGTCCTTTTATCTGCCTAGCAGGACGAGCAGCACATTTACATCGCTTGGTGATACGCCAGGGATGCGGCTGGCTTGTGCCAGGGTTTCTGGATCTATCTTAACCAGCTTCTGGCGAGCTTCGGTTGACAGAGACTGAAGGCTTGCATAGTCGAACTTTCCTTTAATACGGATGGATTCCAGCCGGTGGATCTTATCGGCTATGGTACGCTCGCGGTCGATGTAGCCTTTGTATTTGATGCGTATTTCGGCCGCTTCGATAATCTCTTCCTTCCGGTCTTCAATCCGGTCAAGTAAAGCCTGGAAAGCGGGGACGTGTGGCGCAATGTTGTCGATGGTGATTTGCGGACGGCTGATGATATCAATCAGCTTACATCCGTGGGTGAGTCTTGCTGTGCCGAGTGATTCCAGAGCATCATTGATTTTATCTGCCTTGATAGAGTAGGTCTTTGCAAACTCAACGATTCGTTCTATTTCTTCACGCTTGCTGCAGAGTTTGTCATACCGGTCTTGTTTTACCAGTCCCAGACGGTAGGCCCGTTCGGTGAGACGCATGTCCGCATCGTCCTGACGAAGCAGGATCCGGTATTCGGCACGCGAAGTAAACATGCGGTAAGGTTCGTCCACACCTTTCGTTACGAGGTCATCAATCAACACTCCGATGTAGGCTTCATCACGTCCGAGTACGAATGGTTCTCCACCCTGACAGTTTATATGTGCATTGATGCCGGCAATGATTCCTTGTCCGCCCGCCTCTTCGTAGCCGGTTGTTCCGTTTACTTGTCCTGCGAAGAACAGGTTCTTTACGATCTTTGATTCGAGTGTATGCTTCAGTTGCGTCGGGTCGAAGTAATCATATTCGATGGCATATCCCGGACGATAAACTACCAGATCGCGGAAACACGGAATCTTCTTCAATGCTTCTAACTGGATCTCCATCGGCAGGGATGAAGAGAATCCGTTCAGATAAAGTTCGCGTGTTGTTTCTCCTTCCGGTTCAAGAAACAGCTGATGCTGCGGTTTGTCAGGGAATGTCACGATTTTGGTTTCGATACTGGGGCAGTAGCGTGGACCAATACTTTGAATCTGTCCGTTGTAAAGCGGAGAGTCTGCGAGTCCGCTGCGCAGGGTGTCGTGAACTTCTTCATTCGTGTAGCAAGTCCAGCACTGAAGTTGCTTGAGCTTGCGTGGCTCGCTGATATAAGAAAAACGATGGAAATCGTTTTCACCGTCCTGGGTTTCCATTAAATCAAAATGGACGCTGCGTGCATCAATGCGAACCGGTGTACCGGTTTTCATACGTCCCGCTGTAATCCCGTGTCGGGTGATGGATTCCGTCAGATGATAGGATGCAGGTTCTGCACACCGTCCTCCGGCAAGCATTTTACGGCCGATATGCATCAGTCCGTTCAGGAATGTACCTGCAGTCAGAACTACGCATTTGGCATGGAACGTAACGCCCCAGCAGGTAACCACTCCCGTTACTTCTCCGTTCTCGACCAGAAGTTCTTCAACAGTGTCCTGCCAGATATGAAGGTTCGGTATGTTCTCCAGAATCTCTCGCCAGGCCCAGATAAATTTACCGCGGTCGCATTGTGCACGTGGACTCCACATGGCAGGACCTTTCGAGCGGTTGAGCATGCGGAACTGAATGGCAGTACGGTCTGTTACCAGTCCCATGTAACCGCCCAGTGCATCGATCTCCCTTACGATCTGTCCTTTGGCAATGCCTCCTACGGCCGGGTTGCAACTCATCTGGCCAATCTTGTTCATGTCCATTGTGATGAGACATGTTTTCGAGCCAAGATTAGCGGCTGCAGCTGCAGCCTCACAACCTGCGTGTCCGGCTCCTATTACAATAACGTCGTAATTGAAATTCATACTGTTTCTAGTTTTATTGTCGTCTGCAAAGTTACGAAAAATTAGCGGCTTACCGGAAGGTGTAACCTTGAAAAGAATAGGGCTTTTATTTAGAACACCGGTGCCGGAGATTTTGTTCTCCGGGAGGATGCGGGAAGGGGTGGGATAACCTGAGAAAAGGCTTCGGGCTTTTTAAAAAAGAATTCGGCGTTTCAGTGAAAAGATTTCGGGCTTTAAGGTAAAACGCTTCGACGTTTTTTAGGGGAATTTTTCTCAAAAACATCTCCCGGACACTGACAAAAATCCAGTGTCCGGGAGACGGAAACAGAATAGGGAACGGGATTGAACGGATCTTCTTTTATTGGAAATCGGCCAGCATATCGAGGGCACGGTTCTCTGCAGCTTCCATGATTTCACGCTCGCCCGGCCCTTTGTCGTTGATTCCGCAAAGGTGAAGAATACCATGAATGATCACCCGGTGCAACTCTGTTTCGTAAGTGGCACCGAATTGTTCAGCGTTGGTCCGTACGGTGTCGAGACTGATGAAAAGATCACCGGAAATCCGATTGCCTTCACAATAGTCGAACGTAATGATATCCGTGTAATAATCGTGTTGCAGATACTGGTGGTTTACTTCCAGAATCTTTTCGTCCGAGCAAAAGATATAAGCTATTTCACCGACCTTCTTTCCGTAAGTTTCAGCTACGGCTTTAATCCAGGCCGAAGTCTCACGCTTCTTGATGGCGGGCATATCCACGCCTTCCGTTTGATAAGTAATCATAATTGTCTATACATTTAAATGTGGTTGCAAAGTTACGCATTTTTGTCGGCATCTTCTTTGTTTATCCGAAAAAGAGGTAGCAGATGAAGATCGCGGCAAGGACACCTGCAAGATCGGCAAGTAGTCCACAGGGAACCGCATGACGGGTACGTGTGATGCCCACGCTTCCGAAATAGACGGCCAGGATGTAGAACGTCGTATCTGTGGATCCCTGGAAAACACAGGCCATACGTCCGATAAACGAGTCGGCTCCGTACGTGCTCATTGCATCGACCATCAGTCCGCGGGCACCGCTTCCGCTTAATGGCTTCATCAAAGCAGTAGGAAGTGCGCCGACAAAATCACTGTTGATGCCACAGAGTTCCGTTAACTTCGCTACACCCTGGATCAGGTAGTCCATGCATCCGGAAGCTCGGAATACTCCGATGCCCACCAGGATGGCGACAAGATAAGGGATGATCCGTACGGCTGTGGTAAAGCCCTCCTTGGCTCCTTCTACAAATGCATCGTATACATTGATGCGCTTACGCATGCCTGCTATGATGAATCCGATGATGATGACAAAGAGGAACACATTGGCAGTAGTGGTGGAATACGTGTCAATTTGTTGGCGTGAGAGTGTGGTGAAGAACCAGATGATTCCAGCGATGAACAGGCTGGCTCCACCCAGAAAAAGAAGAATGGTACGGTTCAGCAGATTGATGCGCTGATAAAGACTGACGGTGATGATTCCTGCCAATGTAGAAAAGAAAGTTGCCAGCAGGATCGGTACAAATACGTCGGTAGGCTGGGCTGCTCCCATCTGTGCGCGGTAGACCATGATGCTGATGGGAATAATGGTCAGTCCGGATGTATTCAGGACTAAAAACATGATCATCGGATTGCTTGCCGTATCTTTTCGGGGATTGAGTTCCTGCAGGCCTTCCATAGCCTTCAGACCGAGTGGGGTGGCTGCATTATCCAGCCCCAGCATGTTGGCGGCAAGGTTCATGAAAATGCTTCCTGTGACAGGATGTCCTTTCGGAATATCGGGAAAAAGTTTACTGAACAGGGGACTGAGAATTCGTGCGAACCAGTTGACCACTCCGCCCATTTCACCGATTTTCATGATGCCCAGCCAGAGGGAGAGAACACCGGTAAGTCCGAGTGAAATCTCAAAGGCCGTCTTTGAAGAAGCAAAGGTTGAATTGATGATATCGGGAAAAACAGTAGTGTCGCCAAAGAAAATGAGACGCACGGAAGCCACGGCAAAAGCTGTCAGGAAAAAGGCAAGCCAGATATAGTTCAAGACCATGATGAATAATATTTTATCTGTTGTTAATAATCTTTATCCGGACAAAAATAAGTGTTTTCAACAGAAAAAGATAATTTTGCTTTCAATAAATAGATATTCTATGAAGAGAATCCAAGTCATCCGCCGGTCTTTGCTTGCTGTCCTGGTTGTGGGTAGCCTTGCATTCCGGTTCATTCCTCATGCCGGCGAATTTTATGCATGCCGCATGTATCCGGCCATTTCCACTTTCCTTTCTGCAATAGCTTCGCTTGTTCCTTTTTCTCTTGACGAATGGGTGGTTGTTCTCTCTCTTGTGCTGCTGGTGGTTTTTCCTTTTTGGGCCCGTCATCGGAAGTTTCGCTGGAAACGTATATTGGGATATGAAGCCGAGTGTTTGCTTTGGATTTATGTCTGGTTTTATTGGGGATGGGGAATGAACTATTATCGTGACAGTTTTTATCTCCGGGCCAACGTTGCACCACGTCCGTATGAAGAAGAGGTGTTCTGTCGTTTTTTACAGAATTATGCCGACCGGTTGAATGCTTCCTATGCGGTCGCTTCCGGCATTTCGCTTAATGATTCCTGTCTGGCAGATTCAGAAAGATCGGAAAGAGCATTGTTGTTTCCTGACCGGATGAATCTGGAGGCTGAAGTGAAGAAACTCTATGCACAGATTCCGGGACATTACGGACTGGCACTTCCTCGCGATTTCCAACATCCAAAATACTTATTCTTTAATTCTCTTTATTCCGGGGTCGGTGTCTTGGGATTTATGGGACCTTTTTTCGGTGAGTCTCATCTTAACCATGAACTTCTTCCTTTGCAATATCCGTTTACTTATGCCCATGAGCTGTCTCATCTGTTAGGCATAAGCAACGAAGCCGAAGCTAATTTCTGGGCTTACCAGATTTGCATTCGTTCGATATCACCTGCCGTGCGATACAGCGGTTATTTTGGACTTTTGTCGTATGTGTTGTCCAATGCGGCGGCGACTCTTCCTGAACAAACCTGGAAAGCCTGGCTGGAAACTATTCATCCGGCCATCCTTCGTCAGCTGGCCGACGGTCAGCGTTATTGGTCGGAGCGTTATAGTCCATGGATCGGATCAGTACAGCATGTGGTCTATAACTGGTACTTAAAAGGAAACCGTATTTCGTCGGGGCAGCGGAATTATGCTGAAGTGATAGGAATGATTCTTTCTTTGCCGGAAGACAAGTGGTTCTGAAATCGGTGAGAATTAAAAATTTCCGGGGAGGTGGTGAAATATTCCTGATTTTTCGATTCTGACAGAATCTATACTTTCTTGTTTGATTCTGTCTTGTTTTAAAATT
>ULRG01012754.1_pt1 | contig 11465 bp, 7 predicted proteins | sample 1955211 | NCBI WGS metagenome assembly ULRG01 (sample SAMEA4835676, study PRJEB28245) | human gut metagenome | biome: gut microbiome; material: fecal sample | place: Denmark | collected 2008
ACGGGATTCACCACCATCACGAACTGACCGTAGGCAAACGAGTGACGGGGCAAATCGATTGTTTTCTTTACTACCTCTCCCGCCGGAAGATGGATAGACTCACAGACTGGATTTCCATCGGCGACAATTTCTATGATCCGTTCACTGTCGGCCAGAAAAGTCACTTCCATCCGATAGTCGGCATGAATATCCATCTTATCGAATGCATAGATCACCTTCCCGCCGAAATTGCAGGAACGCTGGGCCGTGCTGCCCGACAGTTCAGCCGGCATTTCATAATTTTCCCCCAAAACCAGATGAGGCTGTTTTCCTTTCTCGCCACAGTCGTCATAAGCCACTTCCACCCATTTCTTGTCTTGCGACCAGGAAGTCAGGGTCAGACTTAACAGACCTCCCAACAACAGTATCTTTTTCAATCTCATATACAGAATGCTTTTTCAGTATAACCAATCCTTTTTACGGCAGTTTCCCGCTCTTGTCTGAATCTGTCTTCGCATTAACCGATGGTTCCTACAGTTTTCAGCAAATGGAAGAAATTCTCCATCGGAGTATCCAGCTGCACATGGTGAGTCGGAGCACAAATCCATCCTCCTCCCTTTCCTACAGAGTTTTTCAGCCATGCATATTCCTTTTCTATCTGTTCAGGAGTTCCCATGGGCAAGGTTGACTGAACCGCCACTCCCCCGAAGAAGCAAAGCTGATCTCCATATTTTTCCTGCAGGATCTCCGGATTCATACATTCCGTCTGGATAGGATTCAATACATCCAGACCGATTTCGATCAGATCGGGAATAATGTCGTAATTACAGCCGTCCGTATGATAAGCCACCTTGATATCCGGCTTAATTTCTTTCACCGTGCGGATGATATCGGCCATTCTGCCCTTGAAAAACTCGCGCCACAGTTCCGGATCAATCATCAGTGAATCCTGTGCTCCCATGTCATCACCCAGCCAGATCATGTCAACGCCTATCTGTGCCATCTTCTTAGCCACTTCCTTATGGAAGCCTCCGGTCTCATCCAGCAGGTGATTGGTCAGATCCGGATTGATATAAAAATCGGTCATCAGCGTATCAAGTCCTCTCAAAGCCCATGCAGACTCAAAGATGGTACAGTGAATACGCCCGATAATATAATATTCATCGCCATATTCCTTCACCAGACGCTCCACATTCTTATAAAGCTCCGGCCGGTGAGGATCGGGTGCCTTATAAGCCATTGCCAGTTCATCATTATCCCGCAAAGGATTCCGGGCAATGTTCGTATAATGACCGATGCCAAACGGAGTTTCATAAGGATCAATCTTCCATTCGACTCCCCATTCGTCCGTGTAAGGCTCCTGCTTCAAGTAATAGTTGGTAGACCATCCGACACTGGCCTGAAGCAAATCCTGTCCTGTCAGCTTCTCCAGCTCATATCCGTACCAGTCTCTGTGGTGTGGTTCCGAAAACTGTCTGGGAAGATGAAAGACTTCGCGTAAACGATCTGCAAATTCCGGAGTAAATGTGGCCTGAAAAGGAGGCCTGTCCGTTTCTTCATGATTTAAAGCTCTGATAACCCGTTCTCTATGTTTCATAATCGTATTAGTTTTTTACTGCTGACAAATTTACACGTTGCTTTTTAAATCGTTTTATAGTATATTTGCATGGTTGTGTGATTTATTTGCCTGAACAAAAAGATGAAAACAAACTCCTTACATCAGATGGAAGCTACCTTCGAAAAAGTAGAGAAGAGAAAAGGAACTTCATTTTCTGTGGTTTCGTACACGAATCCCTACTTTGCCGCACCTTTACATATCCATCCGGAATATGAACTGATTCTGATAGAGGAAGGCAAAGGACTCAGCTTCGTAGGCGATTCCATCCAGGAGCTTTCTCCGGGCGACTTCATGCTGATCGGAAAGAATCTCCCCCATCTGTGGCTCAGCGCAGACGAATACTACCAGAACTCCGGACTGGTTTCACGGTCTGTCTATACCCAGTTTGATGACCGGATCTTTCCCGCCAGCTTACACGACATTCCCGAACTGGAGAATATTTATTCCCTCCTGAAGAAATCTCAGAAAGGGGTCTTCTTTACCGGAGGCAGCATTGAGGCTTTAAAAGAACTGTTCCGCTCCCTGGTTGCCAAAGAAGGATTTGAAAAGATCGAAGGACTTTATACTTTACTCTACAGGCTAAGTTCCGAATGCAATCATGCAACCCTGACAACAGAGAACTATATCAACAGTGATTCGACAGAAGATCCGATTATCAACAAGGTGCATCTGTTTATCAACAAGAACTACCAGAACAATATCGCCCTGGAAGACATTGCGTGTAATGTCGGTATGAATCCAAGTGCACTTTGCAGATACTATAAAAAACATACCGGGAAAAGAATGTTTGAATACCTCACGGAACTGAGAATCTCATACGCAACCAAACTGCTGATCAACAAAAACATCAATATCAGCCAGGTGGCATACGACTGCGGCTACAACAGTCTCTCCCATTTCAATCATCAGTTCAAGCAGGTAACCGGCTATACCCCCAGTGAATACGCTCAAAAACTGTAATGCCCGTTGCAGCTGAATCGTGCGGTCGTTGAAGCCCAAACGTGCGGTCGTTTGAGGCCAAACGTGCGGTCGTTGAGGCCCAATCGTGCGGTCAATCTGATTCGAATTCTTTCTCAATTTCTTCAATCGTAGGCAAACTACCCCGAAAATCTTTCGGTAGAACTTGCCCTAATTCATAATCGGAAATTCCGATAGGCTTCTGAATATCACGCAAGGCATATTCTGCCTTGATACGGTCTTTACTCTTGCAAAGCAACAACCCGATAGTCCGGTTATCCCCTTCCCGGCAAAGAATATCATCTACAGCAGAACAGTAGAAATTCAATTTGCCGATATATTCCGGCATGAACTCTGTATCTTTTAATTCGATTACTAAGTAACGGTGCAGAAAGGCATTATACATCAATATGTCAATATAATAATCATCACCAGACACCTCTATATGATACTGCCGTCCCATGAAAGCAAAGCCAGCCCCCATTTCTACAAGGAATTTCTCCACATGCTTCACCAAACCGATTTCTACATCACGCTCATTGTATTGCTCCGTGAAAGTCAGCATATCAAATATATATGGGTCTTTAAGCATTAATTTCACATCATTTGCTTCCGGAACAGGCAGGGTTTCTGTGAAATTGTTAGCCAACGCTCCATGCTTGCCATAATCATCAAGTTTGATGGCTTCTTGCAGATAGCGTGTTGTCCAGTGATTGGTAATGCTCTGCACCATATACCAATATCGTGCACGAATATCTTTGACCTGCTTTATCAATACAAGATTATGCGTCCAATCCAGATGCTTGATGGGGAGGGTGAAATTATATTCATCCAAATGCGAAATCAGTGATTTCGCATTTGGAGAAGCCGCTCTCTTTATCATCGTAAGTTCCTGATTATATTCGTTGAAAAACTGCACCATATATTGCATATTACGTACAGTAAATCCTTTTATTTCGGAATAATCGTTCTTCAAATCCGCTGCCAGCCGTTGCAAGGTTTTCTTACCCCAACCGTCTGCTTCTTGACTTTGCTGCAACAGGCCTCCAATATCCCAATACATCCTGAGCATTTCTTCATTGGCTGCATAAATTGCCCGTTGTTGGGCTATCAGTACACGTTGCTTGATTTTACGAAGCAATGCCGCATAGCCGCGAAAATCATCTGCCAACTTGTCTATTATTTGTTTATCTGTATTTTTAGCCATAATCACCTTTGATGTATTCACAAAGTTACGTATTTTATTCGGTTGTACATCAAACTCATGCAATATTGTTAGTTATTCTCTTTCACCACATAGCCAACCTCCCGTCTGTTTTTGATTTGCCCGACTGTCTAATTCGCCCTTTAGTCTGATCTGCTGAAAAAGGAAATCCCCTGCCCCAGCCTTCACAACGGAAAGCCGGAACAGAGGATTCATTCAAAGTCTGATCAATCAGACTTGCCAAACAAATATTACCTCAGAAAATCTACCTGAGAAAAGGTTTCATAAACGTATTTTGATCAGTCCGGAAACCGGAGTTACCTCCAGTTCCTTGCAATAATCACCCCAGGCTATTTCAGGGTAGTCCCAGCGATTATTGACATAAAGGATCAGCTGGTCGTCCGACATCTTGTTCATTCTGCATCCCAGACTGCCTTCACGCGACAGAACGGTCAGCAAATGATTATCCGCAGTTTTCAGCTGATACTCATAAATGTTCTCTTTCATTCCCTTTGCCTTATTCGTCAACGGACGCTGACAGATGGCTCCATTGTCTGAGAAATAGTAATAATTATAGGTGTCCATATTCCAGGGTTGTTGCGGATCTTCCCCATATTCCACTTTTTTCTTATTATATAAAGGAGTCTGTCCTGCATTTCCGGCAAAATTATCTTCCGGGTAATAAGACCAGTATCCGTCACGTTTCCATTCCAGCTCTGCAAAATTATCCGTCAGATAGAACTTCAATCCGGCCTCTCTCAGCCAGCCGTTCGGTTCTCCCTGAGTCTGATAGTTGAATGTTACTGTTCCGTCAGCCTCCACAGTCATCTGAAGTTCCAGATCAACACCCAAATAGTTTCCGGAAAGGAAGACATGGCATTCCGAGCCTTTCAGCGCGTAACGAAAATCCTTCTTCTTCCAGTCCTTGTCGGCAACAATGTAGTTTTGGGCTTTGTCACGGACCTCTGCTCCGGTCAGGTGGTTCACATTCAAATCCAGATTCAGGAACGGACCTTTCCGGATGACAATTTCTCCATGTGAAGTTACATTTTCCATCAGTCCGGTAGACTTGTTAAAAGGAATTTCAAAACCTTTTCCTTTTAACTTCAGATATCCGTCCGTATCCTCAACCATCAGCTTCAAATTGCCGGAAGCATTCAGATATTCCGGCCGGACCGGATTTCCTATGGCTATTTCTTCCGCATCAATCAGTCGCCCTTCTGCATCAAAGAATTCGAGCAGGAAGCTGTTTCCATTTTCCCAGGCCTGAGCCGGCACGCTCAACACACCTTTGTCATGCGGATTCAGATCAGGAAGAGTTACGTCAAAAGTCTGTCCCTTGTAAGTGGCCTTAGCCGTAAGCTCATTGAGATTCGTATGGTCAAAACGGTTAAAGACCGGCAGCAGTATCGGAGTATTTCTGGTAACATCTCCCACCTGAGTCTTCAGCACACGGACAGGAGAATATGCCTTCTTGGTTCCCCAGAACTCGGGCTTTTCTCTCCGCCATACATCTACGATTCCCCATTCACCGTAACCGACACAGTTGCCGTTAAAGTCTTTCGGCTTCTTGGTATAGGCAAACTCAATCCAGTAAGAGGTTCCTTTCTTCGGAACAGGCAGCATAAACGTTTCATCGGAATAACACCAGATAGCTCCTCCCAGGCCACCCGGCGCCTTAAACAGATTACTCCACATTTTATCCAGAGAGATTGCCCAGAATCCCCGGATATTGGGATCATCCTGCAAGGTCGTATACGTGTAGCAAGGAACATGCGCCCACTCATCAAACAGAGCCGGTTTTCCTTCTCCCTGGAAACCACGGGTAGAAACATTAAACTGGGACAATGTACCGTCGCAGCCGGGATAGTGCATGCTTAACAGGTCGAATGCTGTTTTTCCTTTTTCCACCAGTCCCGGGTAACTGAATATCACCGGACGGGTCTTGTCTTCATTCTTCAGCCAGTCATACGACAGCTGGAAGTTCTTTCCATAAACGGATTCGTTACCGATCGACCAGAAAAGCACGGAAGCATGCGAACGGGAAGTAGCGACCATCTCTTCCAGCTGACCCAGATACTGGGCAGTAGCTTCCGGATCATCCTGACTCTTTCCGGGAGCATAATTCTTCTGACGGTAAGTATCCACAAAACAAACCGCCGTTTCACATTCTACATAAATACCTTCCCGGTCACAATATTTCAGGAAACTTTCTGTGGGAGGATAATGAGAAGTCCGGACAAAATTCATATTGGCACGCTTGAACAGCGCTGCATCCAGACTGTCCAGTTCCGGAGTAGAAGTACGCCCCAACGTAGGATGAATGTCATGACGGCAGGCTCCACGCAGCTTCACCTGCTTGCCATTGACCAGCATGCGGTCACCTTTCACTTCAATCTTCCGGAAACCGATTTCACGTTCAAACGAATATCCGCCGTCAGCCGACTGGACATTCACCTGCAAGACATAAAGGTTCGGATGTTCGGCATCCCACAACTCCGGACGGCTGATTCTGAAACGATGTTCATTGTCTCCCTGCTGACAGGCCAGAACACCGGACTCCAGACAAACCCGACCGCTTTTCTTCTCCTTTAAGGTAAATGAAACCTTGGCAGAGGCAGACATGGAATAAACAATGCGCAGATCAGCATCCTGATAAGCATCATCCAGCAAAGTCTCAACAAAGAAATCCCGCATGTTGCTTTCCGGAAGCGCATAGAGGGAAACACCTCTCAAGATTCCTCCGATAGGATGGTGGGCGTATCCTGAAGCATAAGATATGTCATTCAGCCGGTCGGTTACTTCCAGACGGATTTCGTTTTTCTTTCCGATGCGGATCAAAGAGGTGATATCCGTTTCCCAGCGGGTAAATCCTCCGGCATGTTCGGCAGCCTGCTTGCCGTTGACCCACAGACGTGCATACGAATAAACTCCGTCAAAGCGTAAAATCACCTGCTTGCCCCGATAGTCAGCCGGCACAAGAACCGTCTTCTTATACAAAACCGGTTTATCATGCTCAATGCCATATCCCTGCATGGCCAGTTCCCCCGGAACCGTCACACGTTCCCATTTCTCTCCCGGAGCATACTGAAACTGCCACTCTCCGTTCAGGGAAATCACCTCGTCACGGACTCCCTCAACGACATCCGGCAGGGTACGCTGCACATTCTCCGCTTCCAGCATGCCTGCAAACCCCAGCAACAGCATGCTCAAAATTAAATGTTTCTTCATTTTCATATCCTGTTATCTTTAAAATTATTCATAAGGAAAAAACAAATGCTCACAATAGAGGTCCTGAAATTCCGCTGCTGTTTCAAGCGGACAATAGACCAGACGCTGCAAAATATCTTTCCAGCCGGCAGTGTCCTGTCCGGTCAAAGAAAGTTTGCATCCCCAAAGGGCTGCATTGGGCAAGACCTGAAACCGGTCAGACGGAACCTGAGACAAAAGCCCCAGACGTTTGATTTTATCTACATTCAGGTGGTTGCCCAGTCCTCCTGTCACATACACACGGGTCAGATCTTCCATCCGGATTCCACTGTATTTCAGCAAGAAGGAAATGCCTGTTGCGATGGCAGCCTTGGCCAGTTGGAACTCACGGATATCGGCCAAAGTCAGGAACACCCCGTCCGCCAGCTGAAAATCTCCTGCCTTTTCACCGGTTGTCATCCCTGTAAAATCAATGAAACCCTGCTGCAACAAACAATCAACGGCCTCAACCAGTCCGCTTCCACACAAGCCTTTGGGGGGGTCTCCTCCGATGGTAGTCACCACAAACTTTCCATCTTCAAACTCCACTCCGCTTATGGCCCCGTCGGAAGCCCGCATCCCACACGAGATATTAATACCTTCAAAAGCCGGCCCTGCAGCAGTAGAAGTACACCACAGTTTTTGCCGGTTGCCTGCAACCATCTCTCCATTGGTTCCCAGATCGATCAGCAGGACATATTCATCAGAGTCAGCCATACCGCAGGCTTTGATTCCCGCCAGAATATCGCTTCCGATAAAATGACTGATGTTGGGAAGAAACTCGACGGAACAACGATCCGGCAGATCCCATCCTAATTCAGAAGGCAAGTACCTGTATCCGTCATTCTGCGGTGACTGAAAAGGTGCTGCGGACAAGGGACGGACATCATAGCCTGCGAATAAATGGTGCATAACCGTATTGCCAACCAGCCGGATCCGGGATGGAATACAACCGGGACATTCACGGAGCATCTGAGCAATCTGTTTTCCGATCTCTTCACGCAACAAATCACGCAGAAGAGCGGCCTGATGCTTATCCGACACCGCAAAGGCAATACGGGATATGATATCTGCTCCGTAGGTTGTCTGAGGATTGATTCCGCTGCAGGTTGCAAGTACCTTTCCCGTATGCAACGCCACCAGCTGGGAAACGACCGTTGTGGATCCGACATCCACAGCAACGGCATATTCCTCTTTCCCGCCGCTTCCTGTAATCTCAGATTCATCCGTCTGTATGTCCATCGCCCCCTCAGGTATTTCGATGGTCAGGTCCTCCGTCAGCACCGTCAGACAGGCCAGACACCATTCCGAGGACAAATGTTTCCGTTCAAGGAATACCCTGTGAACTTCCGTTTTCTCTACCTGTCCGGAAAGAATCCGTACCTTACAGTTACCGCACAGTCCTTTTCCCCCACAGGGAAATTCCAGATGACAGTTTTTCAGCACTTCATAAAGAGATGTCCCTCTGTCGGCAGAAAGAGTTACTCCCAAAGGTTCAATATGTAATAGACACTGCTTCATTTTTACCACTTTAAAGAACGATAAGCGCAATTAGGCAACCTGCAGTCTCCACAACCGCTTTCTTTATAAATCACCTGATCACCTATGCCGACAACTCCACTCATGGATTTTACAGGACGCATCAGCATGGAAGAGGACAAGGTAATTCCCCACTGGTCAGCACCGGACAAAGGCAACAGTTTTTCCTGCTCTTTCAAGTCCCAGCCACAATATCCGGGCCCCCAGTGAGAGGTGATCTTCAGATGATCTTTCGCCACTTCTTCCCGAAGTTCCTGTTTCAGCAGGCGCATCAGCTGCTCCAGGGCCCAGTTTGAAAGCTTATCCAGCCAGTAAGCCGTGATAAAATCAAACTCCTTATTATATTGTTCGATCAATCGGGAAATATCTTCACCTAACGTAATTGATACGACCGCCAGTGACGACGACCCCCTCAAAGCATGAGCTATTTTGTGTCCTGTATGAAAAGGTATACCTTCCAGCACAAATCCGTCTGCATCCAGATGAATGGTTTCATAGATTCTGTAGCCTCCTGCCGGATGGATAGTGTGATTGAATGCTTCAACGACTCCTTCCAACTGATCGGCCAATGAATCACTCAACTCCAGCAAGGCGCCTGCTTCATCTGTCGTAATATGTAAGTTATACACCATAGCACACAAGGTTAATAATACAATAGCAAAGATAGAGGTTTAAAAATAAACTGCTTGTCACAAAATTTGCACATTCTAGCAATATATTTGCAAAGAGAACAAAGCAAGCAAACGAAACAGAATTCTCAAAAGCTACTTCGCCTCAAATAGTTACAAATAAAACAATTTCATTTTGAATGATTAGTAAGAAATAAAAGAACAAATATTTGGTTCACATGTCCTTTTAAACTACCTTTGCAGCCGAATTTTAAAGAGATTTACATGTCAACAAAGAAATTTTTGCTGATCGGTGCAGCGACACTGATCGTTTCAAATCCAACTTTTGCAGGAGACTATTTGACCAATACGAATCAGAATGCAGCTTTTCTCCGTATGGTGGCACGAGGAGCTTCCATCGATGTAGACGGAGTATACAGCAATCCCGCCGGACTGGCTTTTCTGCCTAAAGACGGATTCCACCTGTCACTGACAGGACAGAGTGCCTATCAGACCCGTGAAATTCATGCAAGTACTCCGCTTTGGACTCAAGATGGAAATATCACCGAGAAATATTATAAAGGAACAGCTTCAGCTCCGCTTATCCCCAGTTTCCACGGTGCTTACAAACGTGACAATTGGGTAATCTCTGCCGGATTTGCCATCACGGGCGGAGGAGGAAAAGCATCCTTCGACAACGGACTTCCCATGTTTGATGCCATGGCTGCAGGCCTGATTGCCCAGCAGTCACAAGGACTGGTCACTCCTTCCATGTATGACATCAATACGGCTATGGACGGAAAGCAATACATCTATGGTGTACAACTGGGATTGAGCTACAAAATCAATGACTGGCTGAGCGTGTTTGCCGGAGGACGCATGAACTATGTGAAAAGTGGCTACGAAGGTTACCTCATCGCAAAAATGAAAGAAAGTTATGGTGGAAAGACACTTGCTGATCTACAGCTGAAATGCGACCAGAGCGGATGGGGACTCACTCCGATCATCGGCATCGATGCAAAATTGGGACGATGGAACCTGGCTGCCAAATATGAATTTAAGACCAACCTGAACATAGAAAACAAGACCGACAAACTGCTGGTGCCGGATGGTGTACCGGAATCCGTACTTAAGCCCTATGCAGACGGTGAACAGACACCGAGTGACATTCCGGCTTACCTCAGTGTAGCTGCCGGTTATGAAATCCTGCCTAACCTGAGAGCTTCAGTAGAATATCATTTCTTCGATGACAAACGTGCAGGTATGCTCAACGACCGCCAGAAAACCCTGACACACGGAACCCATGAATACCTGGCCGGTATCGAATGGGATATCGTCAAAATGCTGACTGTCAGCGGAGGATTCCAGAAGACCAGTTACGGACTGAGTGATGATTTCCAGACAGACACCAGCTTCTATTGCAGTTCTTACTCACTGGGATTCGGTGCCAGAGCCAGACTCAGCGAAGCTTGGAGCATTGATATTGCTTATTTCTGGACAAATTATGAAGATTACGAAAAAAGCTCAGACAACTATAACGGTACAGGAATGCCGGGAACGGATGTATACAGCCGCACCAACAAGGTATTCGGACTGAGCCTCAACTATCAATTCTAAATACAGAACAACACGCGAGCCGTCTGTCTGCAATTCTGCAACAGACGGCTTTTTTTGTCCTGCTGTTCCAATATTCAGATAAAATAACACATCTGGCGAAAATAATTTCATCAAAATCACACCTGTCACATTTTTTTCTTAACTTTGCGCTGCATCTAAGAAAATAAGATTCAAACAACTTTTTAAAATAAGGAATTATGATGACTATTGACAAATTCAACTTTGCCGGCAAAAAGGCAATCGTTCGCGTTGACTTCAACGTACCTTTGAACGAAGAAGGTAAAATTACTGATGACACCCGTATCCGTGGTGCCCTGCCTACCCTGAAAAAAATCTTGGCTGACGGTGGTGCACTGATCATCATGTCACACATGGGTAAACCCAAAGGCAAAGTAAACGCTAAATATTCTCTGAGCCAGATCGTTGACGCTGTTGCTGCAGCTCTGGGTACTCCGGTTCAGTTTGCTCCGGACTGCGCTAAAGCACAGGAAGCTGCTGCTGCATTGAAACCGGGTGAAGTTCTGTTGCTGGAAAACCTGCGTTTCTATCCGGAAGAAGAAGGTAAGCCTGTAGGTATCGAAAAAGAAGATCCTGCTTACGAAGATGCAAAGAAAGCTATGAAGGCTTCTCAGAAAGAATTTGCCAAGACTCTGGCTTCTTACGCTGACTGCTATGTAATGGATGCTTTCGGTAC
>ULRG01035314.1_pt1 | contig 11462 bp, 5 predicted proteins | sample 1955211 | NCBI WGS metagenome assembly ULRG01 (sample SAMEA4835676, study PRJEB28245) | human gut metagenome | biome: gut microbiome; material: fecal sample | place: Denmark | collected 2008
TGAAAATCCTTGTGTCCCCGGTTCGATTCCTGGTGGTACCACACAAAAGGTTGACTTTCTTACAAGAGTCAGCTTTTTTGTTTCTCATCAAGTAAAGTGCTCAAAAGATTTCTTACGCTCCTTTTGTTGTTCTTCTTCGGAAGTTGTAACAACTCAGCGCCCCCTTAGCCATAAGTAGTTACTTTAATACTATACAAATTGTTTTCTGTTCATTATGAATATGTTTTGTCTCTTGTAGATAAATCTCCGTTCCGTGATACGGAATGTGCATTCCGAACTTTGGAACGGCGGTTCCGTATCACGGAATGGCGGTTCCGTATCACGGAACGGAGATTTTTGTAGGCTAAACAAAACATTTATATAGTATAAGAGCAAGATTTTTCCAGTATAAGCGACAGTTTCTTTGGGTTGATTTTGTTCCTTTTTGTGCCATTTTGATAGTCTTTTGTCTTGGTGAATGATAAATTGTAAGAACGCCACTTATGCAAACGTTTGCGTAGCTTTTTTGACGAAAACATATCCGTCCTTTATTATTTTGTTTTACTTTTGCAGCAGAAACTAAAACAACAAATCTACTAAAACGCTAAAAACAATGAAAAAAGTGTACTTCATGTTGTTAGGAGTGCTTTTGTCTACTGCTGTGATGGCAGACAACAAGCAAACCGTAACAATCGACGGCTCGCAGGTTAGCAAGACCGTCAAAGAAATCACCTTCGATGGTGACAATGTAACTCTTACTTACGACGATGAGACTACTGAGACTCAGGACATGTCGCTTGTGAAACTTTCTTTTGCTTATATCACCACAGGTATCAGCAACATTGAGACAAGCAACAAAGTTCTCGCAGGCAAGGTGTTCAATCTTAATGGTCAGCTTGTGGGTACTTCTACCCAGAACCTGAACAAGGGTATCTACATCGTGAATGGTAAGAAAGTAATCATCAAGTAAAAAAGGAGGAACGTAAAATGAAGAAAATGGTATTTACTTTGGCACTCCTCTTGATGAGCTTGAGTGCAGCCATGGCACAGACATGGACATTTGGTGCAATGAGCGAGGCTGATAAGGCTTTATGTGCAGCTGATGCTAATTGGGTGTTGGGAACCGATCGCTATTGCTATACCTTAGCTTTGGAGAATGAAGCTCTTGTAGCAAATGGCTCAGAATTGGCTTATGCTAAGGGCTTGAAGTTTACTGCTGGTGCTCCTACAACAAAAGATGAAGGAAAGGCTAAGGTGCGTTTGAACTATGGAAATTCTCGTTTGGAATTGAATGGAAACGGAATTGTATTGACTATTCCAAGTTTGAAGGCTGGTCAGAAAGTAACTGTTAGTTGCTGTACTGGTAAAACTGACGTTGCTCGTGGATTGAATGCAACAAACATTACTCCTGTTTCTGGTTCTTTTAATGCTACTTCTGCAGATAAAGTAACAAACGTCGGAACGGTAACTGCTGATGGTGATGTTGTTTTGACCACAAATGTTGGTGGTATGTACATCTACAGCATCAAGGTTGAGACTGTAGGTGGGGGATCTACCGTTACTCCTGGTTCTACCGACAAGATTACCCATGCCGTTGCTCGTAACAGCAAGGTGAACCAGATGTATGTTACCACCAAGTCGGGTGATGTGAAGTATTATAATACTGCAGACTTGACAAGTGTGAAGTTCGAAGGTGATAAGGCAATCATCGCACCTAAATCAGGTTCAGAGAATGATGAGTACGATGCTTCTGTTCAAGCCATCAGCTTTGCTAAGAAGGCCGATCAGGGCGAAAGTGGTGATGTTGACAATCCTGCAGGTGTGATTCAGATTACTGAGGCAAAGGGCTGGCAGGAGTCTGCCTACCTGAAGTGGGCTCCATTCGAGGGCGCTTCTTCTTATAATGTATATGTAGATGGCAAGAAAATTGATGCTCAGCTGATTCGTCAGTATGCTTCTTACTATCGTGCTGATGTCCTCGGTTTGGAGGCTGGCACTTATTCTGTAAAGGTTGTTCCTGTCAATGCTGAAGGTACAGAGATTGCTGGTGCTAATACAGCTTCTAACTTGGTAGTAAAGAGCTACAACCGTGAGGGCTTTGCTCACCTCAATTATTCTGGTGTAGGTGCTTACAATGACAATGGTACATTGAAGTCAGGTGCTAAGGTTCTGTATATTACAGCAAAGACAGCTAAGACCGTTTCTACAACCGTCAATACAGGTAAGCCAGAGACGATTACAGGTCTTCAGTCTATTATTGATGCTTATTCTAAGGGCAAGGATACTACTCCTATCGCTTTCCGTATCATCGGTAAGGTTAGTCTTTCTGATTTGGATCACACTTCAAGTTCTGCAGAAGGCTTGCAGGTTAAGGGAGCTAAGATGAATATGACATTCGAAGGTGTCGGTGATGATGCTACCGTATATGGCTTCGGCTTCTTGCTTAGAGAGGCTGAGAGTGTAGAGTTCCGTAACTTTGCTATCATGCGTTGCCTGGATGATGCCATGTCTCTTGATACTAAAAACTATCATGTGTGGATTCACAACATGGATCTCTTCTATGGTAAAAAGGGTAGTGCTGCCGACCAGGCTAAGGGTGATGGTACTGTAGACATCAAGGGCGATTCTAAGTATGTTACCGTAGCTTACAACCGCTTCTGGGATAATGGTAAGGCTTCTATGTGTGGTATGAAGAGTGAAACTGGTGAAAACTGGATTACTTATCATCACAACTGGTTCGACCATTCTGACTCTCGTATGGCTCGCGTTCGTACCATGAGTGTTCACATGTACAACAACTACTATCAGCACAATGATGTTTATGGTATTGGTGCAACCAGTGGCTCAAGTATATTCATGGAGTCTAACTACTTTGATGCTGTTAAGCGTCCTATCATGAGCTCTTTGCAGGGTACTGATGCTATGGGTGATGGTACTTTCTCTGGTGAGAAAGGTGGCTTGATTAAGGCATACGGCAATGTATTTGCCAACAAGCCTGAAAACTTCAGCTATATCACATACGCAGAAAACAATACAAGCTTTGATGCCTACGAGGTTTCTGATCCAAGTGAGCAGGTTCCTACAAGCGTAAAGACTTTGGTTGGTGGTACTTCTTACAACAACTTCGATACCAACTCAAGCCTCATGTATACATACGTTGCTGATAAGGCAGAAGATGTTCCTTCTATCGTAGAAGGTTTCTATGGTGCAGGTCGTTTGAATCATGGTGATATTGATTTCGTTATTCCTGATGAGACAGTCGTAACAAATGGTCATCAGCAGCCATGGCCTGCTTTGGCAAGCATTCTTGATGCTTATACTTCTGGTGTTGTTAAAGTGTTCGGTGAGAGCAATGCTTCTGGCGAAGGTGGTTCTACTGAAGGTGGCAGCACTGGGGGCTCTACAGAAGGTGGCGAGACTGGCGGCTCTACTGGTGGTTCAGAAGGTGGCAGCACAGTAACTCCTATTGAGGGTACTGTAACTTGCAGCTTTACAGCAAACGGAAAAGAGGCAGTTCCTTCTAATAGTGCATTTGCTTTGACCGGTTCTGCTAAGAGTGTAAAAGCTGAAGAAACTGTTATTGAAGGTACTACTTATTCTGCAAGTCTTAAGATGGAAAGTAATACTGAAGTTTCTTTCACCACATCTCAGAAGATGACTCTGTATGTATATTATGGCGTTTCTGGTACAAAAACTAATGTAAAGGTAGATGGTGTAAAACAGTCTGGTGCTCCAACAACTGTTGTACTTGAGGCTGGTGCCCATAAGATTACAAAGGGTGATAGTTCCGCAATCGCTCTCATCAAACTTGTACCTGTAACAGAATAATAAACATGTTTTCCTCAATGAGGAAAGATATATAAAATGAAACAAACTAAGGGCTGTCTCTTCTTGACGAGGACAGCCCTTTTTTCTCAAAGGAACAAACTAAACAAAAACTAATCCTACAATGAAACAAATTTACTCTACCGTTTCTGCACAGCTTAAGGCTGTTTGTCGTAAAACTCTCATGGCTTCTGCTTTGCTCTGTGGCTTCTCTATGATGGCAAATGCACAGACCAAGGATGGTCGTGACTTCTCTATTGATGGCTTTGCAGCCTATGAAGGTGTTCCTGGTTCTAACTGGTATCGTGCCGGAGGAACTACCGGTGGTGCTGGTGGCAAGGTGGTGAAGGCTGACAACTTCTCTCAACTGCAGGCTTATCTCCAAGCAACTGACCCATATATTGTTATCGTAGATCATGATATTACTACAGGCATCAAGTGCTATGTGGATGATCTGAGTACAGGTCGTTTGCTTGATGACCAGAGTGGAAAATCTGGCGTGGAGTCTGTCTATGGCGAGCGCATTATGGTTGCTTCTAACAAGACTTTGATTGGTGTGGTGGACCCTGCAACAGGCAAGGCTCCTCTCTTTTCTCATATCACCTTCGTGATGCAGTCTGTTGATAACATCATCATCCGTAACTGTCGTTTTACCATGAAAGGCGTTCCTGTGCTCAGAACAGGTGAGAATAAGATTGTGGCTTGGCGTAATGGTGCACAAGTAGAAGTGGGCGACCCTGACTGCATCGGAATCCAGGCTGATAAGGTAAGTGCCAAGACCAACTGGGGTGGACATATCTGGGTTGACCACTGTGAATTCTTCAATGGTGGTGCTGCCAACAAAGACCGCTACGATGGTTTGCTCGACTGTAAGAACAATGTGCAGTGGATGACTTTCAGCTATAACTATTTCCACGACCATGACAAGAGCTGCTTGTGGGGTAAGGGTGATTCAGATGTCTACGAAAACTGTCGTACCATCTCTTTCCACCACAATTTCTTTGATAATATCCAAGGTTCTCGTCTTCCTCTCCAGCGTGGTGGTCATGTACATTATTATAATAACTATATGCGTGGTTGCGAGGATGGCTGGGATATCCGTACAGGAGCTGTGGCATACGAAGAAGGATGCTATTTCGAGAATACAAAGTCGCCTATCCGCTCTGATAGAGGCGGTAGCTTGAATATCTCTAAAGCTGAAGGTTATGACTGCATCTACAAGGGCTGTAACAACTTGATGGAAGGTTATACCAATATTGATGGCGCTAAGATAAGTAAAAGTTACGGTGTGACCAAAACCGATTGGGTTCCTACTCAGACCGTAGCCTCTTACACCCAGCATAATCTCGACAAGACAGTGGATGTTCCTGCCATCTGCGAGAAGTATTCTGGCGCAGGCAAGGTAGAAATATGGAAGGCTTATACCAATGTACTTCCTACAGCAGATATAGCCGAGTTCGATCATGCCATCAAGAACTATAGCACTGCTAAGACCTACGATGCTAACGGAAAGGAAATGACAGGTGCCTCTACTACTGGCATCGAAATGTTCGATTATGCTGCTGCTCAGACAGCCAAGGCCGAGTACTTCGACCTCTCTGGCAAGCGTCTATCTGCTCCCTGTCATGGCATCACCATCGTTAAGGCTACCGACGCTCAAGGTCATGTATCCGTCAAGAAAGTTGTGAATATGTAATTGAACTTTCACAAAGTGCTTTAAGTACGGGCTGAAAGCCCAAAAGCTCTTAGCCCAGGGCAGCGCCCTGGGTCTAATAGTAATCGGCAAGGCGCCCTGAAAGGGCAAAAGCTTTAAAACTTCAGGCACTACATAAAGCTTTTGCCCTTACAGGGCGATAGGCTAACGCCCGTAACAACCCAGGGTGTTGCCCTGGGCTAAGAGCTTCTGCCCCTTCAGGGCGTGTGGAACCTACTGGGGAAAGTTTAATTGAACTTTAAGTTGTGAATTTATAAAAAGATTGTATGGTGTTCCAACTCCGTTTGGTGTCATTAGTTTGACATCCTAATGAGGTTGGAACTTTTTTTCTTTGCCGTTTTTAAGCATACCAAAATTGGTTTCAGTTTAATACCTTTGTTCGCAAGTATGATGCTCTGCGAAGCACCTTATTTACTGATAGCTGACGATGCGCTTCTTTAGGAGATAATGAAGCGCATTTATAATTGACAGAGGCTTCCTATAGTAATGTCCAAGTATTGACAGAGACAAAAGAAAAGCGGGAAGACGCCTGTTGCGTCCTCCCGCCTGATGATTTTTTATAAACTCTAAGTTTATTCTTTCTTGAATGCTCGTATTATTTGTTCTTAAAGCCGTAGCCATTCTCGAAGCCACCAGAAGATAAGGTGTTAGGAGTGAGAGGCCAGAGATAGATAGGAGCCTTTACATAGTCGTAATCCCAGAAGAGATACTTGTAGTACTCGTCATCATAGTTTGCAAGGTCCTTACCCCAGTTTACCTTCTTATAACCGTCTGCTACGAGGGCTGTCTCCTCTTCTGCTGAAAGCTTGTTAAATAAGCCCTTGATGGCAACGTTGGTCAAAGGAATATCTGTCTTGTAATCCAGGCCGTATGCCTCCCATTTGTCGTTCTGGCCGCGCCATGAAGGATAGAGTACTGGGTCGTTTTCCTTTCCTTCTGGACACTGTGCGGTCAGTCGGTAACCTTTCTCAGTCTTGGCATCCACGCTCTTGGTATAGATATAGCTTGAGATGGTGTTGCCATTCTCGAAGGTGTAATAACCATTAGACTCCAGACCATCCAACATTCTGCGGGTGAGTTCCTTGATTTCACGAATCTTTTCAGGCAACAGACCTGTACGAATCAAAGTGAAACGACGGTCGCCCTCTCCTGCAAACTCGAAGCCGCGCTCATCGATGACAGCCTTGAGCAGAGAGCCTTCCTTGGCGATAAAACCATCCACATTGGCCTCTGCAGGTGTGCGGAAAGCACGGTTGCGTATCTTGGTGAGGTATGTCTTGGCTTCGGCACTGTTGGCATCGAGTGCGGCGCAAGCCTCGGCATAGCCCAAGTACATTTCAGACAGGCGCATGTAAGGACTATTGATACCCGAACGGCGCTGGTTTTTGGTCCATACCTTTGCCTGGCGATTCTCATCAAACTTGTTGCAGCAGATACCACCGCCAGCAGCTTTAGAGTTAGGTACGAGAGGAATCAGGGTCTCCGTACCCTTACCTGTACTACCTGTAACCGTGAAGCATACGTCACGACGCAAGTCCTTGGGGTCGAACTCGCCATAGTAGAAGGCTGGGTTGGCACGTCCCTGACCGTAAGCCTTGCAAGGATATGCGTTCTTACCGCCACCGCTTGATGCACGACCTAACGAATAAGAACGCTCACTCTGTGTGGTCACACCACCATCAGAACCCTGGGTGTATGGAACCTCGAAGATGCTTTCGTCTGCATAGGTTACATCAGCCTCGTGCATCTGCTGGAAGAAATACTGGTAAGGGTTGCCGAATACGCGTCCCTTATTGTCTTTCTCACGTGGGTCGGTCTCGTGGAATATGGCTGTTCCGGAATTGTCGATTGCCTTCTTGAAGTAGGTCTTGGCAGTGTTGTAAAGGTTCTGCCAGTCAGCACGGCGACCATATTCAGCACCAGCATTGGCTGTTCCCATGGTCTCGAAGGTGAGAGGATTGCCCTGACCATCTACTCGCTTGATGTCGCCACGGCGAGTCTGATAGCCTCCTGCCTCCAGAGCCATGCGGCCAATGAGTCCGTCGACATAGGTACGTGAATAATAATTCTTGGCATTGGTGGTGTAGTGAGGGCAAGCACCCAATACGTACATCAGCGGTTCCACCTTTTTGAGCTGCTCGATGCAGACATCATAGATAGAGTCGCGTGAGGCAATACCGCCTGCAGGCTTGCCGAACTCGGCAGGGCAAGGCACATCGCCAAAGTACTTGATGAGTTCGCGGTAGCAGGTGGCACGCAGTGCTACAGCCTCGCCATAAATCTGACTCTCGTCGGTAGGTTTTGTCTGTGCCATCATCTTGTTGAATCCTTCTTCCGCCTCGAAGGCTGAGGTAATGGCGTTGCACTTACCGATGACATCAAACAGCGCACCGTATGCTCCGTCAGTTCCCTCTTTCTGATAAATGAGGAGGTTGTAGTTGCCTACTTCGGTACCATTTCTATAAAGGCCTTCAGGAATATGGCGTCCCAACTGGTTGTTGTGAGCCTCTGGGTGGCGCATGATGTCGGAACCTGCTATATCAGCAGCATAATAAAGTCCGCTACCAAAAACCTGCAGGGTATAGGCATTCATCATGGACTTTTTGGCACCTTCCAAGGCTGCCCATTTTGTGGTGGTGGTGGAGAATACAAATTCTTTATCAACAGTGGATGGTGAACTTGTCTCCAGATAATCGTTACATGAGGTGGCACCAGAGAGGAGGCCTGCCGCACATAAAGCTATATATAAATATCTATTTTTCATGTCAATATTCAGTTTTAATAGATTAGAATGCTAAGTTGAGGCCGAATGTCCAAGAGCGTGTCTTAGGATAAGCCTGGTAATCGTAGTTAGGGGTAGGGAATCCGTTGCCACCAGCGTTGAAGTCTGTGTTGACATCAGGATCGATTCCGCTGTAGCCCTTGATGCAGAAGAGATTGGTAACGGTGGCATAGATGCGCAGGTTGCTGATGCCGAGAGGCTTCATCCATGTCTTAGGGAAGGTGTAGCCTACAGAGAGGTTCTGGAGGCGCAGATAAGAAGCGTCCTCGATGAACTCGCTGGTTACCAGACCGTACTCGCAGTATGGCAAGGCATACTTGGCACCTGCATTCAGGGTGCGGAGCTCGTCAGGGTTGGTAACGGCATAGAGGTTACCATTGTTGTCTACATTATACATCTTCCAGCAGTCTGCCAGTTCGGAAACACGTGCAGAGCCGAAGCCAGTATCCTTGTTACCCATCATGTCGTGGAGAGCATTGGCGTTGTAAACGTCGCCACCAATCTGATAAGCAAAGTTGGCGTTGAGATCGAAGTTCTTATAACGTCCAGAGATGTTGAACCCACCCGTATGCTCTGGCTTGGTCTTACCGATGATGGTTACGTCGTTAGAAGCCACGGTGCCGTCATTATCTACATCGGCAAACTTGTACATACCAGGGAATGCCTTCTGGCCAGCAGGAAGCTTGTAAGCCTTGGCGCATCCTGCAGAATAGTTGCAGGCTGTATTGTCTGGAATGCCATCCTTCAGTGTCCATACACCATCGGCGCTTACGTTGAAGTCGTCAACAGTGTAGAAGCCCAATGACTTGTAACCCTGAACCAAACCTACAGGATTGTCCTTGCGGATGACGTAGTCGTAGTATGGCATACGCATCTGTGAACCCCAGTTGGTATGGGTATCTGCCAATACGTTGTCGAAGAGTTCGTCTACATTGTTGTGGTTGAAGTTGTAGGTCATGCCGAATGTCAAGCCCCAGTCCTTCTTGTTGACGATGTCGTAACTCAAGGCAAGCTCGACACCCTTGTTAGAGGTCTTACCTACATTCTGGAACTGGTAGGTGTAACCAGTAGAAGTGTCAATAGGAACCATCATCAAGATGTTCTTGGTGGTGTTCCAGTAGAAGTCTAATGTACCGCGTAGACGACCGTCCCAGAAACCAAAGTCGAGACCGATGTTGCGAGAGATGGTAGTTTCCCACTTCAGGTCGGGGTTGGCCATCATGGTGCCAGGACGGAAGGTGTTGACAAGTTTGCCGTCAACCTCAGTAGTTTCGCTTATCCATGTAGCCTTCCATAGCGAAGCGTCGATATTATCATTACCGGAAGTACCGAAAGAGAGACGGAGCTTCAAGTTGCTCAGCCAGTCTTGTGTGCCCTTCATCCAAGGTTCGTCAGAGATACGCCATGCGGCAGCTGCAGCAGGGAAGTAACCCCAGTGGTTGTTGGGTGAGAACTTAGAGCTACCATCGGCACGGAAAGTAGCGGTGAAGAGGTAACGGCTCAGGTAAGAGTAGTTGACACGTCCGAACCAAGAAAGGGTGTGGTTTGGTGTGCCGATCTCCGACTTGTTGGTATCTTTCAGAGAAGTAGACTCCATGTGGCTCATGTTGAGCTGACCGAAGGCAGTGTCCATATCCCATCCTAAAGGATAGCCATAGCCGTTGAATGTTGTGGTGTTGCTCTTGCTGGCAAGAACCTCGTTACCCAAGAGGAAGTCGAGGCTGTGGTCCTCGCCCAATCCCTGTACGGCATAGTTGGCAGTGGTGGTCCAACGCACGTTGTAGCCGTTGCTCTTTGTCTGAGTGGCATGGTTGTAGCCATTCTCGTAGCCGTCGTCCCAGGTCTGCTGCTCACGCCAGTTGCGGGCAAGGGTAAGCTCGGTCTTGCCTGTCAGTCCCTTGATAGGAGTCCAGGTAAGCGAGTTGGTGGCACGCAGACGGTTGTGGGTGTTGTATTGTGTATAGCTGTCGTAGATGCTGACAGGGTTGTATTTGGGGTCCACGTTGGCATCGCCCATACCCAATAATGATGGGTCATCCACGCCTAAAGGAGTGTCGATGGGTCGGTATGCATAAGAAGATGTGGCATACTGGAACTGGCAGCCCTGGAAGCGCATCTCGCTGTAGCGGGCATCGATGTTCCACTTCAGGTTCTTGGTGATGTCCTGTGCCAACTTGAAGTTTACATTCCAACGGCGGAAACCTGTGTCTTTCAGTGAACCCTTGTCATTGGTATAGTTGACAGAAGCATAGTACTTGGTATGCTCTGTACCGCCACTGACGCTCAGGTCGTGGTTCCATGCGTGAGAACTGCTGAGCAGGTCGTCCTGATAGTTATGGGTACCCATGTTGCGGTATTCCTCCAAGTGGTTGCCGTTCTCGCTGCCCAAACCAAAATACTTGGCAACGTTGGTACCATACTTGTCACCATAAGAGGTGGCATAGCTCCAGTTGCGCAGTACGTAGTCGTAGGCGCTTTCAGTGTCGTAGGTAGTAGGCTTCTCCTTTACAGAGTAGTACATGTTGTACTTCACCTGTGCCTTGCCTTCCTTGGCGCTCTTGGTGGTGATCATGATGACGCCATTGGCACCACGCGCACCATAGATGGCTGTTGAGGCGGCATCCTTGAGCACGTCAATGCTCTCGATGTTGTCGGCAGGGATATCATCAATACGTGATACCTGCACACCGTCGACGATGAAAAGAGGGTCGTTGCTCTGGGTGATGGAACCACCACCACGTACACGGATACTCATTGAACCGCCAGGACGGCCATCCTGAGAGGTTACTGATACACCTGGCAACTGGCCTTGCAGTGCCTCGGCGATGTTGGATACAGGGTTTTGAGCCAACTTGTCACCTGTAACCGAGGCTACAGCACCCGTCAGGTCGCGACGCTTCATCGTGCCATAACCGATAACCACCACCTCATCGAGGCTCTTGTCGGTAGACTGCATGACGATGTTCAGCGCAGACTGGTTGCCCACGGTGATGGTTTGTGTTTTACATCCTAAATAGGAAATGGTGATTTTGTCACCAGGCTTTAGGCTTTGGAGACTGAAGTTACCATCGATATCTGTAACTGTTCCGCCCTTTCCGGCTTGGATAGTTACACCAATTAATACCCCAGTTCGGGATAAAATAGCGATTAGTTGCATGTGAA
>ULRG01009638.1_pt1 | contig 11450 bp, 8 predicted proteins | sample 1955211 | NCBI WGS metagenome assembly ULRG01 (sample SAMEA4835676, study PRJEB28245) | human gut metagenome | biome: gut microbiome; material: fecal sample | place: Denmark | collected 2008
TCCAGATCACCTATCTGGGCATGATTCCCAAGACAGTCAAGGCAGCTAATAACATGCGCATCGTACTTGAGTCTGACAGTCAGACACTTGAAGGCGTTGTTGTTATGGGTTACGGTTCTGCACGTAAACTCGGAACTATTGCCGGATCTGTAGAAACAGTCACATCCGACAAGCTGGCGAACCGTCCTGTTGCAAACATCGGTGACGCTCTTCAGGGACAGGTTTCCGGTCTGCAGGTATTCACATCTTCAGGTGAGCCTTCTGCAACAACTAGCATGCGTATACGTGGTGTTACATCAATATATGCGACAACAGAGCCACTGTTCATCCTTGACGGAAGTGAAATATCACAACAGACATTCCTCTCACTCAATCCGAATGATATTGAGAACATGACTGTGCTCAAGGATGCTTCTGCCACAGCCATTTACGGTTCACGTGCAGCTAATGGCGTTGTTGTTATAACATCGAAGAAAGGTAAGTTCGGCGAGGCTCCAACTGTTACAATAAACGCGCAGTACGGTTTGTCAGAACTGGCATGTGACAACATGGATATGATGAATGCCAATCAGTGGCTTGAACTTCAGGAAATAATAGACCCAACTCTTGCCAATTCAGAGGCTTTCCAAAGCCAGAAGGATTATTACAAGAGAACTGGTCTGAGCACAAACTGGAGAGATATTTTCTTCGGTAGTACAAAACCTGTGACACAGATTGATGCCAGCATCCGTGGTGGTTCAAACAACCTGTCTTATCTTGTTTCATACGGACATTATAATGCAGAGGGTATCATGGACGACTCAAGCATGCGTCGTGAGACTCTGCGTTCAAACCTTGAGGCAAATATCAACGCATGGCTGAAACTAGGAACAAACACAAACCTTGCATACACAAAGACAACAACAACTGCATTTGGAAACCAAGCCAACAGCTTGTACAACAAATCGTTTGCAGCACGTATGTATCTGCCTACTCAGTCATACTATGACGTAATCGGTCTTGATCCGAATGATTACGCAAACAGTACATTCGAAGGATATGGCGACAGAAAATATTTCTTCGAGCAGATGAATGTTTACAACCCGTACTGGCTCTCTGAAGTTCAGCCGTCTCACGAAACACGTGTACGTCTTAATGAGAACCTTTATGTAAATATCAACCCGATAAAGGGACTGAATCTGCGTTCTGCAATCGGACTTGATGCAAATGATTACCGCACATCTTACAAAGTGTATAATACGCTTGAAATTGATCCAAATGTATTCCCGACTGGTTCTGCCGGTGAGAAATTCTCACGTTTCTACCGTTGGACAGTGACAAATACAGCTGAGTACAAATTCGATTTCCTCAAAGAACATCATATGACTGTTCTTCTCGGTCAGGAATCTATGTCAAACAAGACCGAAGCTTTCGGTATCGGTGTTGACGGTCTGACAGACAACCGTATGCTCATCCCTTCAGCTGCTATTCAGAAGTATGTAAGCGTTCCTTCATACTCTTTCTCTGAAGAGGTTCGTAACTCTTGGTTCGGAATGCTCAACTATTCTTACGCAGACAAATACTTCGTTGACCTGAGTATCCGTCGTGACGGTTCTTCACTCTTCGCAGAGAACCACCGTTGGGCTACATTCGGCGCTGCCGCATTCATGTGGGATGTTACAAGAGAAAACTTCATGGAACCGACACGTAGCTGGCTCAATGATTTACAGTTCAAGATCAGTTACGGTTCTACTGGTAACTCGGGAATTTCTGCATATCAGTATCTCGGTCTTGTATCATCTACTGGTGAATACAACGGAGTTGCAGGTATAGCACCGTCTAATGTTTCAAATCCAGATCTCACATGGGAAACTGTAAAGACATTCAACGTAGGTATCACAGGTAAAGTGATCGACCGTCTAACATTCAATGTTGAATTCTATAACAAGGTTACATCCAACATGCTTGTAAATGTTCCTTATTCTTATACAACAGGTTTCTCATCACAGTGGGGTAATGTTGCTGAAATGTACAACCGTGGTATTGATTTCAATATCGGCTATGACATCATCAAGAACAAGGACTGGTATTGGAATGTAAGTGTTAACGGTAACTATAACAAAAATGAAATCACAAAACTGTTCAAGGGTGCAGACTCTTATGACGTAACAGACCTTGTACACCTCGAAGTAGGTCATCCTTATGGTGAGTTCTATTATGTTCGCTGGAGCCATGTTGATCCGCTCGATGGACGCAACGTATGGCTTGACAAAAACGGCAACGAAACAAAGGTTTATTCTGAGGACAACCGCGTGATGACCGGTAAGGGAATGATCGCTCCATGGTCAGGAGGCCTTTCAACAACTGTTTCATGGAAAGGTCTGCAGCTCGATATGCAGTTCACTGGCATGTTTGACCGTTACATGTATAATAACGAGCGCTGGTTCACAGAGAATCCTTCTTTTGCAACATCATGGAACCAGTCAACATCAATGCTTGACATCTGGCAGAAGCCGGGCGACATCACCGACATTGCTGCAGCTGACGCAGAATATCAGAATGATACACGTCTGCTCGAAAACGCATCGTTCGTACGTCTGAAGTTCCTGCAGCTCTCTTACACTCTGCCACAGAACTGGCTCAGCACAACTAAGATTGTAAAGGGCGCCAAGGTTTACTTCATCGGCCGCAACCTGCTTACTTTCACCGGTTATAAGGGCTACGATCCTGAGGTTGACGGATATTCAACCATAGGCGATTATCCAAATACTCGTCAGTATTCATTCGGTATCCAGTTAACATTATAATTATTAAACAAAGAAAAAATGAAAAAAATATATTTATTTCTTGCATTGGCAGCCGGAGTGCTGACATCATGTGATATGGACAAGGACCCTGTGGGCTCTCTGCCTGATGACAGTGCGCTGATCACTCCATATAACTTCCAGAGTGCCCGCACAGCACTTTACAGTGGTTTGAAGAGTTCCATTGCCGGTTCATTCTATAATGCTCCTGAGATTCAGTGTGACGGTTTTGATGCCGTAGCCGGATTCTCAAACAATCTTGGCGAATTCTACCGTTGGAATTTCACTACACAGACTTCTGACTTTTCAACAGTATATGGCAATTATCAGGCAATCATAGCACGTGCAAATTATATTATAGACAGTTACAATAAGTGTGACATGTCCAACAAGAACGTATTCCCGGATCAGGAAGATCCATATTCAGGAAACCCAGGTATGCCTGCAGTAAATGCTGCCAAGGGTGATGCTTTCTTCCTCCGTGCATACAGTATCTTTATGCTTTCGCAGTATTTCTGCGCAGACTATGATGCAACAACTGCCAATAATGAAAATACAGGTGTTTCTTATCGCCTCGACTATGCTCCGTCACCTGATGCCAGCACATATCCAGGCCGTAAGACATTGGCCGAAACTTTCATGCAGGTGAAAAACGATCTTGACAGTGCTGCCAAATACGTTACTGAAGCCGGTGCTCCACGCAGCAGCTATATCAGCACAGATGCTATCACTGCACTCCGTGCACGCATGGCACTCGCAATGGACGATTATGAGACAGCTGCAAGAGAAGCAGAAATCCTCATTACATCAGGTGTATATACACTTGCTTCAAATGTCAATGAAATCGCTTCAATGTGGCAGAACGACAGAGCTGACGAAGCAATTCTGCAGCTCCCCACAACATCTGCTTCCGACCTGCCATTGGCAACAGGTCTGATATATCAGCCATATCAGACAGGTGCTGTACCAGACTACATTCCGACACAGACTCTTGTTGATCTTTACAGCGACAACGACTACCGTAAGCAGGTTTATTTCAACAGTGTAAATATTGTAACAAACACTGGTGGTGTAGGTACAGTTTATGCTCTGAACAAATATCTGCTCAACGGCCGTCTTTATCAGGGACTTGGTGGAGCTGAAGCAGCCAAAGGTTGTGTAGAACCTCAGGTGTTCCGTATCGCAGAAATGTATCTCATTGCAGCAGAGGCTTATGCCAACATGCCTGACGGACTTTCTACAGCTACATACTATCTCAATGAGCTGATGAGAAATCGTATCGCAGATTTCGATGACCGCAACTATGCAAGCGTTGAAGGCTTCATGGCCGAACTCAGAAACGAACGTACCCGCGAAATGGTGGCAGAAGGAACACGTCTGTTCGACATCAAGCGCTGGCATATAGACATGGAACGTGGTGTTCCTCAGCAGCAAGACCTTTGTATGTTGCCTGGCGAAGGAACAACAATCATGAATGTTCCTGCCGATTCACCAAGACTCACATGGCCTATACCGAAGCATGAGATCAACGTGAACAAGAAAATAGTGCAGAATCCTGGATATTGATTTCACAATTCGGGACAACACATTAATTAATATTTAAATATCAAAGCAAATGAAATATATAAAATTATTCATGCTCGTTGCCATGGCCTCGTTGTTTGCTTCCTGCTCTGATGACGAGGAATACAACAGCAATAGTGAGGTCACTGTCGGATTCGAACAGGCTACAGTGACAATGAAAGAGACTGCCGGAATATTCAATATTCCAATCAAGGTCACAGGTGCACGCAATGGTAATGTCAGCATTGTCGTTACAACCGAAGAGACTGGAGAATATCCGGCAAAGGAAAATGTGAATTATATTATCACGGACAAGACTCTCAATCTGAAGGCTGACACACTTAAATCAGGTGTCATCAATGTAGAAGTAAAAGCCATCAATGATTCAGAGGTGAATGAAGACCGTACCTTCAAACTCAACATCACGACCGTAAACGGTGCACAGAAGAGCGAGACAACATCTGTACTTGTGACTCTTCGCGATGACGACGGCGAATTCTACAGCCGCTTCTCTGGCGAATGGGTAATGACTGCAAAAGAAGTTGTTGGAGAGGATGACAACAATAATCTGATATTCGCAGATTTCTCTTCTATTGTTGAGATAAATGCTACATCAGATGAAACAAAACCAGAATACAACAACATTCTGACAGCATATTCTAAAGCGATGTTTGATGTCGGTGTGAAACTTGACTGCGCTTGGAACTTCAGATATTCTTACAACGAAGATACCAATAAGGGAACTTTCGCATTCATCTGCGGTGAGACTATCTCTACATACAGTGCATATCAGTGGACTTGGGCAACAGATGATGGTTACAGATACACATTTGACGATGTGACAGCAGAATGGAGTCTTGACGAAGAAAAGAATCTGCCCACGACATTGAAATTCCCTGAAGGACAGTTCCTCTACTTCTATGGTGGAACGAGCGGTTCAATAGGTCCATGGGTAAGTCTGACAAACGTAACTCTTACAAGAAGATAATATGCAGATAGCATTATTTGCATAATAAACAGAAGAATAAACAGGCAGGTTGTCCGAACGGCTTCGTTCTACGACCTGCCTGTTTTGGCTTTTCGAAAAAACAGACATAATTTCTGAAAAAACAAACTTACGCAATATGAAAAAAATATCTCTATTAATCACTTTGATCTTTGCCTTTGCTCTGAACTCATTGGCAAAGCCACGTACAGCCGAACAAATGAAGGCTGCTGCTGCCGCAGTTCTGAACACTCAGACTATGGCCAAAGGATTGAATTTCAGTGCTGCTGATGTAACACTCATCGATTCCAGATCGCAGACTGTCATTTATGGAAATGCCGGAGGATATGCTGTTGTTTCCAAAGACGACACTTTCTCACCTATACTCGGTTACAGTGATACTGCCATGAGCGACAATCCGGCACCGGCATTCCTCTGGTGGCTTGAGACAATAAACAAAAGCATGGAAAACATGCTTGCCAAAGGCACCGAGCCACAGCATGTACAACCTGCACCTGAATACAGAACATCTGTTCCGGAACTGCTCACTACACGCTGGGGACAGGACACTCCCTACAACCTGCAATGCCCGGAATACACTGTAAACAACGTAAAATACAACTATGTTACGGGTTGTGTGGCAACAGCCATGGCGCAGATAATGAAATATCACAATTATCCTGAAAAAGGCTACGGCAAGACGATATATAGACTTAACCCCGGTGATGGTGCTACTCTTACTATTGAGGCCGACTTCGGCAATACCACATATGATTGGGCTAACATGCTCGACAGCTATATACCGGGAAGATATAATGACGAACAGGCTAATGCTGTTGCCACAATTATGTATCATTGCGGTGTGTCAGTAAGAATGAACTATGCGAAAGACGGAAGCGGTGCATTCAGCTATGACGCATGCACTGCTCTTCGCACCAATTTCCTTTACGATAAGAACATTAAACATTATTCACGTGACTTCATGCCCAATGAAGAATGGATGAACATCATTTATCGCGAGCTCAACGACAACTGTCCAATACTTTACGGTGGTGTCACCACAGCCAATGCAGGTCATGCATTTGTATTCGATGGTTACGATGCTGACGGTCTTGTGCACGTAAACTGGGGATGGAACGGAGAAAGTAACGGATACTATGATGTTGAATCGCTTAATGGATTCTCAGAAGGTCAGAATATGGTCATCATACGTCTGCCAAACGACGATCGCTTTGAAAGCCAGTATCATTCGATGTGGGGCTTGGGTTACAAACTTGTCATAACAAAGACTATCACAGCCCTGAAGGTTTCGTGTGACGCACTTTACAATATGGATGTCGACAAATTCACCGGCGAGCTGGCACTCATGGCACTTAATACAGAAACTGGTGATAAAACCAATCTTTCAACAATTTATGGTACAAACGTACTTTCTGGTATAAAATATGGATCAGGAATGAGTCTTTCCGGTGTTTCTGTACCATATACACAACTGTCTGACGGTACTTACCGCATATATCTTGCAACTAAGTCAACACTTGAGACCGACTGGCAGCCAGTACATAGCAATGAGACCATCAACAACAGCTACATTCTCGTGAAGAACGGAAGCAATGTCACTCTCAGAGCTGAAAACAACTCCAACTGGACAACTGCCATCGACAACGTGCCGACAGTTGAGAAGAAAGCCGACAACCGCATCTATAGCATCGACGGCCGCTACATGGGTACAGATGCAAGTGTGCTGAAAGATGGTATCTACATCAGAAACGGAAAGAAATTCGTGAAATAAAAGCAATTGTTAATTGACAATTCTGACTAAAGAAAGCGGGCACATACACGTGTCCGCTTTTTTCATTCCGGATAAGCTACCGTACCACAGACGGCAATACGTCATCCCCTATTCCCGTACATTTGCATCCGGTTGCCTCATTGCCCGAAAAGATCTTTTTCTCCACGACCTTTTCCTGACATCCTGCCACACCATTCATCGCCGCTGATACCGATGTTCTTGAACCCGAATCGGTCATTAGACCGCGCGTGGTTTTATCTATCCTGTGCATCATGTTTTCGGCCGTCTCTTTGTTTTCTGTCGGCGTCTTTTTGTCCGCCCTGTCTTGACATAGCCGCTATGTCTGATAAAAATCCAAAGAAAATGAGCTCAATATAAAGCAAAAAATACCGGCCCAATCCAGATAACCGATCTTGGTTGATAGAAATCCTACATTTGCCGACCAACAAAGTATGAGTACACAAAGCCCTGCGGTAAAAACAAAGCACAACTACAGGTTTACAAACTAAAAACATAATTGCAAAACATTATCATTCAATAAATTGATGTAGTATTAAAAAAGTTATTATATTTGCACTGCGTAAAAATACGCACTCCACTGCGTAAAATGTAAGACCATGTATAAAAGAGCTGAATATCAGATAATTAAAGACCGAATGGAAGAACCGAGAAAGTTCATTCAGGTCGTGATGGGTGCCCGCCAGGTAGGAAAATCGACAGTAGTAAAACAGGTATTGAAGGATATATCCATTCCGTACCAGCTGTTTTCCGCTGATAACGTACCGGCTACGAACAGTGCATGGATCTCCAACTGCTGGGCTGCAGCACGCAGCCTCAAAGAAAACAACGGATGGGGAGAAATCGTCCTGGTAATAGACGAAATACAGAAGATATCCAACTGGAGCGAGGTCGTAAAAAAAGAATGGGACGATGACACATTTCATGACCGCAACATCAAAGTGCTTCTGTTGGGCAGCAGCCGGGTACTGCTGGAAAAGGGACTGTCGGAATCTCTTGCCGGAAGATTCGAAGAGATACGCATGAGCCACTGGAGCTATACGGAGATGAGAGACAGTTTCGGTTTCTCAATCGATCAATATCTTTATTACGGAGGCTATCCCGGAGCGGCCTCACTTATCGGTGACGAAGACCGTTTCCAGCAATATATACAGTCTGCCATTATCGAGGCGACCATCAACAAAGACATTCTGATGGACACACCCATCAGCAAGCCGGCACTGCTGCGACAGACCTTTGAACTGGGAGCGGCATACTCAGGCAACCTGCTGTCGCTTAACAAGATGCTTGGTTCTCTTCAGGATGCGGGGAATACGGCTACACTGGCCGGATACATCAATCTGCTGGAAGAAAGCGGACTGCTGTGCGGCCTACAGAAGTACAGCATTGATACGGCCCGAAGAAAAGCCAGCATTCCAAAGTTCCAGGTGTTCAACAACGCATTGAAAACGGTGTACAGCCCTGTATCATTCGAACAAGCCCTGCTCGACCGTCGGGTATGGGGTCATATATTTGAATCCGGCATAGGAGCCTACCTTGTAAGTCAGGGGTTCATCCACCGGTTTGAGGTGTTCTACTGGAGAGAACGAAATGATGAAGTGGACTTTGTCATCCGCAAGAAAAACATAACAATAGCCATCGAGGTAAAGAGCAACGCCGAGAAAAGGACGAGCGGTCTGGATAAATTCAAGGAACTGTTTGCACCACAGGCGGCGTTCATTGTCGGCGACGGCGGCATCGGTGTAGAAGATTTCCTCTCGATGGACATCAGAAGACTATTCCAAAGTTCCCTATAAAACCGGTGCGCTTGCTGAATCCGTATGTGCGATTCTATGTACGCAGGTATGCCGATTTTTCAGTGTCTTTATAATAGTAAGTGCGGAAAACACATACCAAATGCCCCCTGTTCCCTATGCAGGCTCCGTTAGTAGAGACTAAAAGACAAGCATCTGTTGAATCTGCTGATCGGAATTTCGACCATTGCATGCAGACAGAGCTATATACAATATTTTAAAGTAAATATAAGACTGTAAAACGGACAACAGACTAAAAAACAGGAGTTCACCGGATTCCGGAAAACGGACTTGGCGAGCTCCTGTTTTTTAATCGAAATAAGGAGTACTAAAAAATGATTTATTTTTCAGTTTTCGCGTTACTGACTTACAGTTTTTCTTGATTTTATTTTGACAAAATATTTTCTCAAAAGAGGTGTGAACGAATATTAAATCCTCCATAATATAGGACATTTAGGATAAAACCGACTTTTGATATACCCTATATCATAGTCCGAAAAGATGCACACTGCTTTCTGATATTGCCCATTTCGCAGTGCGATTAAGCCCATTTCAGAGACCAAAAAGCACCATATTGCACCCTGAAATGGCCCATTTCGCAAGCCGAAATGGTGCTTTTTGCAAAGCAACAAAATACCCTTTAAATATAAGTCATTGCTATTCAATGCTTTATGAAAACCTCTCATTTTCCGCATATTTGCGCCCGAAGGAAACTCAGTTTGCAAATACGCGCTTATTTTTCGGGGTATATCGGGAAACTCTGACCGGAAAATCAAAATCCGGTTACAATCTGAAAGTTGCACATACAGGTTTTGTTTTTAGCAGAAGAAAAGACAGTTTTCCGGGCTTGAAGCAATGGTCTTTACGCTGAAATCAATTCTTACTTAATTTCTAATTAACCATTATCATTCCTACTCACATCCTTCTTTTCATTTTCCGAAGAATCTTTCTCCTATCTGATAATATTGTTATACCTTTGCATATCTCTTCCAGGTATGGGCTTTATGAGCCGTACACTGCGCATGTTTTTAATTTTCAACAGGTAAAACAACTTATAAGCTTTTTCATTCACAAATCACATCATTATGCACATAAAACTTATAACTTGCGGAAGTTCAACAATTATAAAACGTATTTTCCTTGTGATAAATAAAAAGCTCCTGCTGTCGCTCATAATGATGGCAACCACACTCGCCTCCTTCGGCCAGACGCTGCAAGGACGATTCTGCGACAAGGACGGTGCTCCGCTGGAATTTGTCAATGTCGTAGCGCTGCAGCCTGAAGACTCTGCCTTCGTTCAAGGCACCGTAACGGCAGCCGACGGACGTTTCAGTATGAGCGGTCTGCCGGAGGGCGATTACCTGCTTCGTGCCACATCGGTGGGCTACGTCATGTTCTGCCGGCTCTGCCACACGGGCGACTTAGGCACAATGACCATGCAGACCGACGACGTAATGCTGCAAGAGGCGGTAGTGACCGCACGCCGCCCCACCTACAAGCTGAAGGGCAACGCACTGGTGGCCGACGTACAGAACACGCTGCTCAGCTATGCGGGCACGGCCAGCGACGTGTTGGGTCTCATTCCCTTCGTGCAGGGCAGCGACGGCGAATTCACGGTCTTCGGCAAGGGCAGTCCCATCATTTACCTGAACGGACGGCGACTGTATGATACAAGTGAACTGACACGATTGGAGTCGAAGGACATCAGTCAGGTGGAGGTCATCACCAATCCCGGTTCTGAATACGATGTCACCGTAAGGGCTGTAATCAAGATAAAGACCGTAAAGCCGCACGGCGAGGGCCTCAGCGTGAACACATACGGAGGCATAAAACAGAATCATCACTTCAGTCACTACGAGAACCTGGACCTGAACTACCGCCACGGAGGTCTGGATATATTCGGTTCAATCTATTACAGCCGTTCGCAAAGCTACCAGAAGCAACGCGACAAACACTACGTCACCACTCCCGACACAATATGGAACCACCGCTCGCAGATAGAGATGAACATCGCCGGCCATTATCTGGAAGCCACCGGAGGGGTGAACTACATGGTGAACGATAAGCACTCTCTGGGCATGCGCTATACTTACACACGCACGCCCATGAGCCGTAACCGTATGAACTCCGTCTATGACATAGATGCCAACGGCGAATTCTACGACCGTCAGCAGTATGACCACGACTGGCGCGACAACGACTACTCGCACCACCTGAACACCTACTACCTTGGCAACGTGGGGAAACTGGGCATCGACTTCAATGCCGACTACTACGAAACCACCGCCACACAGCTACAGAATATCAACGAAAACAGTCAGGAACACGACGACCGTGTCGTGACGACAAGCAACGTGTCGGACAGCCGGCTCTATGCCGCCAAGCTGGTGTTGAACCATCAGCTGGGCAAGGGCGAGCTGCGCGGCGGCGGCGAATACAGCTACACACGCCGCGACAACACGTACCGTAACGAACAGAACTACCTGCCTGAGACCGACAACCGCATAGAGGAAGAG
>ULRG01013221.1_pt1 | contig 11397 bp, 8 predicted proteins | sample 1955211 | NCBI WGS metagenome assembly ULRG01 (sample SAMEA4835676, study PRJEB28245) | human gut metagenome | biome: gut microbiome; material: fecal sample | place: Denmark | collected 2008
CATACATAAATATTTTATCGATTTAATTCCGCCAACGGGTTATACTATACTTGATTATGAAATACATGATAAATTATACATATACTGATAATTTTATTCGTATATTGATTTTGAGTAAATTAAAATATATCTTTGCACAATCATCTGCAAAAAAATATTTATGTATAAAAGAAAACTTCCTTTAGACCTGTCTTGCGGCATACGTATCACCATGAGCGTCATCGGCTCCAAATGGATGCCTTGTATCATTGATGCTTTGCGAGAGAATCCGAAAAGGCCCAGTCAGATTCACCGTGAAATCCCTGAAGCCGTTTCCCGCGTGCTTGACCAGAATCTGAGGGAACTTGAGGAGCACGGTATCGTGAAAAAACAATTTTCCCGGAATTGCCTCCGAGAAGTGAATATAAGCTGACGGATTTGGGCAGGAGCCTGTTGCCGGTTATTGATTTTATGGAAGATTGGGGCGAATCCCATAGGGGACAATTTGAGGGTACCGGTGTGTGAGTGCAAAACGCGGGTGCTCCGAATCTCCTTCCCCTTTGTTGATAAATCTCGTTATGGTGCAGTTCCCGTCAGAAACGGCCGTATTCCATTTATTCATTGATGATACAAGGCTGTTGGCTGGGGAAAATTCCCAATAATGACGGTACAGTTTTCCTGCAGAAAAGGGTGGGACGTCAAGGCTTCTTGTCGACCTTTTTCGCGGGCCGGGACGGTGGGGAAATTCGGGTGTCATGAAGGCAACGGCGTTGTCATTGCATGTGGTTATAGTCTGATGTCCACGTGTTCCAACGCAGCCCGGGCACATTCGTAACCTTCCTCGTAGAGAGAGGTGAGCTTGACCACATCGCTTTCCAACCGGTTGACCTCAAGTGGCCTGAACGGGCGGATGGCCAGAATCTGACCGCTGTCTTCGAGCTGTTCCACCAGTTCGAGTTGCCGGTTGTAATAAGCCTGCCGCTTACTGAGCACCAGGCGCAACCGCGGATAGTCGCGATAGATGAACTTGGGTGTCTTGATATCCATGGTTGTGCTGCGGTAACCGCGGTTGCGTGTCAGCACCACCACGTTGAACCGGTGGCCGGCTGCGATGGCGCGCTCCACGGGGATGGAGTCGATGATGCCGCCGTCAAGCATCGGAGTTCCGTCGACAGGGATAATGGGGCAGATGAAGGGCAGACTGCTGGAGGCCTTGACGATGTCGATAAGTCGTCTGGAGTCGCTTCTCTCACTGAGATAGGCTGCACGTCCGGTGCGGCAGTTGGTCGTCACCATTTCGAAAGTCGCCGGGTTGTTGAAGAAGGCTTCATAGTCGAAAGGCAGGATTTCGTTGGGCATCGTGTCGTACATAAAGTCCTGATCGAGAATGCTGCGCTGATTCCAGATGTGGCGCAGTCCGATGTAGTGATATTGGTTCAGACAATCGATGCACGACCGTTTGGCCCTGCCGCGCTGCCGGCTCATGTAGGAAAGTCCGTTGCAGGCTCCGGCCGACACGGCTACAACATAGTTGAAATAGATGCGGCGGTCCAGAAAATAGTTAAGTACACCGCAAGTAAACACTCCGCGCATTCCGCCTCCTTCGAGCACTAAACCTGTGTTGCTGTCTATTGTCATAGCCGTATCCTGTAAAAAACGTCACAAAGTTAACCCATTTTCGTACAAATTGACTATCTTTGCAATATTAAAAAAACGAAACTTGCCATGCTTTTTTCAAAAGATACTTATGTTCAGCGCCGGCGCGAGTTGTGCCGGATGGTCGGTCAGGGCCTGATTGTGCTTTTCGGCAACAATGATTCGCCGATGAACTATCCGGCCAATGCCTACAAATATCGTCAGGACAGTTCGTTCCTCTATTTTTTCGGTCAGCACCGCAACGGGCTGGCAGGTGTACTCGATGCCGAGAGTGGCCGCGAGATTCTCGTTGGCGATGAAATCGACATCGACGATATTGTCTGGTATGGTTCGGTGACTTCGGTGGCCGAGATGGCTGTTGAAACCGGCGTAGGTGAAACGGCACCGATGGCAAAACTGGCCGAACTCGTGGCTGAAGCCCGTGCGCAGGGGCGTAAGGTGCATTTCCTGCCGCCTTACCGTCATGACACGATGATTCAGCTTTTCGACCTGCTGGGCATCCATCCTTCGGAGCAGCGGGCGGCGGCTTCGCTCGACCTCATCCGGGCCGTTGTCAGGTTGCGTTCTGTCAAGAGCGAGGAGGAAATCGCTGAACTGGAGCGTGCCAGTCTGATAGGCTATGAAATGCATACGGCAGCCATGCGCTTGTGCCGTCCCGGAGTGACGGAAAGTTACATTGGCGGTGTGCTCGACGGCATTGCGGCCAGTCTGGGTTCCATCACCTCTTTCCAGAGCATTGTGACGATGCACGGTGAAATTCTGCATGGTAATCCTTCTGCCCGCCAGTTGGAAAGCGGACGCCTCCTGCTGGTTGATGCCGGGGCGGAGACCGCTGAGCACTATTGCTCAGACCATACGCGTACGACGCCGATTTCGGGTAAGTTCACCCAGCGTCAGCGCGATATTTACGACATTGTGGTGGATTGCCACGACCTGGCGCTTACCCATGCCCGTCCCGGAGTTCGCTGGTGGGATGTGCACATGGACGTGTGCCGCCTGATGACCAACCGGCTGAAAGACCTGGGACTCATGAAGGGCGACACCGAGGAAGCGGTGCAGGCCGGTGCTCACGCACTGTTCCTGCCCCACGGATTGGGACATATGATGGGTATGGACGTGCACGACATGGAAGGACTTGGCCAGACTTATGTGGGCTATGACGAGGAAACCCGTCCGTCCACGCAGTTCGGCCTCGCTTCGTTGCGCTTTGCCCGCCGGCTGGAGGAAGGACATGTGGTGACCGACGAGCCCGGCATCTACTTCATTCCGGCACTGATTGATCTCTGGCGGAAGGAAGGTACGAATGCGGAGTTCCTCTGTTTCGACGAAATTGAGAAATACAAGGATTTCGGAGGTATACGTATTGAGGACGATGTGCTCATTACCCGCGACGGCTGTCGCTTCCTGGGCGAAAAGCGGATACCTTACCGTGCAGACGACGTGGAGGCCTTTCTGGCAGCACGCGGAGAATAGTGTCGTACGAATGTGCAATATGCCGTAGGCGTATGCTGATAGATGAAACCTGAATAAAAACTTAAAAATAAACGAACCAATGAACAGTAAATTTTTCATTGCCGCCGCAGCACTCTGCTTGCTGCCCGGCACCATCTCGGCGCAGAACGGCGAGAAGAAGGAAAAGGAAAAACTGACCTTTACCGTAGTGAAGGAAAACCCGATTACGTCCATTAAGGACCAGAATCAGAGTGGTACCTGCTGGGCATACTCTTCACTGGCCTTCCTGGAGTCGGAACTGCTGCGTATGAACAAGGGCGAACACGACCTTTGTGAAAGTTTCCTGGTGTTCAATACCTATATGGATCGTGCCGATAAGGCCATCCGTACACACGGTGATGCCAGTTTCTCACAGGGTGGTTCTTTCTATGACGCGCTCTACTGTCTGAAGAACTATGGTATCGTGCCGCAGGATGCAATGCCGGCTCCCGGTACTCCTTATGGTGACTCTCTCTTCAACTTCAACCAGCTTGACGCTGTGACAAGTGCCTATGTGGCTGCGCTGGCCAAAGGTAAGGTGAAGAAAATCAATCCGGTGTGGCGCAAGGACCTCAAGGCTATCTACACCAACTACTTCGGTGAACTGCCCGCCAGCTTCACGCATAACGGAAAGACCTACACGCCGAAGTCGTATGCCGAAAGCCTCGGTCTGAATCCTGACGACTATGTTTCGCTGACCAGCTATACGCACCATCCTTTCTACACGAAGTTTATCCTCGAAATTCAGGATAACTGGCGTTGGGCTGAAAGCTACAATCTGCCGCTCGATGAGTTCATGCAGGTGATGGAAGAAGGCGTGCGCAACGGCTATTGCTTCGCATGGGGCTCTGACGTCAGCGAAGCCGGCTTCAAGGGTGGTGAAGGACTTGCCACTGTACCTGCCGGTGCCAAAGACAATGACAAGACCGGTTCGGACGCTGCCCGTTGGACTGGCGACAACTTCAAGGGAGCTGTCATCAATTCGGGTGCCGGCGAAAAGGTCATCACGCAGGAAATGCGTCAGTTAGGTTATGACAACTGGGAAACGACCGACGACCACGGCATGGTTATCTATGGTCTGGCCAAGGACAACCACGGCAAGGAATATTTCATGGTGAAGAACTCATGGGGTGAATATGGTCCTTACAAGGGCAAGTTCTATGCATCTAAGGCTTTCGTTGCCTATAAGACGATGAATATCGTGATTCACAAGGATGCACTGCCCAAGAGCATTGCCAAGAAATTGGGCTTGAAGTAAGTGTCCTTGTCCTGCCGTCGGAAATACGGACGCTCCGGTGCGGAAAAGTATGCATTTCTGCTTTCAGGGGTGCGGATAAAGACCATAACGGCAGGGAAGGAATACGGTTGAGAATACGACAGGAAGGGAGATGCCGGTATCGGCTGTCCGTTCCTGTCTTTTTTTTGCAGGTGTTCGGTGGAAACGGCAAATGGGTTTCCTTCATGGGAAACGGTGAGGATTTTGGACAACGTTGGAATTATGGAATACAGCAAAATAAAGATACAATATTATACTTCACCCTGTGGTCAAATGGTGCTGGGGGCTTTTGGCGGCAAGATTTGTCTGTGTGACTGGGTGGAATCGCGCAGGCGGCAACAGGTGGACCGTCGTGTGCAGCGTGCGTTGGGGGCAGTTTATGAAGAGGAAGACGACTCGTTGCTGCAGCAGGCAGCGGCGCAACTTGATTCCTATTTTTCGGGGCGTCTGCGTGCTTTCAGCCTGCCGCTCTGCTGGTGTGGCACATCCTTTCAGCAGGCCGTGTGGCAGGCTTTGCTGGAGATACCTTTTGGTTGCACGGTGACTTATGGAGAACTGGCACGCAGGCTGGGATGCCCGTCGGCGGTGCGGGCTGTAGCCGGAGCTGTGGGGGCGAATGCGCAGCCGGTCCTTGTGCCCTGTCATCGGGTAGTCGGGGCCGACGGCGCACTGACAGGTTTCAGTGGCGGGCTGAAGGCCAAGGCCTGGCTGCTGGCGCATGAGGACACGGGAAAACTTGATTTTGAAAGATAAGTTTAACGTGAGTTCGGTATAACTACGACAAAGACATATTACCGGAATTTCAGGGGGGGGAAAACAGTCAGTACTTTCGTAAAAACTAAAGTACTGACAGAAAATTCTATCAGTACTTTAGGATTTTCTGTCAGTAGGACTGTGAAACCGCGATGCGGCAATAGCATACAATGACTCTGTCCAGGGATAAATAATTATACCGAACTCACGTTAAGTTTATTTTCTTTAACGGAAACGGAAAGTATTGTTTCATAAATTTATATCTTTGCAAAGAGTGGAAACACTCGTGGCGATAATAACCTGTCCATTATAACTTTTAATGTCTTTTGCTATGAAAAAGTACAGTACCCTTTTGCTGTTGTCAGTCCTGCTGGTCGTGGGATTGGTCTGTTCGTGTTCTTCTACTCCGGAGCATGGCAAGCTGATTCCCAAGGATGCTTCCGTGGTGTTCAGCCTGAATTTGGAAAAAGCCTACGAGGCCAGCGGCATAACTAAGGAACAGTTGCCGGTCAGCGAGTTGTCCAAATTGCTCAAGGAGTCGACTCTTTCTGCTCCGGCACGTGAAAAACTTGAAAGTATTATTGCTTCTCCCGAAGAAGCCGGCATTGACTTGCAGGAGCCGATGATGGTCTTTTATGCGCCGTCATTCAAGAGCGGTGCAGGTGTTGTCGGCGCGGTCAGCAAGTCGGCCAAGTTGGAGGAATTGATAGATGCCATGGCGCGGGAGGCGCTCTGCACCAAAGTAGCCCGGCATAATGACTTGCGTTATACGGTGATTGGTGATGCCGTACTGGCTTTCAATGACGACTGGTTCCTGTTGGCGGGCCAGTGGCTGCTGCCGGGAAATGCGGAGGAAACGCTGGCGGGGATGGAAGGGCTTTTCAAACAGGAAGAGAAGCAGTCGCTTTATGCGTCGGAACTTTATGAGAAAATGTGTGACTGTCCCGGATTTTTCCAGACACTCGTCCAGGGTGAAGGACTGCAGGCTATGCTCGAAAAGGAAAATCTGCCGATGGACAAGCTGATGAAATCATTGCCCGAGGGAGTTGCTTTGTCCGACTTTGCCTATCTGACCGACGTGTCGATGGGGCCGGGCGAAGCCAATGTCGTGGGAGAAGTGTTGCCGTTGAGCAGCGGTGCCGAGAAATTTGTGACTGAGGCAAAGGGCAGTACTGCCATTGCCGGAGATTTCCTGAAATACGTGCCGGCGAATGCCTGGCTAATTCTTTCCTGCGGTATCGACGGAAAACCGCTTTATGACCAGATGGTTTCCGATGCGGACATGAAGGCGCTTCTGGCTTCCAATCCGGTCGTACAGGAGGGAATAGAAAAACTGGTGCCGGCGTTGAAGGGAGACTATGTGCTGGCGTTGACCGGATTTGTTCCCGGCGCGTACTATCCCGAAGGCGTTTCGTATGCGCAGGCCCAGAATGATAGTTGGCTTGGAATGATTGAAAAATATGGTGCCGGCGAAAAGTTCCTGACAAAAAAGGATGGAAAAAATTATTCTATCCTGGTGAGGGATGCGTCGGAGACAGGAAGTGGTGCTTTCTATGTGGATTTCGGATCGAAGGGTGGGGTTTCTTATGCGCTGTTCGGAGAAAATCCAGAACCGTTCAAGATGGCTGAGACTCCGGTGACCACTTTGGGAGAAGGCTGTAATTTCTATTTCCGGTTCAACGTGTCGCCGTTGCTTGCCTCCGGTGTGCTTGAGAAGGGTTTTACTGCTTATGAATATCGTGTGGCCAAGAAAATCATCGGACTGTTCGACTATGTTGAGGCAAAGGTGGAGAACAACCGAAAATATTCGCTTCGGGTTGTTATGACCGATGCAACGAAAACGCCGGTGAGTGCGGTTTACGATGAAGTCTATGCTTTGGTAAAGGCCATATTGTAAGAGCCGGTTTGATATTCAGTTGGCCGGAAAAGTCTTCCCGGACAGACTTTTCCGGCCAATCGTTTTTTATGGCAGTTCCTGCCCGTTGGGATGGATGTTGCTTCCATGCTTGGTTTTCCATCCTTTCGGTCGTATTTTTGAATATGTTGCGGTTCCTCTCTGGCCGGTTGCCCGGAGCGCATAGCCAGGCAATGCTCCTTTTCCGTTTCGTGGGGAATGGTTCGCGGAAATCGGAAAAATGATTCGGCCGGATGACAGGAATCCGCTTTCTTGAAACAGTGATAAAAAGGATGGAACGCTTGGTGTGGAAATTATTGGGCCGTCAACTCAGTTATGGACAGTTGGGCGGTTTCTTTGTGGCCAATCTGCTGGGAATGGCGATTGTCTTGTTGAGTGTACAGTTCTATTGGGACGTGCTTCCCGTGTTTACCCGAGGCGACAGTTTTATGAAAGAGTCGTATCTGGTCGTGAGCAAAAAAGTGACGGCGGTGCAGACGCTGCAGGGCGGAACGCCCGGCTTTTCAGCGGGAGAACTGGAGGATTTGGCCGCTCAGCCCTTTGTCCGCTCCATGGCGCCTTTCGTTCCGGCGCAGTTTGATGTGGTTGCTTCGCTGGGAAATGACCGGATGGGAATCGGTTTTACGACCGAGATGTTTTTCGAGGCCGTCCCCGACAAGTATATTGACGCCGACCTGGAAACCTGGCACTATGCTTCCGGAAGCGACAGCCTGTCCATTATCCTGCCGCGAAATTATCTGAATCTGTATAATTTCGGATTTGCTGCCAGCCGCGGATTGCCGCCTGTGTCCGAAGGGTTGGTCGGGATGCTGGCGCTTCGTTTCCGCTTGCGGGGAGAGCAGGGCGAGTGGAACATGGCAGGCCGGGTAGTCGGCTTTTCCGACCGTTTGAATACCATTCTCGTTCCACAGAGTTTCATGGATGAAGCCAACCGGCGGTTGTCGTCTGCCAGGAAGGCGGTGGCGGCACGAGTCATTGTGGAAGTGGGCAACCCCGCAGACGAGGCGATAGCGCGCTATCTGTCCGGCCATAATTATCAGGTGGAGGCAGGTGGAGATGATTTGGGGCGTATGGCCTATTTTCTCCGGCTGATAATAGCCGTTGTCCTCGGCGTGGGGCTCGTGATTTGTGCGCTGTCATTTTATGTGCTGCTGCTCAGCATCTATCTGCTTTTGCAGAAGCACACCGAGAAAATTGATAATCTCCTGCTGATGGGCTACCCGATGCGCCAGGTGGCCCTGCCTTTCCATCTTTTAAGTCTGGGCGCTCATTTTCTGGTGCTTGTGCTTTCGCTCTGCGGTGTGGCGGCGGTGCGTGACGTCTATCTTTCGCGTCTGGCGGAGGTTTACCCGCAACTGTCTGCGGGTCCGTCCTGGCCGGTGCTGGTCGCAGGTGTCCTGCTGTTCCTGTTGGTTTCCCTTTTGGGCTTTTTTGCCGTTAACCGGAAAATCCGGCAAGTCTGGTTCCTGCACCGCAAGCGCTGAAGGGGGCCGCCCGGCAGGCTACTGCAGGTATTGGCCGGAAGGCCGTCGCAAGAAAGAAAGGCGGCGGAATCCTTATTTTTAGGTATTGTGCGAGCCGGAAAAGATTTGTAATTTTGCAAGAAAATAGGATTTTCATGAAATATCTTTCCGAATTGCAGGACCATGAGTCTGCTTTTGTTTCGGTGGTGGGCGGCGACCCAGCCTTCCGGTTGCGTCTGGAAGAGATGGGATTTGTTCCGGGGAAGGAAGTTACCCGGGTGTATGCCTCCCCGCTGGGTACGCCGATTGTTTTTGCCATGTTGGGGCAGAAAGTGGCGTTGCGCCGGATAGAGGCAGCTCGCATACAGGTGGCTTCCACGGAAGCGGAAGCCATGGCGGAATCCCGTAAGACTTTTTTTGTTGATTTTCAGGAATGGAACCCGAAGGAAGGCGGGTTGCGGGCGCAGTCGTGCAGCGGCCAGCACTGTCAGGGGTGCAGCAAGTGTGATGCGGGAAAAAGCAGTGATGATTTGCCGCCCGTTTCAGGAGAAATGACGTTCGCGCTGGTCGGAAATCCGAACTGTGGAAAGACTGCCTTTTTCAATGCCGCTTCAGGCAGCCACCAGCGCACTGGCAACTATGCAGGCATCACGGTTTCAAGCGTGGCTGTCCGCACGCAGTTTGAGGGGCAGCCGTTGCGGATTGTCGACCTGCCCGGCACGTATTCTCTCCGTGCTTTCAGTCCCGAAGAAGCGCATGTGGCCAACGAATTGGCGAAGGGAGAAGTCGACGTAATCATCAATGTGCTTGATGTCAACAATCTGGAGCGTAATTTGCTGCTTACATTGCAGCTTCGGCAATATGGAGTTCCGATGGTCGGCGTGCTGAACATGTATGACGAGTTTCAGGAAAGCCGCAGCCGTTTGGATATTCCCGAGTTGGAAAAGCGTTTGGGCATGAAGCTGGTGCCCACCGTGGCGAGCAAGCAGCGTGGAGTGAATGAAGCCTTGCGAGAGGCCGTTCGGCTGGCCCGGGCGGCTGAACAGCAGGCGGCTGTTCAGCCCGTGGGTGATGCCCATGCCTATATCCATCAATTGCTCGACGGCATTTATGAATTGCAGGAAGGCCGTACTGCGCAGATGACTGCCCGGTTCGACCGCATGCTGGCCAGTTCGCCGCTGGCATTCCTTTTTGCCTTTGCCATTATGGGGCTGATTTTTTATGCGACCTTTGAGTTGGGAGCCTACCCCATGGACTGGATGGAGCAGGGAGTGGCCTGGCTGTCAGACTGGTTGTCGGGCGTTTTGCCGGCAGGCTGGTTGCGCGACCTTTTGGTGGGAGGAATCGTTGGCGGCGTGGGAAGCGTGATAGTTTTCCTGCCCAACATACTGATACTCTATTTCTTTATATCTATTCTTGAGGATTCCGGCTATCTGTCGCGGGCGGCGTTGCTTTTCGACCCCTTGTTGCGCCGGGTCGGCTTGCACGGCAAGTCGTTTGTTCCCATGCTGATGGGCTTCGGTTGTAACGTGCCGTCGGTTATGGCAACCCGCACGATTGAGCACCGGAAGAGCCGCATGATAACGATGATGACCGTTCCGTTCATGTCCTGTTCGGCCCGTCTTCCGGTCTATACCGTGCTGGCCGGTGCCTTTTTCCCTGATTGTGCGGCACTGGTGATGCTGGCGCTTTATGCCGGCGGCATTCTTGTGGCCTTTGCGGCGGCCTGGTTGTTGAACAAGGTGTTTCATCCCACAGAGCAAAGCCATTTCGTGATGGAAATGCCGCCCTATCGGATGCCGGTGGCGCGGGGGATTCTGCGCCATACTTGGGAGAAGGGACGGGAGTATCTGCGAAAAATGTCCGGCATCATCCTGGTGGCCAGCGTGGTTATCTGGACGTTGGGCTATTTCCCGCGGGGAGAGGCAGAACAGCCGGCCAGGGAACAGCAGGAACAGTCGTTCCTGGGGCAGATAGGACACGCGATGACTCCGTTGATTGAACCGCTGGGCTACGACTGGCGGATGGGAGTGGGCATTCTTGCCGGTGTGGGGGCCAAGGAGTTGATGGTCAGTACGCTGGGCGTGCTCTATGCCGTGGAAGGCGAAACGGAGGAAGCCGAGTTTGGCTTGCAGCAGGCGTTGCTGGAGTCCGGACCGACAAAGGCGGCTGCGCTCAGTTATCTGGTTTTTGCCTTGCTCTATTTTCCCTGTATGGCAACCATTGCGGCCATACGTATGGAGTCCGGTCGCTGGAAATACGCCATTTTCACCGCCGTCTATACCACAGCAATTGCCTATGTCGGAGCCTTCTTGGTGTATCGGATAGCGTTGTTGCTGCTTTGATGAGAGTTTCGGCTGATGTTGCTCATATAACGTGAGTTTGGTATAACTACGACATATTACCGGAATTTCAGGAGAAAAACAGTCAGTACTTTAGTTTTTTCTGTCAGTAGGATTGTGAAGACGTGATGCCGCAATAGCATACAATGGCCCTGCCCAGGGATAAATAATTATACCGAACTCACGTTCATATAGGAGGTTTCCTGTCGGTATCTTCCTTTGAATATTCCGCTTCCGGTCGTGGCCAGGTCGTGCCGGTTATAGCAGGCAAAAAATCTCGTCAGGCTGCATTTTCGTAGAAATAAACGGACAAATCATGACTTTTCTACAAAAAATCATGATTTGTCTTTGGTAAATCAGAAATAATGTGTACTTTTGCATCCGTTAAGACCGATTATAGCGTCTTGGAGAGATGGTAGAGTGGTCGATTACAGCAGTCTTGAAAACTGCCGTGCTGAGAGGCACCGGGGGTTCGAATCCCTCTCTCTCCGCAATAAACCTTGAAAATCAAGGTTTTATGAA